>Ga0207421_10000702_pt1 | contig 43331 bp, 41 predicted proteins | sample SodLakKL_010_SED_4_FD_187542 | JGI IMG/M metagenome (GOLD analysis project Ga0207421, IMG submission 187542) | Alkaline sediment microbial communities from Lake Tanatar, Kulunda Steppe, Russia - 8KL_010_SED (SPAdes) (version 2) | ecosystem: Environmental > Aquatic > Non-marine Saline and...
CATCAAATGCTACTTTTTTGTTATGTAAATCTTCAATATGTGAGTTCTTTTTTTTGAGTAAACTACCGATATCACTGCCCATCGTATGAAGTTATCACTTGCAGCTATTTAATTTTTACTTAAGAAAATTTAGGTTAAATTATTATAAATTAATATTCTATTAGACTCATGAATAAAAGATTATATTCCCTTAGATAACCTTTCTAAAAAGCAATCCTTCAATATATCTGAACATTTGGTTATTAAGCAGACTAGTAATTTGAATATTTTTTTCTTTGATTGATTAAATTGTTTAAGTGGCTTTAAGCAATAGATTTAGTAGCATTTTACCTTTTTGAGTCAATATGGCCAGTATCTTTCAGTGATTTTAGATAATATGAAAGTGATGAATATTTATATTTTGTAGCAACTACAAGAACACAAACATAAAGTTCATTTATACATGGTTATTTTATGAGATTAAGCCTGAATGATCAGAACAAGTTTTGAAAGATTTTGCTACCCATTCCGCATCCTTTAAAAAAACATTCTTAACTTTTGCAAAGATGTTATCGCTCATTTTGTGATTTTCATCTATACTATTTCTTGTAACAATTTTGAAAATCTACATTATTATCATTTAGTTTGATTAGATAAATAACATGTTATTTAATCTCATTTACTTTGTAGAGAAATAAATTTTAGCTGTAATAGTAAGCAAACAGTTAATTCTTACTTACTATTACTAAATATTGAATTGTTATGTTTCCATTCTAAACTGTGTTGAAAACTCAAGAAATCCATCAATTAGTTCATAGTGTTCTTTTTCATAGTTAGCTAATTTTTCAAAAAAATGTTTTTTCTTTTTATCAGTTGCTCTTCTAGCTAGCTCGGTATACAACATTTCGGTTTTTTTCTCGAATCTTAGGGCAGATAGTAGTACACCTTCCTCATCTGACCATCGTTCTGAAAATTCTTCTTGTAGCATTTCTCTGAAATCTGGTGTTGTAGCTGCACCTGGGTTGAAAGAAGACAAATCATGACTTATTGAATCTTTACTGTATTTCTCTTTGAAGTCCCGTAGGTATTGAGAATGTTTTTTTTCTTCTCGAGCTAAATAAGTAAATATATCTTGAACAGTCGGGCTCTTTATCTCTGCTAGTTTATCTAAATAAAAGCTCCTACCCTTTTCTTCAAGAGAGATGGCCATATCTAAAACCTCTTCAAACGTATCAAGTTCTTCTAGCTCCTCTATAATACTATCCAAAATATCCTTCATATTAACCACCTTTTTCATATTGATTAAAGAATGTTCATTTACATTCGAAAAAAAAACTTTTTTTTGTAACAACTAAAACAGTAAAATTCTTTTTTAGTTATATATACAAGAATCTAAGTTTATCTATTTATGTAGCGTTATAATTATTTAAATATATTCTTACAAGCAGAATCTCTGGTCTCGAGCATAGCTTCTAGTAGATAATGTACACAAATTACTAAAACCCATATAAGTTATTCAAGATTTTTTTAAATTTTTGACGACAATATAGGATACATTTTTATTGAAATAAGAAATATTTAAAGCAAAATAATACCTTTAATATAGGATTACAAAAATCTAAAATACTATACATAATGCAAATATTTTTATGTCTAATTAGCTATGTTCAAGAAAGCAAGATATTTAATGTTAAAATACCGATTTTGTTGTGAGTTTAACAGTATATTTATATTATAGTAAGTTATCAGAAACTTTTCATTAAAATATAATCATTAAGTCGATAAATTAATTATTTAGTTTTATAATTATCATTATCTTGTTGTCCGATTATGAGGTGAATAATTTTGAGTACAATAAAAATTGCAATTGCGGGCCTTGGCAACTGTGCAAGTTCATTAATACAGGGGATTGAATACTATAAATCAAAGAACATCAACGATGCTATCGGTTTGATGCACTGGGAAGTCGGAGGTTATAGGCCTTACGATATAGACGTTGTTGCTGCATTTGATATTGATAAAAGGAAGGTTGGAAAAGATATCTCAGAGGCTATATTTTCCTTACCAAATTGCACAACTGTATTTTGCGACAACATTCCAAAAAAAGATGTTGCTGTTTCAATGGGAAAAATACTTGATGGGGTTTCTGAACACATAGCTACATATGATGACAAGTATAAATTCATACCATCAGATGAAAAAGAAGCAACTAAAGATGAAATTGTATCAATTTTAAAAGATTCAGGTACCGAGATTTTACTCAATTTCCTTCCAGTTGGATCTGAGGAAGCTGCTCGTTTTTATGCAGAATGTGCCCTGGAAGCAGGTGTTGCATACATTAATAACATGCCTGTATTCATAGCAAGTGATCCTAAATGGTCCCAGCGGTTTAAGGATAAGGGAATTCCAATAATTGGAGATGATATAAAGGCACAATTAGGTGCAACTATAACACATCGGACTCTGGTTGATATGTTCCAAAAGAGGGGTGTGAGGTTAGAAAAAACATATCAATTGAACACTGGTGGTAACACTGATTTCCTTAATATGCTGAATAGAAACAGACTTTCTTCAAAAAAGACCTCTAAAACAGAAGCAGTGCAATCAGTTCTTAAAGATCGCCTTGATGATGAGAATATACATGTAGGTCCAAGTGATTATGTCCCATGGCAAAAAGACAATAAGGTATGTTATCTACGAATGGAAGGGAAGCTCTTTGGAGATGTTCCAATGAACCTCGAACTTCGTTTATCGGTAGAAGATTCTCCAAACTCAGCAGGAGTAGTTATTGATGCCATTAGATGTTGTAAGTTGGCTTTAGACCGAAAAGTATCTGGTGTTTTGCATTCAGCTTCTGCTTATTTTATGAAGCATCCACCAATACAATATTCAGATGATGAAGCTTACAACATGACCAATGACTTCATTGAAAATAAAAGAGATAATTAATATTATTTGTCATGTGTAAAGTTAAAAGAAAAATACTCTATGGAGTAGACTTTAGTGGTGCAAAAAAAGCTTGTGGAAAAATATGGATAACTAAAACCCAAATTAATCAAAACTGCAATTTGCAAGTTTTAGATTGCTACCCTGTTGAGAAAATTGCAGGTAAGAACCAGTTTAACTGCTATGATAAAATAGTGGAATTGATTGAAAATGCGCCAATGAACACTTTATATGGTTTTGATTTCCCATTAAGTGTACCTGAACCTTTCTTGAAGCATTATTCAAATTGGAACGATTTTATTTTTGATTTTACTAAAAAATATCCTAGTCCAGATGAATTTAGGAGAGATTTTTTAGAATTATCAAATGGAGTTGAAATAAAAAGATGTTCTGAAACTATCGAAAAAGCTCCATTTTCACCATATAATCTTAGACTATTCAAACAAACATATTATGGAATTACAAAAATAGTTTACCCACTTCTATCTAAAAAGTCAGCTGCATTTTTGCCTATGAACGAGCTGAACAAAAATAAACCATGGGTTGTTGAGGTATGCCCTGCATGTACGCTAAAAAAAATTAGCATGTATTTCCCTTATAAAGGCAGGGGACAGGAAGAGTTAGGTAATAGAATAAAAATACTTAATTATTTGGCCGAAAACAACATCTTTGTACCCTTTTCTTTAAAAAATGATATATTATCCAATTATGAAGGTGACGCTCTTGATTCAATAATTGGAGCATATTCTTTATTCAAGTCATTGAGCTATGGAAAAATAGAGAATTCCTCTAATCTAAAGAATAACCTAGTGTACAAAAAAGAAGGATATATTTTTTCATAACTATATATGATTCATAAAAAATTATAGATCAAATAAATCATAGATATCCTCTGGTTTTCCAATAATATTTATATTCTCCATTTTTGATAAGGTCTCGGAATTGTTTATATCAATATCTCTCATTTTTAACTCAAATTCTTTTCCATTGGGCGCATATGTTTTAATAGTGCCTTTTACTTGGTCAACAGGCAATAAATAAATTGGTGTTGTCCCTTTTGCTGTTTGAGCCACTGCATTTGTAACTAAAGTATCGGCTATTCCATAAGCAATTTTTGCAGTTGAATTTGCCGTTAGTGGTGCTACTAAAAGCAAGTCATAATAGCCTACTTGCAAAGGGCCCGCAATGAATGGAGAATTAGGACCTGACTCCGTTTTAATATTTTTAAAATTCTTTTTTAATTCATCCCACATTCTGTACCATTTCATTACAGTTTCTCCTTCTTTTGAAAGAAAAACCATTATTTCTATATCTGTTCTTTTTTTAATATCAACCATTATTTCAAAAGTTTCTTTTATAAGGTCTCCAGAACCTGTTATTCCCCATGCTATTCGTTTCATACTTAAACCTCGCAGATAGTTAACGATATGTTTTTTTTAAGTAGAGTAAAATAAAGTCTAATTAAAATTTAAAAAAACTCAATCTTTACTTGTTATTTTCAATAACCTATAAATACTTCTTTTTTAATTTGCTTTTTTGACAATCCTATATCAATAAGCAGTTTTTCAACAGAATTTACCATAGGTGGTGGGCCGCACAGGTAGTAAATGCGATTCAAATAATTTGGTACCTCATTTTTAATTATATTTTCGCATATTCTACCTTTATAGCCATTCCAACTAGGTTCTGGTCTTGTCAGTGTATCTATGACTTTTAAATTGGAGTTCTCTTTTTGGAGGTCTTCGAAATCATGTCTAAATACTCGATCAGTTTCATGTTTATAACTACCAATCAAAACTATTTCAGTAGATAATTTTTTATGGCTACAGTATTTGCAGATACTTATCATAGGAGTAATTCCAATACCACCACTTATCAAACAAATTTGCGATTCTTCTTCATCATAGTACATGTTTCCATAGGGCCCCTCTATTACAAGAGTATCACCTAAATTTAAACTAGCTAGACCGTTTGAAAAGTCATGTCCAGTAAGCTTTTTTGTGAATTCAATATATTTTTCGTCCGTGGGGCTACTTGACAATGTTAATGGCTTTCTAATGTATTCATTATCTAAATCAATTCCAACTAATACATATTGTCCTGGAAGATAATCAAAGTTTTCTGGCTTGCTTAGTCTAAAACTAGTTACTGAGGTGCTTCTTTTAATTATTTCAATTAGTTTAAGATTAAGTTTCAATTCAAATAGCTCCTTTTCAGCAATCAATAAGTGTTCTACTCACTTCAATCATCCTATCAATTGTCCTATACAAACTTTTCATACCTACCTCATCATTTTCAATGCCTTCTTTTCCTTTATCTTTTGACCAAAAAGTTCCTCCAAGATTTGCTCCAAAAGCTCCACCGCCAATAGGAATCATTTCATTAATTATATAGAAATCGTGTATAGTTTTTAATGCTGGTTCTTGACCTCCTGTCCTATCACCACCATTTGATACGCCAATCCCAACTTTGTTCCTGAAAACGTTTGGATTACGGGCTACAACTGCACGGCATCTATCAATAATAACTTTTGTTTGACCACTAACATTTCCTTGATAAACTGGGGTTCCAATGATCCATGCATCTGCCCATATCATTTTATCATACAAATCCGTCAAGTCATCCTTGAATACACACCCTTCTTTTTTGCGTATACAATAATCGCAGTGAATACAGAAATTTATGGTTTTACCCTTTGCAGAAAAATATTCTACAGAGGCTGAGTAATTTTCACTAGCATATTCTAAAGCATGAGATACTGCATAATCAGTTGCTTTTTTCCTAGGACTACCAGATATTCCTAATATTCGAATATTTCTTTCACTTACCAAAAAATTCACCTTTATAAAACTTGAAAATTATGAGTTTCATAAACCATACCTTTAATTGAAATTCTATCATACAATAAGGCTTTCAAAGCACCTGTTGCTATTGGATTCTCTAAAATTGTTTTTTATAATTGTATTTAGATCTATTTTTCCCTCTTAAAGTGAACCAGGACACTCATTTTTGTGGCATATTAAACATTGAAAAGGGGTTGTGTATTGGTCTGAACCTAGCTTTTGAGAATCAATGCAGTTATAATTTCTAAGTTCAGTCGATGTCTTTCTGTTTATACTTATGATAAGAAATATAAAAATTATAAGTATAGGTCTTATAACAGTCCCCTTCTTGAAAAAAACAACTTACCTCAATTACTTAAGTAATTTTAGCGCATCACGACACGCAGCTACTGCAGGTGCCCCAGATGTGATGAATATAACATCCATTGCTTCCATAATTTCTTCTTTCGTAGCACCTGCATTTAATGCACTTTTCATTTGTGATACTGTGCATGCTTCACATTGTTTTGAGGCAACCACTGCAAGTGCCATTAAAATTTTCATCTTTGCGGGTAAAGCACCATCAGACAATATTTTTTGGTCACAACGATTATATTTTTGTAGAAAGCTTGGCTCAATATCCTCTAGTGTTTTTAGTATCTCTGGCGTGAATCCCATTTTACAACCAATACTTTCTAAAATTTCCTCATTATCTTTATGTGTCATTATTTTGCCTCCAAATTTATTAATTATATTTTAATCAAAAGCATCTACCATTATATTTCCCAGACAATCATTACAAGTAAATCGTGGTAGTGGCTTAGTACATTCTTTAAATTCCGGATACTTTCCTGTTGATACTGGAATCTCTAGAACTTTAATGTGATCCATACACAAACCCATGCCGCATATTATGCATACACTAACAGCCTCAGTTTGTTTTTTTGATTCTATACATTCATAGCACTTCATTTTACAACACACCTTAAATTATTACTGTCGAACCTCACACACATTTTCCATTATAGCTTCATGGCATGAATTGCATAAAATTTTGTTAATATGATCTAAGTCTTTACCTTCAAGGTGTACACTATATTGTTTCATGTCAATTATTGGAATCTCTTCTCGAATCAAGTGACTACTACAAACACCTCTGCCACAAACAATACAAATTCCTGACGTATCGGCTTCTTTTCCATTTTTAGCACAATCATAGCATTTCATTTTATCACCAATTAAAAAATTAAAAATACATTATAAGTTTAATCTACTAACTCCATATCTTGTCCACAGCAGACAAGAACTCCCCCTCCTACATTAGTAATTTCTACTTCGTTTCCACATATTTCACATGAATATTTATCGCCAACTTTCACAATCTCACCTCCCTCAAGATCAAAACAATAAATAATTGAAGTTTCTATAATAAGTAACTAATGGTAATGGTATTAATCATGGATTAGAAGATCAATAAATTATTTGATCTCATCTTGAAGGTCATTTCGTTTCCTCTTATTTTTGTAATAGTTTGTTATTATCGCAAAAGACAACATCAATATCATAATTGAAACATAGGTTAATATTAACGGTGCAGATTTTTCATAAAAACCTATAGTGATAATCTCCCTGAAATCATCTGAATTGTTTTCTATTTTGTACCATGTTAGGACTTTTCTGCCTTTATCATCTTCGTACTTAGAATCATATGTAGGTCTTGGATATCCAAGCACCCTATTTCCAGTAGTATAACTTTCTGGAAGTATAATTCGAACTACAGAAGGGGTATTAACTGTATGAACATAGTTCTGTCTGCCTTGATTAACTAAAGTATATGCTACAAAACCAGTAACTTTTTCTTCAAAATCAATAAAGATATGTTCTCTTCCTCTTATTACCTCTTTTGAAATATTATACTCAACATCGGAAATGTCGTTTTTCTTGATTTTCTCCTTAAGTATCTCAATTCCCTCAACTGTACCTTCATTTTTAGTTACTGGTTCTACCAAAGTCACAACATTAGTAATTGTTTCACCAGACCGAATGAATTGTTCCATTGGAACAACTTCCAACCTTTTAGTGTTTCTTATCATATGTACGGATTTTACTGTATCATTCGATGACAAGTAAACGCTGGTAGTATTTTTTATATGAGTAGAGTCTAAGCTTTCATTAAAATATATTTCAAACTCGTATTCATCGATGTTGGTAGATTCTACATCAACATCCTCCATTCTATCAATACAACCAACAGTGACAACTAAAATTACTATTAATATAAATAGTAAAATTATTTTATGATTGTAGTTCATTCTTCTCAAGGTCAACTATCACTCCAATATCATGAAGAATATCTTGAATTTCTTTGAATGCAATATATAACTCCCTTCTTTGAGACTCCATCATATCAGCTGGTGGTTCAGATGCAAACCAAATTTCTGTTTGTGTATTTCCTCGAGTTATTTTAACACATGCTAGCATGTCGGAATTAGTTAACCTATATAGAGAATCACCACCGCTAGGAGCTACCCATACTGGATATTTATTATTTAGCTCCTCACTGAATTTGCTCCAGTTAATCATTGCAGAGGTTGAAACTTCTAGGTGAATATGAGCACGCTCACCAACTTTTCTTTCACGTATTTGCTTTAAAAAATCAACATATTCTACATCATTTTCATCAATTGTTTTTATCTCTTCTACATATAGTTCTTCAGCCGCTTCTTTGAAAAATGGTGCTAGATTTATATTATCAGGGGCTTTTGTAGTAAGTGAGACTAAAATAAATGCAGTTCCACTTAATGCCATACTTAATATTACACCATGTCCCATTAATGCTGGATGTATTGATTCTAAGTATGGAACACCCATCACAGGATCTTTTATAGTGTCAAATATTGTCATAGCAATTTGTAAAGTAGCTCCAACAAAAACTCCTGCTAAGGCTCCTTGAGTAGTTGCTCTTTTCCAGAAAATACCTCCCATTATAGGGAAAAAGTAAGAAGCACTTGCAATAAATGTAGCTATATGTACCGCATGAATTATACTATCTATAAAAAAAGAGGCTATCGTTGCTGTAATAACTATGAAAATAACACTAACCCTATTAATCACCATCATTTCTTTCATAGTTGCATCTGGTTTTACAAATCTTTGATAAATATCACGGGACACACAAGAAGCACCTGACGTGGCAAAAGTATCTGCACATGACATGGCTGCAGCAGCTAGACCAATAGCTGCTATAGCTATCAATAGTGGTGAAAACATTGTACTCATAAACTCGAGTAAGGCAGGTTCAGCATATGCCATTCCTGCAGGATAACCCATTTCAGCAATTTCTGGATATATTGAGTTCAGTCCGAGTGCAATGAATGCACATGCTCCAAAAACAATTAAAACTAAAAAGGATCCAGCTATAAGCCCAATTCTAGCCGACCTTACATCTTTTGCAGCCCAAACTTTTTGCCAAGGGTCCTGTTCAGTAATCCACCCTGGTATGATAGCTAGAACGAAAATTAAAACCATTGGAATTCCAATAGAGAAGGGATTCCACCATTCGGATGGTACACTTCCAACTGTTTGTGCAATATTTATTGAAGAGATATCAATCAATGATTCGGAGCCATTAGCAGAGCCGGTAACAATTACTGCCATTAGGATAACAAAGGTTGAGAGAAACATGAACTGAAGAGCATCCGTCCAGACTACCGCATTGAGGCCCCCCAAAGTAACATAAGTTGAAACTGCAACTGCAACAATCACAGCTGCGTATACAGGACTTAGCCCAAAAAGAACTTCAAGAACAAGTGCAAATCCCTTGATATCAGCAACTGCAAACAATATCATTACAATAGTAATTATTACAGCTATAGGAGCCCTTATTTTACTACCGTATCTTTGTTCTAGTAGTTCGGGTTGCGTTATAGATGGTAGACTTTTTATTTTTGATACAAATAGTGCAATTATCAAAAGAGCGAGGACGTTAGGGGCAACAAAACCCCATATTGAGCCCATTCCTTGAATCATATAATATCCAATTACTGCTAAAATTGCACCAGCTGTTAGCCACGATGCAGCTGCTGAAAACCCAATACCAATTGCTCTTACTTCACGACCTGCAAGCCAAAAGTCTGTGATACTTCTCTGTTTTTTTGTAAAATGAAATCCAATAGCTACCAATATTAATATATAGCCAGCTAAAAGAGCTAAAAAAATTTCGTAACTTTCCATAAATATCTCTTCTATTTAATTTCTCTAATTTAGGTTGACTTTTTATCTAATCAAATATTTGCATAGTTGATAACCATATTGCTATTTTATCTTTTCCAAAGATTATGTTGTTAACTATATACAATCTTAGAAAATTTAATCTTTAGAAATCCTTATGTCAATAATAGATGTGAAAAAAAAAGTTTTATCTGTATGTATTATGTATTAGTATCTTACATTTTACTTCCTTTAACTGGTTTCTGTATATTCTAGCCTTAATTTCTTCACCATATTTTCTTGTTCGGACTGAAAATATTACTCCTAAAAAGTTTCTCAGCAAACTTTTCAACCAGTTTACAACAGTATTTCCATTAGTTTTCTTTTTTTCCTCTGTCTTACAGGAATAAGGGGATTTGAATTATTGTTCTGTCATATGATAGCATGAATTTCTTCGGGCCATATTTCTTACCAATAGCATGTTACTCAGAATGACGAAGTCTTTGACATTGATTCAGCAGTTTTGATTCTAAAATCATTATAGTTATGAAATAATTAGCTCTAAATCAAAAACTAGCTCATAAAATGGTTCTAAATATGTTAATATTGGCCATCAAACTTCAAACCAGTGAAATTGGTGGGGAAATTTGAAAAATCCTATCTTTTTATGTCTCTATAATTCCAATTAGCTTAATTAGATGAATTAGGAAATTAAAAGTGAAATAGCATTCACTTTTGTTTACCTTGTATTTTTCTATAAGCTACTGTTGCTGCAGCAATAATTAAAATGGTTAGCACTCCTAGGAAAATAAAGGTTGTATTTATTGGTTCTGCAGGTAAAACTTCGGTTTCTACTCTCATCGTACTAGTAAGTCTATCATGACCATCTGTATCTTCATATCTAATTTGACTGATAATTGGGTATGTTTTTGGGATAGCATATTCTGATACATCAACTCTAAATATAGCAACTTTACTTTCACCAGGTTCAACTAACCCAAGATAAGCCTGATCGTCTGTAGTACTAAAAGGGTCTGCAACAGTAATTCTCACAGTAGTATCTTTAGCCGTCATTTCTCCTTGGTTCTTGTAAGTTACTTGAAGGATACCTTCATCATTAGGGCGTAAGTCGCTTTTTACATCAACTATTGAAAAGTCTGCCTCATCTTTAACCTTAATAGGTATTGTTATTTTTTGAGTATTCACTTCATACCATAAGCCGATTTCTCGATTGATTAGTGTTTCATTGGATAACCTTCCGCCAACTTGTACATTTTCTTGATAAGCATATTTCACTTCCATCTCTAATTTATAGATACCAGCTTTTGCGTTTTTACTGATTTCAATGTCAAAAGGTACAGGTGTTGCTGTTTGTTCACCGGACCTTAATGTACCTGCTTCTTGAGAACCAGACTTTACTTTAATCTCAGGGTCTTGAGAATGTAGTGTAGAAACAATACCAATGGCTGTTGTTCTATCTGATTCGTATTGTTTCTCTAATTCTTGGAGTTTTATTTCCTCATCATCAATAGCATCTATTTCAGACCTGAATCCTTCAATTACACCTTTATTTACAAGGTTGATTTCAAGAGTAGCTTTATCTCCTCTTTCAAACTCATTACTTCCTATCAAGTTCCCAGAAATTTCTGGTAAACCAAAAGTTGTATAAAAATTATCACCAAAATTGAAGTTCTCTGGAGGTTGTCCCGCGGAAGGGGTTATTAGGATTGAAATTAATAAAAAGCACGAAAGTGTTGCTATTAAAAATTTAACTTTTTTCTTCTCCATAGAAATTGTCATCTCCTTTTTAAAAAATATTTTCATTTATAGTGGTCAAGATTTCTTATTACATTAATTACCATATATACACCAACTACAATTATTCCTATAAATGCCAGTATAATAAGGCTTAATTGGGTTCGTGTTTCTTCAACTTCTACGTCAATCTTTAATGTGTCTGAAAATTTAAGTTCATCATCCTCATCGAGATATCTTATCTCTGAATTAATTGCATAAAGTTTTTCTAAAGCATCTGAATCTGCTTCAATATCAAATGTTACTGTTTTTTCTTGACCGGGTTCCATTGTTCCAATATAAGTTGTTGCACGGTTTGTAGACAATGGAACTATGGCAATTTTACGCAAAACTGAATCATATGCGGTTTTTTCTCCTATGTTTTTATATGTAACGTTTAATGTTTGGCTTGATCCAGGCACTAGATCCTGAAAACTAGTTACTTCTGTTATTTCAAATTTAGGTGTTTTTTTTATCACTATGGGAACATGAATTGTTTTTTCCACATTATTATAGTGTGTTGTGTGGTCCAATTCAGGAAGACCTAGCAGATCAATATTCCTATTAGTCATACGTGCACTACTTTGATATTGGTAAGATATAGGCAATTCTAGAATATATTCTCCAGCCGGTGCATTATTGGATATTTTTATTCCAAATTCTAGAGGGTCTTCAAGGCGTTCTCCTGGAACTAGTTTTTCTATAGAGTGTGTTCTACTATCAGAATCAATTTCAACATAATTAGACTTTGAATAAAGACTAGTTTTTAGGCCAACAGCTATAGTTTTTCTAGATTCGTAATCTAATTCTTTTACAGATATTAGGTGTTGATCCTGTTTTGCAGCGCTGAGCCGTTTGCTTGGGCTGAACCCATATGGGATACCTCTGTTAACCAAATTGACTTGCAATGTTGCTTTTTCTCCACGTTCAAATTCTGTATTCCCAATAACAGAAATACTGATATTAGGTTCACCATATCCTCTATAATAATCATCAGAATATCCATAACCAGGAGAAAGTATTCCATTTTCCTCAATTGCAGCCCCAGTAAGCGATAAAGGTGAAGATAAAAAGCCACATAAAATAAAGAAAAATAATACTGCTTTTAAAGAGTTTAAATTGATAATGGATTTCATTTTCATCAGCCTTTCAATTTCTAAATTAAACACAATTATTCAAATTAATCTTTTTTCTTTCACTTCTCTTATCTCTCCATTGATCAAGGAGCAAGATCACAGCAGGAAATACCACAAAAGTAGCCATTAGAGCTAATCCTACATCGATTACTGTTACAAGTCCAAAGTTTTGATTCATTGGAAATGGAGATGCCAATAAAGCAGAGAAACCAAACATAGTTGTAAAGCCAGAGGTTGCGATAGCTTTTCCTATTTTTGTTATTGCCTCATTCATTGCTTCAACGTGGGCCAATCCTTTCTCTTTTTCCTCATAATATCTTTCCATCATAAGAATTGCATACTCTGAACCAATACCTAGTATTAAAGCACCAAGTGTAGCTGTCATTGGCGTATATTCTATTCCAGTATAATACATAACTCCACCATTCCAACCAATTACAGCTAACATTGTTATTACAGGGGCAACCGCTTTCACAATATCCCTATATATTACCAATAACCCAAAGAAAACCAATAGCAAACCAAATAGTGTCATTAGAGTTCTTCCACTTGTCAATGCAAAAATAACTTCAGTAAATATTACAGGATCACCAGTAGCAGTTATATGAACTCCTGGAGGTGGGGGTATCCACATTAGGTCATATTCAACCATTTCAACAACATCTTCCATCCCCTCTATACCAATTGTTCCAAAAGCATCACCGATATTCAAATTGACATGTAACAATGTTTCTTCATAGACATACATTTCTTTCTGTGAATCAGATAATTGAGAATAAATCTCTTTAATCTCACTAGAGCTTTCAGGTATTTTGCCATCATTTTCTGCCTTAACAATATCCACAATACTTGATGATGAATGAATATGGCTTCGCCTATCCACCATATGAGATTCGAAATCGTCTATCCACTTCAATAGCTCAGGATTGGCATTATTGTCAGACATTACGATTAAATTAATCGAATCCTCAACGCCAATATAGGTATCTAGCCTATTAAGTTCAGCTAGCTCAGGCATGTCTTGAGGGACAAAGGTTCTCATATCAGCTTCTAGTGGAACTAGAAAATCTGCATATAGGCCTCCTATACACAGAATACCTGCAACTGAAATAATGAGAATAGGATGCTTGGAAGTGATTTTAGACGTACCTCTCAATAATTTTACCAAATTTTCATTTTCAGCCTTTTCACCATCATTTGATTTATTCTCTGAATTTCTAATCAAAAATTTTAGATTATATTTTTTTGCAAACTCGTGCCTTCTCCTTCTTATTCTATGTAGACCATAAATAATAGAAACTCCAACAAAAAGTGAAGTTAAAAAGCAAACAGTGATTCCTATTAAAAGAAGTTTAGCAAAATCCTGAATCATTGGAACTGTAGATGTCAATAGTGATGCAAAACCTAGTGATGTGATTATTAAAGCTATTAATACTGCTGGGCCGGTATGCTTAATCGTTTCAATAACTGCAACTGCTTCATTATCTGATCTCGAGAATTCTTCTTCGATTCTACTATGAAACTGAATTGCATAATCAATTCCAAGCCCTATCAAAATAGGAAATGCTGCCATTGATGCAGTAGTTAATGGAATTTCAGTATATCCCATAAGCCCAAAAGTATATATTATGCCTAAAAACACAAGTGGGAGTGGTAAAATCCTCCAACGAACGTGTCTGAAAACAGCATATAAAGCTATTATCATAAAAATCCCTGAAACAACTAGCAATATAGCTGTTGTTTCGTTCATTAAATCTTCAACTGCAATATTAAAAGTGGTAAATCCAGTAACAGTTACAGTATACCCTGGTGGAAATTGGGCTAAACTAATAGAATCCATAATTTTTTCATTTATTTCCCTGAGTTCAGCGTCATCCAGATTTCTATCAAGGGTGATATAAACTATATTTACGTCCTTTTGAGGAACTGTAGTCTCACCAGCATTATTTTTTTCAAGATATGATTTGATAACCTCTCGATCTGAAGGGATATCATATCTACCATGTTCTTCGAAATGAATCTCTTTTACAACAGAAGCAACACTATCAGTTCCTTCAACTCCTGGAATGTTCTCAACAAGAGTTTGATATCTATCTATTGCATTCAAAATACCTGGTGAGATCTCATCTCCACCTTCTACCATTACTGGAATAGTCGGTTTACTAAAAATATTAAGATAAAGATGTTCAAAGTCTTGATAAAGGCGTGAGTTTTTATCTGCAAATGTCTCTGTACCCGTCTCCATCTCAATATTTTGAGCCCCATGTATTGCAATAATTATAAAAAATACTGCGATTATGCAAATTAAGAGCTTATTATCTTCTATGAAAATACCTAATTTTTCAAAGATATTTTTGATACCTATCTCTCCAGGTTAACTTAACGCCAATATATTTTTTTGAATTTCCAAAAACAATAATTCCAAAAAACTTGATGTTATTTATTTATTGCTCAAAAGAAAAACACATCACTAAATTACACATCTTTGGCGTAATTAATTTTGGTTTGTTAATAGTAACCCATTTAGAGAATGGATACTGTTTGAAGCTGTGAACCATAGTAGTATCATATGAGGTAGATATGATAGAATTATACGAACAGTATCGTTTTGCATTGAAAATATTATGTGAAATGCCTTTTTGCTAAAGAAATCAATGGGGCCGCGGAGATTTGAACTCCAGTCACAAGACCCCCAGCCTTGTAGGATCGACCAGGCTACCCTACGGCCCCACATTGAACCTTAGATAAATACAGTAAATTAAACTTAAGTTATTTTATTCTTTCTCAATAGCTGTTCAACTCTTTCCATGTCTCATAGGCTTCTACTATCTCAGAACCTTCTACAAAAACCATTTCTTTTTTGTTAGAAAGTTCAATTGCTTTTTTCTTCGATAATGCAGTCCCGCTGTGATCGTCAAGTATCTCACAGATAGCTACTGCAGGTGTTATTCCGGACATATGAGCAAGTGCTACTGATAGTTCAGTTTGACCACATCTTTCATTAGTAAGACCCTCAGCTGCTCTCAGAAGTGCAACATGACCAGGTGTTCTAAATTCAATCCCAAAATCTACAGGTTCAGCATTTAGCGTTTTCTTGACACTATTTGCAACCTCATTTATGGTTAGGGCCCGGTCATTATCAGGAATCCCTGTTCTTGTTTTTCTATGATTAACCCATAAGGAAAAAGATGACCTTGAATCATACTTCAGATCACCACTTTTCTCAATTGTTTTTAAGATTGATGAATCTACTTCACTTGCAGAAACCAATAAATCTGACATTAGTGGGAGTCCAAGTTTCTCTGCTGCAAGGGCGTCCAGTGAAACACATATCAAGCCTCCACCTTCTTTCCTCATTAAGCGAACGTCAGATGGTTTTACAGCTTCTGCTGGTATCGCAAAATCTGTTTCTTCTTCCCTCCCTTCCATATCAAATAATAATATTGTATTCCCTGCTTTAAAGGATTCTATAGCTTTCCTTACATTTTCTGCAAAAATATATTCATCAACACTCATAATTATAATCTCCATTTAAATCATGGGAACTGTTTACAGTGATTGTAATATCATCACCATCTTCTAAATTAAGTGTTTCACGGAGGTTAACAGGTGCTATGATTTCCACCAAGTTAGAAGGATAATGTGACCTATCTGGAACTAGAATTCCTGCATAAATTCCACCAATCTCCACTGGGTAACATAATCCGCCCCCAAATGTGCGCTCGTTACTTGTAAAACCATTGATTCTAATTGAAAACTCTTTTTTAAATTTCTGATGTTTATTTGAGTTTTGTGAATCTAGTAGCACGTTCAAGGTCCCAGGGTATGGTTTAAAGGCTAGTATTTTACTGAATTGGTTGATATATCCTTCTTTAAGCATATAGTATTGTCCTTCACCTAAACCTGTTGTTACTGTACCTTTAATTTTCATATAATTATCTTTAGCGGAAAAAATGAATTTATAGTCAGAGTATTCTTTCTTTAAAATATCAAAACCTTTTTCAGTAATCATAGCTAACTGGTCGTCTAAAGTACCGCTTATTTTTATAAGACCTTGTTTTTCTAATTCTTTGAATATTTCTTTCGCTGACTCATCATTTTTAGAAATGTAATCTATTATTTCAGTTGAAGATATGTATACAGAGTTCTTAGTTGCACCTAGTAAGCCTAATTTTTTTAGAGGTTCTTTTATATTCATTTAAACACCATATTTTGAAAGTTCAATGAATTTTCGAAACATAAATAAGAAGTAATTGATTACTTTTTAATTTATTTATCACCGAGTTTCACTAACTTTCAGCTTTTGCAACTATTGCCAGGTGATCCTTATGATACGGAGCAAGTTCACTTTTTTTCACCAGCTCAAAACAACATGAACTGCTATTCAAAAGTTTATTCATTTCAGACTTATAGATTTTTTTAGGATTTTCAACTGTATCTATACTTCTTGCTTTGATAGAAAGAACTAGATATCCACCTGGCTTTAGATATTTATCGCTATTCAATAATGCAATTTCAGCTTGGTTTGGTTGTGCTATATCTTGAATAATAATATCAACATTTTCAACTATTGCAGAATAAGAAGATGGATTAGAAGCATCTGCAAGCAGTGGAATAATGTTTGACCGCATTTCACAGAGTTTTATAAGCTCGCGCATTGGGCGTGGAGAAAATTCAACCGAGTATACTATTCCTTCAGTTACAATATCGGATATATGGCTTACTGTTGTACCCGTTGAAGCACCTAGATATAATACTTTAGATGATTTTACTAGTGGAATTTTAAATTTTTTCATTAGCATTGCAGCAACTTTACTTCTTTTGGGGTTCCATTCTCTATATTCATCGCCATGAAATTCTATAAGTTTTTCCCCGTAAACATTTTTTCCTTTGACTGAGTTATATGTCACAAGTGCAGACGTTCCATTTTGAATTTTGTATACACCTTGGGATACTGGGCTAAGTTTCATTTCAGTTTCAATCCTCGTTTCTTAAAATTTTTTGTTTATTTTTTATTACTAACAGAGAGTTCACAGCTTTTTTATGGATTTTATTTTAGCTTCAAGTTGTTGAGCTAAATCGTCATTCAATACTGTTTCACTTGAATAAAAATCGACTCTTGCAGCAATTGATACAGTAGAAGCAAGTGAACGTGAAATCTTCCCTCTATGCCTCCAGGAGCTACCTTTAATAGTTGGATGATTGAAAATAATACCGTGTTTTGGAGACGTTGCTTTTGATCTCAAGTGTTTAAACAGTGCTTTATTAGCTCCTATTACCTGTATTGTGCTTGATGGCATTTTTGCTAATTTTTCAAGACTCCCTGCAATACTAATCATACGTGCACCTAAAAGATAACCAGCAATATTAGATAAATTTGGGGCAACTATATCCATTTGTTCATGGATATATAGCTCAATTTTTCTTCTAGTTGCATAAAGACTCAAAATATTGGAAGAATATTCAGTAATTATGTCCTCATCCTCATCATTAAAAGAGATTCCCATCGAAGACTCTGCTAAATTAAAATAGTTGTCATTTGCACCTATGTTTTTTCTTACCCCATGTTTGCTGATAAAATATGCTAATTCATCACCAAATAATTCAATTTCTGGGAAGTGAATGCCATACCATTCTGCAAGACGTTCTGAAAGCTCATTCGCAGATTTATCAATGTCATCTAGTGCGTTGATTGCTTGTATTATTTTCAAGTCCGATTGTTCCATTTCAGCCAACTGTAATTTTACTGTCTTTACAGAAACTTGATGTAGTAATGAATAATATTCTTCTTTAGAATTTACAAATCCACATTTTATTGCTTCTTCACTCAAGTTTCTGCCTGTAAAATTCATTTTTGGCTTCGTAAAAATATAGTCCTTAAGAGTTTCTGCGAGGAATTGAATATCTTTAATGTGCAATACAGTATCTTCAAGTTCGTTATTTTCATCTAAGCGTAAACTTCCAAACCATGAAGGGTATTTACTAGTTTCCTTCATATGCCACCTCTTCTATAACTGCTCCACTGTTGTTTGCCTTTGTAACAATAACCTCTCCGTCAATATTATTTTTAAAGAAACTTTCTATTTCTCTTTTTAATTTTTCACTTGAAGTTTTAGTTTCTAATATTGAATAAATGGTAGGTCCAAATGAGCTCATCCCTACACCTAAAGCTCCAAAATCATGAATTTTTGCCATTAACTTTCCTACAATAGGTGGCTGGATTGAAATTTCTCTTTTTTTAAATCCAGTTTTTTGTAGATTATTAATAGCCCTACTAAAGTATAAAATATCTTTTTCTATAACAGATGGTATTAACTGCATTAAAATAATATGTGATATCTCTTGAACTTCACTTAAAGGTATAGGGCAAATATCACGAAATAAATCACATTCTTCTTTATCATATGCTCCTTTCAAATTAGGAATTACAATTACTATATACCACTCTGGAAAATCTTTTCTAAATAAAATTGGAGCTGGAGTTGCCTTGCTAGCTGAAGATGGAGAGAATGTTTTCTTGTCACTAAATTTATGTCCGCCATCTACTATGAAACCACCATTTTCAAATGATTCAATTCCTATTCCTGATGTACCGCCCCTTCCTGTACGAGAAGCTAATTCTCTTACCGATAGCTTTAGGCCATATAACCTATTCGCAGCCATTGCCCCACAAAGAGAATATTGTGTCCCCGAACCTAAACCTACATGTACTGGGACAGTTGTTTCTACATGAAAGGATATACCATTATTATTTCCCAGAACAGCTTTTGCACCATTTAATATTTTTTCAGAGCCGGGGAATGTATTTATTGACATCTTTTCAGCTTTACAGGCCTTTAACTTTACATGTGGATACTCAAGCGTGAGACCAGTTCCTCCATCAACTCTTCCACATTCCGCATTAAGGTCAATTAGCCCCAAGTGTAATCTAGATGGTGATTTTATTTTTATCATAGATTTTCCTCTAATCATAATATAACTACAATACATTCTTTTTATACAGAAGAAAATTTCTAAGTTAAAAACATGCATATGTAATCTCTTATATATTTAAATAAGTGTTTCCCATTAGTGCCGGCTATATATGTCATTTCAAGTAGCTGTTATTTTATGCTCTAGCTTGAGCTAGATATCCTATAACTAGTTTATACTAGTAGCTCAAGTTTATTTTATTTAATCGCATATTTATCGCATATAACTAATATTCAATAACTATAAATATAGATACGCAATAAGTTCTTTTGGGGGTTAAATTATGGACAAGTCAATAGAATATCCTTATGTTTATGAATATTCAGATGAAGCTAATAAAACTTTAAACCTTGAAATAAGCTTGCCCGGTGTAAAGAAAAAAAATGTAGAGCTGAAAATTAATGAAAAAAGCTTTTCCATAAAATTAAGACATAAGAAGAAAAAATACAGGGGAACTTATCCAATTTTCTGTGCAGTTGATGCTAATAAAGCAATATATAGATATGAAAAAGGTAAAATAAAAATTTCAGCTCCTAAATGGAGCTAATCTATTTAGTTATTTTCTACAAAGAAATTTTGTAGGGAGTATTTTAATTTATCGACTTCTACATCTATAATTTCATTTTGTTCTTCCTGAGGAAACTTTTTGAATACTGAGAATTTACCTAGTTTTTTATGAGAGTTCCTCAAAAATCTACCATCTAACAAAACTCTTGCCCCATAGTCATCAGGTGATCTTACAACTCTGCCCATTGCCTGCCTAATTTTTCTTATAGTTGGTACCTGAACAGCATATTCCCAGCCATAACCATATCCAAATTCGTGATCATAGGCAGACTCGACTGCTTTCATTCTATCGTCTAATCCAGGATATCCTACACCTACTATAATTACAGTTCGTGCTCTATTATTTTGATAATCAACACCTTCACTTAAAGTCCCCCACAAATAAGATACTAAAACAGCTTTTCCTCCGTTTTCACCGATTTCAAAAAACTGTTCTCTAACATTCTCTGCAGATACTCCAACTTCGTCAATAAGAATAGATATATCTTCAAATTTTACTTTTAGCTTTTTATAATATCTAACAGCTTCAAACGAATTTTGAAAGAATATAACAACATTACCTTCTGTGTTTTTAATTGAATCTATTAAAGCCTGCTCTACTAAGGCAGCAGATTGTATATCATCCCTATTTCTTGAAAATAATGGTGGTATAGATACAGCTACAGTTAATCTCTTATCTAGAGGAAATGATGTGCCATAAGATAATTCACAAACTGGTCGATTAATACCTAATGTGGTTCTTACCATATCAAATGGCCTCAAAGTGGCCGACATCAAGATTACCGAATATATAGATTCAAGTAGTGGATGTGTTACATTCTTAGGGATGCAAGTAAATAGCTCAACTCTAGCATATATACTGTCGCTAGAATCCCTTCTCACATTTAAAATTGGATAATAGTTAGGGTTATTTGAAAGGTTTAGATAGTTAGAAATAAATTGTGAAGATTGTAAAATATGTGACTTTTTTAAAACACTAGTGAGGCCATTTTTATATTGCTCTTTATAAGTTTCATCAAGTTTAAAACCTATATCATTTGCAATAGTTAATATTTTTTGAATATCTTTGGCATCGCCAATATTCTCCTTAATTGTGCTACGTAAAAACCTAGCAGTGACCATGTCATTTCTTTCATAAGGATCACTTATTCTCAAGTCATACCATTTTTTCCCTACCCTTTCTCTTTCACCAAATTTAAATCGTGAATTATAGGTTTCTTGAACACTTCGTAGAAAAAGACTAAATAATTTATATATATCCTTATTTTTTATATAATCTAAATTGGCTTCAACTTCTGCTATTGTCTTTTCTAAAGTATGCTCAGTTAAAGTGAGTGATGAATGGGATCTAGCAGATGATTCAAGGTTATGAGCCTCATCAAAAATAACAATGACATCTTCGGGTGTTTTTTCAAGCCAGTTTAGTAAAGTTGAAAAAATATCGCTATTCAAAATATGATGGAAATTACATATAACTAAATCTGCATGTTTTAGTTCTCTTTTAAGAAGTTCATATCCACACATGCCCTTATTTACTGCAAAATTGTTCACTTCTTCAGGTGTTCTGACGTCTTCAAACAACCAATTCCTGAACGACTGACTATCATATTTAATAACCTCATATAATTCGTTGCAGGCCCTGTTGCGTATGCTAGTCAGTTTCTCTTCAGCAGCAGAGAGTTCTTTTACTAGCTCATCTCTTAATATAATATTATCTTGATCTTTTGATTTCTTGTAATTGTCAGTTGCTGCCCTTATTTCTTGCTTCTTTAATTCAATCTCCTTTTCAAGATCCAATAAATCAATAGTGTTTTCCCTTTTTAGGTTACATTCCTCATAATCAACTTCATGTGGACATATCGTTGACTTACCTTTAACAACAGCTGCTTTAATGTTTACATTTTTTTTGATTGCTTTTGCCTCATTTACAAATTGAACCATCTGTTGGTGAACATTTGTTGCTATAATCACGGTCTTCTGATTTTTTTTCCCAAAATAAAGAGAAGGAACTAAAGCACTTAGGGTTTTACCAGTACCACATGCACCTTCAAAAAGAACCAGCTTTTTTTCGTTCAAAGCAGAATTTATTTTAGCCATCGCTTCTTGCTGATTAGCGTAATATGTTTTTTTTGGAAAGTAATTTTGATAATCTTCACGTTCAAACATGCAAATATTGTCATGTTCTGTAGGCATAAACATTTTTTGATGGAAAAAGGCCTGTCCCGAAAATAATAAAATACAGTTCTATATAGAACTTGAGATGAAAAACGCACGGAATTGACTTCTAAGTAATAGTCGATAAGTTTTTATCCAATTTCAATTAGTTATTAATAATTAGGCTTTAAAGAGCAACATCATTTAATTATCAAATATGAAATTCACTTCAGAAAATCCATTTTATGAAACAAATGTCATATTGGTTTTAAACAGTTTCTTATATGAATATCATACAAATAAATATAAGGTTTGAATAAGTGATAGAGTTTAAAAATTGTACACTTTTATGCAGAAGAGTATATCAAAGGGATTATCATGGCAGAAATGATTAAAGTTGGAATATTAGGTGCAACTGGAGCAGTTGGGCAGCGTTTTATAGAAGCATTAAGTAATCATCCTTGGTTTGAAATTACTTCTCTTGCAGCTTCAGAAAGGAGTGCAGGTAAAAAATATTCAGATGCAGCTTCTTGGAGATTAGAATCTAAACTACCGGACGAGATTAAAGATATTGAAGTTGTGCCTGTAGATACTTCAAAAGTTGATGCAGATATCGTATTTTCGGCATTACCTTCAAACAATGCAAGTAAAATTGAACCAAAATTTGCAGAGGCAGGATTTGTAGTAGCAAGTAATGCTTCTGCTTTTCGAATGGAACCGGACGTTCCGCTCGTTATTCCAGAAGTGAACTCAAGTCATTTAGACATGATTGATGTACAAAAGGATAATAGAAACTGGGACGGGCACATCATTACAAACCCAAATTGCTCAACTATAGTTATGGTTATGACACTTAAGCCACTAATGCAATTTGGGCTGGAATCAGTAAATGTTGCTACGATGCAAGCGATATCAGGAGCTGGTTTTAATGGTATACCATCAATGGCCATCATGGATAACATTATCCCATATATATCAACCGAGGAAGATAAAATGGAAACTGAACCTTTAAAGCTTCTAGGTGAATTTAATGGCTCTGAGATTGAAAATGTTGACATAAATATTAGTGCATCATGCCACAGGGTTCCTGTAATGGATGGGCATACTGAAGCAATTTGGGCATCAATGAAACAAAAACCAGACCCATTCGAAGTAACTAAAGCATTTAAAGAATTTGATCCTAATATTGGTAATTTACCCAGCAAACCAAAGCACTCAATAATTGTTAGTGATAAGGAAGATCGACCACAGCCAAGGTTAGATCGAAATGCAGGGAATGGAATGAGTATAATTATAGGCAGAATACGTCAAGGAATAAGATATGTTGCAATGGGACACAATACCATCAGAGGTGCTGCTGGTGCTAGTGTCCTTAATGCAGAATTAATGTATAAGAAAGGTTACATGTAAATAAGTGGAGCTAAATATTTTTGAAATACAAACTAATTTTCACTATCATCTTACTTTTTTTATCTATAATTAGCGTGCCACATGTCTCAGCAGAAACTTCCATATTCCAAAGAGATGTTGTTGATATTAAAGATTTAGAAAATAATCCACGTATATACGACAGCACAACAGCTTATAGAAAGATTAGTGTTATAGCAGATATAAATGAACTTGAAAGATATTCAGCTTCTATAGGCTCAGATGAATACTTCTTGTTACTAGACGTCACTTATTTGGATATACTTGAAGGTTTTAGCAAAGGAGACAGAGTCATGGCAACTGGTAGTTTCAAACATGTGCCTTTAGGTAAAGACATATTCAATCAAGAATATGTGATGCATTATCCAAAAAGAGAATTAGGTGAAGTTGCAATAAGTGATGTGAAAAATAATCCTGCTGCTTACAATGGAAAGTTTATAAAAGTTGTTGGAAACCTAACAAACATCAGAGACAGCTCTGGAAAAACAATAATGTATATAGAAGACGTAGAAACTGAAAAAAGTATTAAGGTTCTATTTTATGGGGTCACTACATTAGAAAAAGGTATGAAGGTTCAGGCAGAAGGGTTATTAAATGGTGATTCCCTTCATAGTGAAAATGTAGGACAATATAGAGACTCACTGCCATTCAATGTATTAACTGGGTTTGAATATGTTACAACCTTTTTAGCAGTTATTTTAATGACTTTGTTCTTAGCTTTAAAGAAAAAAAGGAAATGATTTAATAATGAAATTAGTAATTTCTATAGGCGGATCTATACTTAGCAAAAACTTGGATGCTGAAATTTTTAAACAATATACATCTATTATCAAAGAGATGGCTAAATATCATAAACTAGTCATTGTTACCGGTGGCGGTGAAACTGCTAGAAACTACATTAATGTCGCTAGAGATTTGGGGTCAAATGAAGTTGTCTGTGACAATATCGGAATTGAGGTAACTCGGTTGAATGCGCAACTACTTATATGTGCCCTTGGAAATGATACGTGCCCATATACTCCTCAAAATTATAAAGAAGCAAAGGAAGCTTTCTTGCTGCATAACATCGTGGTCATGGGTGGAGTTATACCCGGTCAGACAACTGATGCAGTGTCAGCTATAGTAGCTGAAGATATAGGTGCAGACTGCTTAATAATAGCTACTTCGGTAGATGGTGTATATTCCGGAGATCCAAATACAGATAAAAATGCTACCAAATATGACAAAATTAGCCCTAAAAAGTTGGTTGATATAGTCATGGCTACAGAGATGATTGCAGGGTCTAAGTCGCCTGTAGATCCGCTAGCTTCAAAGATGATAGAAAGATGTAACATTAAAACATTTGTTATCGATGGCACCAATCCTTCTATTTTTAAGCATACAATTGATATTATTGTCAAAAGTCCTGACGAATTGAATAGTCTGAAAGATGGGACCATAATCACAAATTAAGAACAATTAGTCTAGATCTTCTAGAGTCCATCCAAGATAATCTCTAATTATTACATATGCCATCTGAGGAGGAATAGCACCTGCCTCCGTTATAATCAAGTCAATGTATTCAGCCGGTGTGAAGTCAAATGCTGGATTTTTTATAGTTACATTCTCAAGTGTACTTAGATACTCAGCATCAACAACTTCATATGGAGACCTTTCTTCTATGTCTATTTTTTGACCTAATATCGTATTTGGGCTAAATTTGTATGTTTCAGCGGCTACTATGAAGTTAACCCTTGATTCATTAGCAATAAGTGCAAGTTGAGATGTCCCTATTTTATTTACAAGTGTTCCATTAACGGCTATAGAATCAGCACCTACAATCACAAGGTCAACTTTTTTCATAATTGACATAACAGCTGAATCTACAATTAAAGTGGTTTTGATCCCATAGTCATTTAGCTCTTTTGCTGTTATTAATCCTTGTTTTCTAGGCCTGGATTCAGTTGCGACAACGGATATGCTTTTACCTTGATCAAAAGCTTTTTTAATTGAAGCTATAGCTGCATGTGAGTTGCAGTGCGTTAAAATAACGCTACCATTGCTAATTCTTCTTGATCCAATTTCACCTATAGAATCAATCGCTTTTTGAGCAGATTTAATGAAATTATCAGCATTCTCTATAATCTCTTTTTTTGCTTCATCTACTGTGTTTGACTTAAATGTACTCGAAATTTTTACAGCATTTGGAAGTGATACCGCTGTAGGCCTAGTATTAATAAGAACGGATCTAACTTGATTAATCTCATTTTTAAATTCTTCCATTGATGATACGTTCAAATTTTCTACATATATTTTAATTGCATTTGATGCGGCTACCGCGATTCTGCCTGCACCTCTTATCTCCATGGATTCAATTTTCTGTGCTGTTTCATGTATTATATCGTTCATGAATTTAATATAGAACTTAGAAAAACTTATAGCTAACTATATCTAATCCAAACCAAAACTACTTTTTATCATGATGTAAAAAGAAGAAGTATAGTTTCAAAGTGAGCGGTAGGGAACGGGGTAGTATCAAAAAAGCCACTCACTTTGAATTTCACACTATAATAAGCATGCACATTTATTTAAAAATTATGAGCTCAAATTTGACCATTGATATATACATTAGCTCAAAAGCAATATCATGGGCCATGTACACAGTAGATAAAACATATGGAGAAGAACATGAATAAAATAGTCTCAATTAATCCAACTACTAAAACCGTTAATGGAGAATTTAGTTATCATTCTAAGAAAGAAACTGATTTTTGCTTGAAAAATGCTATCAATGCCTTTGAAAGTTGGAAGCTGAAAAGTATTAATGAAAGAGCAAGTTATCTAAGAAACGTTTCTAAAGTATTAAATCGTGAAAAAGAAGCTTTAGCCACAATAATTACTATTGAAATGGGTAAGCCTATTAAACAATCCCTAAATGAAATAGAAAAATGTATTCAAACTATAGATTATTTTGTTGAAAATACAGAAAATTTAATTTCACCAATTCTAAAAGAAAGTGATAGTAATAAATCTTACATTTGTTTTCAGCCCATTGGACCAATTCTTTTTATTAAACCATGGAATTTTCCATTCTGGCAGGTTTTAAGTTCGGCCTCTTACACAATAATTAGTGGAAATGTAATTCTTTTAAAACATTCAAATAATGTACCAATGTGCTCAAAAGCTATTGAGGATATTTTCAAAGAATCAGGAATTCCAGATGGAGTATTTCAAACAATAATGGTCAGTGGTGAGCACGCTTCTAGATTAATATCTTCCAACGAGATAAAAGGTGTCTCTTTTACAGGCAGCGATTATGTAGGAGAAAGTATTGCTGAGATTTCTGGAAGGTTCCTAAAAAAATCTGTTCTAGAACTTGGAGGAAGCGATCCATTTATAGTTTTAGAAAATTCCGATGTTGAAAAAGCAGCTCTCTTTGCCTCAAATGCACGTTTTTTAAATTGTGGTCAAGTATGCATATCTGCAAAAAGAATAATCTTAGAAGAGCCAATTAAAGAAGAGTTTATCAATGAATTTCTAAAGAATATCGAGAATATGAAAATTGGGAACCCACTAGAACCAAGTACTGATATTGGCCCAATGGCAAATGAAGCACAGCTTGGAACTATCAATAACCAAGTAAGTGATGCATTAGCAAAGGGTGCAGAGAATTTATTACAGAAAAATGTAAGCGAATTTGATGGGTTATTTTATCCACCTACAGTCCTAGCAGAAATATCAACTAATATGAAGGTCTACAACGAAGAAACCTTTGGCCCTGTAGCTGCCCTGGTTACTGCAAGGAATGAAGATGATTGCATAAAAATAGCTAATGATACTAAATTTGGGTTAAGTTCTACTATTTGGTGCTATGATGAAAATAAAGCACTAAGGCTTGCATCACTTGTTGAAGCTGGAATGGTTGGAATTAATACCTTTTTTAAGCCAGATCCATCTATGCCTTTCGGTGGAATCAAAAGAAGTGGAATTGGAAGAGAATTATCTAAGTTTGGGATTTATGAGTTTATGAATATCAAATCAATAAAGCATAGTTAACTGGTATATGAATTTATTTACAACTACATATTCTAAGTATAAGCATCCATCTATGAAAGATGAAGTACATGAAGAAAATAAAAACGATAGTTGAAGAGAATGTACCAGATGAATTCCAATCATTGGTACCTAAAAGGTTTGATCTCATTGGAGATATATTGATACTTAAAATTCCTTCAGAGTTAGAAGATATAAAATTGAAGCTAGCTAAAGCAATTCTAATTGAAAATAATAATAATATTAAAGTAGTAGCTAACAAGGTAACAAAAGTATGTCGTGAGGAAAGAGTATGCAAGTACGAGATTATTGAAGGTAACCGTTTAACAACAATTCATAGAGAAAATGGCCATAAATATAAAATTGATATTGAAAAAGTATTTTTTAATAACCGCCTTTCAGATGAAAGGTTGAGAGTTTTTAAACAAATACAGCCGAAAGAAAATATTGTGATCCCTTTTAGTGGTGTTGGGCCCTTTGCTATACCTCCAGCAGTAAATTCAAAAATAACAGCTATTGATTCAAATATATGGGCATGTGAGCTTTTAAAGTACAATTCATCTTTAAATAAAGTAGATGAAAATCTAAAGGTAATAAATGGAAATGCATTTAGTATAAATAAAATGTTCACTCACAAGTTTGATAGAGCAATAGTACCAACTCCTTACGGAAAAGATTGTTTCTTAAATGTTGTTTTAAAATCTGTGAAACTTGGAGGACATATTCATTTTTATACATTCAAAAGTCAAAAAGAAATTAGAAACCTAGTTAAAGATTATGAAAATTTGGGTTTAGAAATAATTTACTACAAAAAGTGTGGGAATATTGCACCTGGGATTAGTAGATGGGTTTTTGATCTTGTGAAAAAACATTAAATATAGTTTACTAGTGCCATTCTTACAAGGTAAGTTTTACAATGTATTCAGATACCAGCATTATAGATTCAAGTGAAGATAAAGTCACAATAATCTGCTCTAAAAAAGATGATGCTAGTCTAAACATAATGAATTCACTTTTACAAATTGAAATTTGGCATCAAGTTGATCACAAATATATTCCTGATGATTTTCATAGAGTCTTTGAATCTAAATTCCATAGAATAATAGAAATCAATTCTAGTCTTATCTACCAGGATGCTATAGATCAAACAATAAGGAAATCTGGATTTGAGCCTTCCTTGATTATTTTTGCATCTAAACACGCCAGTAAACAAGATAGAAAAGTTCTTACAGCACATTTTAGTGGTAATGTGAATAGTATTGGTTATGGGGGACGAAGTAAAGAGCTTGCTATGTCTTCACCAATTGCTCTAAAACTAGTATTAAACTCGATGAAAACGTTATGTCAGGGTGGAGACTATGAAGTATCCCTAGAAGCAACTCATCATGGACCAAGTGACATACAAACACCTTCTTTATTTGTAGAAATTGGTAGTAAACACGCTCAATGGACTGATGTATATGCCGGCAAGATTGTTGCACAATCAATATTACAAATAAAGAATGACATATTAAAGGCAAAAAAGCCTGTTGCTTTAGGTTTTGGTGGAGGACATTATCCTGTAAGACAATCTAGATTGATATTTGAATCTGGAATAACCTTTGGACACATTTTTTCAAATTACCAAATAAAGTATATAGACTACAATTTAATATCGCATGCTGTAGAAAGAACAAAACCAGACTTTGCTTTTTTTGACAAAAAAAACCTGCCTATTAAAGAGCAAAAGAAGATTGAAAACATTCTTACTTTACTTGGAATAGAGATAATAGGAGAAAGTGAAATTAGAGAAATGAGTACAATCCCTTGGAGTTTCTTTTCTTTAATTAGAAATATTGCTAATTCTTATAAACCTGATTCATTTGTTAAAATATCACATATACTAAAAAAACAGCTATCATCCTTAGATTTACCCATATGCTATGAAAGCTCTTCAACCAATAAAAAAATACATAAGTTAGAAATTAATAAAAACTTAGTAGATGAAGTTAATAAATGTGGTCTTGAAGAGTTACAAATTAGTCTCGAAAAACTCCCTGTTATATACATAATAGAGAGCGATGGGGATATCAATAACTACTTCTTTGCGTTTAACGAAAACAACATATGTTTAAACTTAAAAGCCAAGATAACCTATGAGTGCATTCAAATACTAAAAAAACATTATGAAACTAAGCACGATTTGGCTGAAGGTGCTATCTATATAAAAAAGCAAAGGTTTAATCCTAAAATGGCACAAGAGTTAGGCGTAGAACCTGGACCAATGTTTGGAAAATTAGCTAGTGGAAATACCGTCAAAGTTAATACTAAGATTATAACACCAGAGATGGTTAATGATACTTATACAACAAAGATTTATCTATGAAAAAAATACATGCAAAAACTTTATTAGTTTATAGTTGGAGGATAATATATGAAGTCCATAGTAGAAGAAGCTCTATCTCGATCTGCTGAAGAAGGTAAATATGCCTCAAATGAAAGAGGTGGATCAGATATAAACGCAGAACTAGAGAAAATGTTACATGAACTGCAAACGTCGATAAAAGTGATAGGTTGTGGTGGTGGTGGTTCAAATAGCATTCAAAGAATGAAAGATGAAGGAATAAGGGGCGCAGAACTTATAGCCCTTAATACTGATGCCCAGCATCTCTTAAATGTTACTGCCGACAAAAAAATGCTTATAGGTAAAAAAAAGACCAGAGGACTGGGTGCAGGAAGTTTACCTCAAATTGGAGAAGATGCTGCATTGGAGAGTGTAGATGAACTGCGCACCATTGTAACTGGTGGAGATATGGTCTTCATAACAACCGGTTTAGGAGGAGGTACTGGAACTGGATCTGCCCCCATTCTTGCAGAGGCTGCAAGAGATGCAGGAGCCTTAACTATTGCAGTCGTTACTCTTCCATTTGGTGTAGAAGGGCATGTAAGACGTACTAATGCTGAAGCAGGTCTTGAGAGATTAAGAGAGGTCGCGGACACTGTTATTGTTGTACCAAATGATAAACTTCTAGAGGTAGTACCACGACTACCACTTCAAGCTGCTTTTAAAGTATCCGATGAAGTATTAATGAGAGCTGTTAAAGGAATTACAGAATTAATCACAAAACCGGGCCTAGTTAATTTAGACTTCGCAGATGTCAGAACAGTTATGCAAAATGGAGGAGTGGCTATGATTGGATTGGGAGAAGCCGATGGAGAAAACAAAGCTTCTGAATCCGTCCAGAAAGCTTTAAGGAGTCCTTTACTAGATGTCGATATTTCTGGTGCTACTTCAGCTCTTGTTAATGTTATTGGAGGACCTGATATGACAATTGCAGAAGCTGAAACTGTAGTTCAAGAAGTTTATAGCAGAATTGACCCAAGTGCTCGACTAATTTGGGGAGCTCAAGTTGATCCTGAGCTTGATCAAACCGTTCGTACAATGATTGTCGTCACTGGTGTGAAATCTCCACAAATATATGGACAAGGTAGCGCTAAAAATGTGACACGTAGATATGGAATTGATTTTGTTAAATAATATCCATTCCTCTTATTTTATTTGTTGAAAAGAAATTATACAAACTCAACGGAAAAGTATTTTATAGATAAAGTGTTTTAGTTGCCTCTATTATACCCACTAGAATTTGACTTGTGGATAAATAGAGCTCTTATTATTTAATAACTAACTAGACTGGTTGTGAAAACATTGGGAAACGGTACATTTCAATCTGATAAATCAAAAAAAGGTGTTCTTCAAAGCATTAAATCTTATCTCAGAGTCCTTAAATTGACTAAAAAACCTTCTAGAGAGGAATTTCTAATGATTTCCAAGATAGCAGCTATTGGTATTTTGGTTATAGGCACCGTTGGATTTATTATATATCTACTTTTAACAGAAGTCCCAAGATTGGTGTGATTAAATGAGTGAAAATGGGGATTCTGTGATATATGTTGTTAAAACTACAGCTAACCAGGAGAAATCTGTAGCTATAATGCTAACTCAAATCGCAAGAAAAGATCGTCTTGATATACGATCCATACTTGCTCCTGACGAATTAAAAGGTTATGTACTAATAGAGGCACCGAACGTTAGTACTGTTGAGCAAGCAATACAAACAGTACCTCATGCTAGGTCCCTTGTAAAGGGAGAATCCAGCCTAGATGAAATAATGCATTTCCTCACACCTAAACCAACCGTAACTGGAATTACTGAAGGAGCAATTATAGAAATCACTTCAGGTCCATTTAAAGGTGAAAAAGCACGTGTTAAAAGAGTAGATGAAGGACATGAAGAAATAACAGTAGAGCTATTTGATGCAGTTGTTCCAATTCCTATAACAATAAGAGGAGATACTGTAAGAGTTCTAAAAAAAGAAGAGCAAGCCTAACTATTAATTAAAAATGGTGATTTTAAATGTCAAATGTAGTAGAAGCATTAGTTGCTGGTGGTAAAGCAAACCCTGGTCCTCCTCTAGGACCTGCACTCGGGCCACTAGGTGTTAACATTAAGGATGTAGTCGATCAAATTAACGATAAAACAAAAGATTATAATGGTATGCAAGTTCCTGTCAAAGTAATTGTTGATGATAAAAAGAACTTTGAGATTGAGGTAGGAACTCCACCAACTTCTGCCTTGCTAATGAAAGAGGTAGGTGTAGAAAAAGGTGCATCTGAGCCTGGTACCGAGATCATAGGTGATTTGAAAATTGAACAGATTGCAAAAGTTGCTCGTATGAAAAAAGGTGATATCCTTTCATATAACTTCAAAGCGGCAACCAAAGAAATAATTGGTAGCTGTGTACCATTAGGAATTACAGTAGAAGGAGTTTCCCCTAAAGATTGCCAAAAGGCGATTGATTCTGGAGACTTTGATAGTAGACTAGAAGCTGAGGAATGGTAAATAGGTTAGTCTAACCGATAACTTTAAACCCAATAGATATACTATTGAACTGCTTACATGGAGATAATATACTCCAAAATATACCGTAGTAGGCTGAAGCCGCTGTGAATGGTTCACACAACTACGGGAGGTACAAAATGGTTGATAATAATATAGTAGAAGCTGTTAACAAATTGCTTGAGGATTCTAAAAGTAGAAACTTTGAGGAAAGTGTTGATCTGGCCATTAATCTAAAAAACCTGGATTTAAGTCAACCCAAGAATAGAATTGATGAAGAAATAATTCTTCCTCATGGTCTTGGTAAGGAAAGAAAGGTTGCAGTCTTTGCAAAAGGAGACGTTGCACTAAAAGCTAAAAATTCAGGGGCAGATTATATTTTTTCAGAAGAGGACATTAATGAATTAGCTACGGACAAATCAAGGGCAAGGGCTCTTGCAAATGAATGTAGTTTTTTTATTGCAGAAGCGCAATATATGCCCATGATTGGTAAAGCCCTTGGTACAGTGCTTGGTCCAAGGGGGAAAATGCCAACTCCTCTTACTGGTGACAAAGATATTATTAGCATGATTAACAGTCTAAAAAACTCAATAAGAGTTAGGTCTAAAGATAAGCAAACTTTCCATGTTTCTGTTGGAATAAGAAATCTTGATCCTAATAAAGTTGCTGAAAATGTTGAAACAGTTTTGTATAGAATTGAAAATGCTCTCGAGAAAGGAAAACACAACCTAAAGTCGGTTTATATTACAACCACAATGGGTTCATCCGTGAGGGTGGTATGATGGAAGAAACATTGCATCACACTGAGCATATCCCTCAGTGGAAAAAAGATGAGATAAAATCCATAAAAGATCTCATAAACACCTATCCACTATTTGCAATAGCTGGTATTGGAGGCATTCCTGCAAAACAGTTCCAGATAATGAGAAGGGAATTGAAGGATACTGCAGTACTTCGTGTATCTAGAAATACATTGATAAACAGAGCTCTAGATGAAGCAACTGAAGATATACAAAAAATGAACGATTTTGTAGAACTTCAAACTGCACTTATTTTTACTGAAGAAAATCCATTCAAGTTATACAAGATTCTTGAACAAAGCAAAACACCATCTCCAATTAAAGCTGGAACTGTCGCTCCTAAAGACATAATGGTAGAAAAAGGTCCAACTAGTTTTCCACCTGGCCCTATATTGGGAGACCTTCAAAGTGTAGGAATACCGGCTGCTATTGAACAAGGTAAAGTTGTTATTAAAGAAAATAAGGTAGTTGCAAAAGAAGGTGAAGTAGTATCTTCAAAGCTTGCAGCTATGTTAGCTAGACTTGAAATCCATCCATTAGAAGTTGGAATGAACTTAAGGGCAGTTTATGAAAGTGGATTCATATTTACTCCTGATGTATTAGAAATAGATGAAAACAAATATTTCAATGATATCTCAGTTGCTTTCCAAAGAGCATTTAACCTTTCAGTCAATGCAAGTTACCCAACAAAAGCCAACATCAATATCTTGCTTTCAACTGCATTTATTAAATCACAGAGTCTTGGTTTAAGTGCAGAGATTCTTGAGCCGGATATGATGGACAAATTGATTAGCAAGGCACATTCACAAATGGTTAGTCTTGCTACAGCCGCTTCAGCAAAAGATGAAAGTGTGCTAGATGATGATTTGAATGAAATTGTTGGGGCTAGGAAAGAATCTGCTGAAAGTTCTAATGATCAGAAGAGCACAGATGAAGTAATTGACACTGAAGAAAAGAAAGAAGAAGAGGAAGACGAGTCTGAAGATAGTGGTATGGCAGGACTAGGATCTCTCTTTGGATAACTGAAAATTTATAATTAACAAAAAATTAATAGCGTAGGTGATTAGTAATGGAATATATATATGCAGCACTTTTGATGCACAGTGCAGGAAAAGAAATAACAGAAGAAGGAATTAACTCAGTATTAGAATCAGCTGGGGTCGAAGTTAACGAATCAAGAGTAAAAGCCTTGATTGCAGCACTTGAAGATGTGGATATTGAAGAAGCGATTGCATCTGCTGCTTTTGCTGCTCCAGCTGCTTCTGCGTCAAGCAGTTCAGAGCCAACTGAAGAGGCTGCTGAAGAAGCTGCTGAAGAAGAGGAAGAAGAAGACGAGTCTGAAGAAAGTGGTATGGCAGGACTAGGTGCTCTTTTTGGATAATCTGTTCCTCGTATATCTCGAGGAACCTTTTTTTTTAGAAATTTATTCACAATGTATAAACTTAAATTGATGTCTATTTAATATAGTGTTGATGTCATCATATCTAACTGAATTACGTGCATTATATCAACTTCATCTAAAAAAAAGACCTGTGGTCTTATCCCATGAAATCAATTCGCGTTGTAACCTCAAATGTAGTTTTTGTGACTACTGGAGATATGAAAGGGATGAGCTCGATACTGATGAAATTTTCTATCTATTAGAACAAGCTAAGTCTTTTGGAATTCTTTTTTATAATGTTTGGGCAACTGAACCTCTACTTAGAAAAGACTTACCCGATATATTAGAACACGCTCATAAACTTGGAATGACTACCTCTTTAATAACTAATGGACTGCTTCTTGAAAATAGAATTGATGAATTAGATCATTTAGATTATTTATCTATTTCTTTGGATAGTATCAAGTCCCTTGAAGAAATTAGAGGTATACGTTTTAATACCGTACTCCCAGGAATTATTAAAGCTAGGGATAAACTCAATAAAGAAATACTAATTAACTGTGTTCTTAGCAAGAAAAATCTTGAAGATGTTGAAGATTTGGTGAAATTAGCTAAAGATTTAGGTATGAAAATATCCTTTGAGCCAATACATAAAATTGAATCAATCGATTCAACTGATTGGAGCACTTTAGATATTAAAAAAAACAATAAATATCAAAGGGTTATAGATAAACTTATATTGATGAAAAAAAAGGGTTATCCTATCATTAACTCAATAACATATCTTGAATTAGTAAAAAACATGAGCACAGATTATAAATGTCACGCATCAGATATCATACTGAACGTTACTTCAAATGGAACAGTTGAACATTGTCGCTTAAAAAAAACCAAATTAGGAGATATCAGTTCTAGCTTAGAACACATATGGAATAATAGTAAAGCTATTAGAAATGATGTCACATCTAATTGTAGTGGATGTCTCTTTTTTGGGTATGTAGAAAACAGTCTTCTTTATAATTTCAAACCCGAAGTCATCAAAAACTATGAATGGATGTGACAAAATAGAAAAAAATAAAGAGTTATAGATTATTTAGCTAAATCATAGCTCTCATTTACAATTTTAAGTGCACAGAAATCTCCACACATAGTACATGAGTCTTCATCTGCTGGTGCACGGCTATCCCTTATCTTACGGGCATATTCTGGATCCAATGCATGTTTATACATCTCTTCCCATTTAAGGCTAGCACGTGCCCTTGACATTGCAAGGTCTTGATCCATATTTCCAAGTCTAACCATATCTCCTACATGTGCTGCAATTTTTGATGTTTGCACTCCAGTAATTACATCTTCAACGTTTGGAAGCGCAAGGTGTTCAGCAGGAGTTACATAGCACAAAAAGTCACATCCAACTGAACTAGAAATCGATGCACCTATAGCTGTAACTATATGATCCCTTCCAGGGGCCACATCAGTAACTAGTGGACCTAGCATGTAAAATGGTTTATTATTGCTCATAGCTTTCATTAGTTTTACATTTGTTTCAATCATATCAATAGGAACATGACCAGGACCCTCAACAATTACTTGTAAACCTTGTTCATGAGCCTTATCAGCTAATTCTGCATTTATTATCAGTTCTTGAATTTGTGCTCTGTCAGTAGCATCGTGTACAGCTCCAGCACGCATTCCGTTACCCATTGAAAGCACCACTTCATGTTCTTTTAAGATTTCAACTAGGTAATCAAATTGGCTGTACAGAGGATTCTCTTTTTCATTGTAAAGCATCCATGTACTCATAAATGCTCCACCACGTGAGCATAGACCACCGTAACGACCATGTGCTTTAAGCCTATCTAAAGTCACTTGATTTATTCCTGTATGTATCGCCATGAAGTTAGTTCCTAGCTTTGCTTGATCTTCAGTGGCTTTGAACAAATCATCTTCAGTCATATCTACTATAGAACCGTGTTTTCTTGTGGCTTCAATAAAAGCTTGATATAATGGTACGGACCCAACAGATAAAGAAATGCTATCAACTACCTTTTTCCTTATATCTAAAAAGTCACCACCTGTACTTAGCTCCATCAGAGTATCTGCACCTGCTTGTTCAGCTGCTTTTGCTTTTTCTACTTCTAAACTGACATCAGCAATATCTGAGGATGTTCCAATTGAAGCATTAACCTTAGTCCTTAAGCCTTGCCCAATACCACAGAATTTAACATCCCTATATGGAGAAGTTGGAATTACAATGCGCCCAGAAGCTACTCCTCGACGTACAAACTCAGGTTCAACATTTTCATTCTCTGCCACAACTTTCATTGCTTCAGTTATTTTACCATTTTTTGCTTCATTAACTATGCTCATATAATGTACCTCTATAAAGTTTATAATTTAATCTCATTTACTCAAAAAGGAAGAATATTATATAATTCTTTTTAAAAAATAGATTTGACTATATATCAAGTTAACTTGCTATAAAGTCCTTTAGTACCACATTTTTTCTTGTCTAGGAGTAAAATTAGCTTTCATTCATTACTTTTCTTTAATCATTTTTCTAACAGACCTTACGGTATCTTTGTGAAGTGAAACAATTAAATCACTAATAAAACCAAAAATCAAAAATTGAAAACCGGACAGGATTAAAATGGCTGTCAAAATTGTCATAAGTTCTCTAGTAACTCCTCTTAGCCACTCAGTTATAACAAAAAAGCCAGCTATTACGCCACAAAATAGGAAAATAGAGCCGATTATCCCGAAATAAAACATAGGGTTATGGACTTTTGCTAGCTTATAAATTGTAGCCCCTATTTTAAAACCATCCCTTAAAGGATTTAGCTTAGTTGCAGCGCTGGAATCACGTGACAAATAAGTTATCGGAACTTCTACAATTCTAAAATCCTTTTTTACACTCTCAATTGTTATTTCGGATTCAATTTCAAATCCGGTCTTGTTTAAGTCAAAGCTCTTTATAGCCTCTTTTGTGAATCCACGATAGCCTGAAAGAATGTCACTTAGCCATTCACCGTATGCAAGGCCAAAAAGCCAGTTTATCAGCCGATTGCCTATAAGGTTCAATTTTGTGAAGGCGCCTTTTTCGTAGTCTGCAAACCTGTTTCCTATTACATGATCCGCTTCATCTTCAACAAGTGGAGATAATATATTGTGAATATCCGATGGAAGATAAGTACCATCCCCATCAGCCATTATGATATACTCATTATCAATTATCAGGAAAGCTTGTTGTAACGCTTGACCTTTGCCTTTACCTTCTTGAAGAATGACCTCTGAGCCTTCTGATAGTGCTATCTCTCTTGTCCTATCAGTGCTATTGCCGTCTATGACAACAATATTATTGAATCCTTCTTCTTTAAACTCTTGTATGAGTTTACCTATAGTTGCCTCTTCATTTAGTGTAGGTAAAAGCACACATACATCAAAATTTAGTTTATAGTTCAAGATACTCACGTATTATTTCAAAGCAGTCCCATGCTATCTAACTGTTGTCTAACAACTTCTACCCCTTGTTCACAGTCTTCAGGTGATTTCCCACCTGTAACTACAAGCTTACCTGAACTAAATATTAAAACTACTACTTTTGGTTCATCAATCCTATAAACTAGTCCAGGAAACTGTTCTGGCTCATATTCTATATTTTCAAGACCTAGTCCAATTGCAATAGCATTTAGATTAAGAACTGCGTGTAAATCTGCAGATGCAACGATATTTTGAACAGTTATGTCTGGGTTGGGAACCGTTTCTACGCCTATAGAGTTTAGCTTTTTTGCCATGTTTTTTATAACTGTATGCACATCATTAACATTTTTAGCGCCGGTACATACTACCTTTCCTGATGTGAATACAAGGAAAGCAGCCTTTGGATCAGATACCCTATATACTAACCCTGGAAATTTTTGTTTGTTATATTCGGCACCTTCAAACTCAATCTCAATTTTTGTTAAATCAAAACTTTCTGCAAGTTTAGTAGATGCAACAACATTCTCTATTTTAAGATTATATCCTGTCATAATAATTATCCTCAGTATTTAAACTATTTATTCATATAAATAACCCTTATTTATACTATACTATATAAATATATATTTAAACACCTTATTCTGACTTAGTTTCCTTCAAGCCATCTATGATAGTTTCATACTTTTTGCAAACCTTTTCAAATAAATCTTCATCTAGCCCATGTGTTGGTACCACTATCCCTATATTACTGGAATTATCTTTTTCAGCTATAGACAATTTGTAGTCAGGTAATATACAGACACCATCTGACGATATTCTGATGTGAAGATCAGATAATATCCTCGATATCATATCCGTTTTTGGATTAGCCTTTTTATCAATTACCATGGCTTTGGAAACATAATATTCTCTTTTTTCTTTGATTTTTTCTATTGACGTTTCTGCGACATTAGAATCATAAACATCACTTAACAAATTGATATTATTTATCAAATCTTCAAATGTAGTTGATTTAACCTCAATTATTTCTCCATCATAATACTTACTTACATTTGAACTATAGCCTTCAGCAATCAATAATTTGTAAACATCTGAGAGAGAATCAATTTCATCAGATGTTGGTTTATAAGCATTAATCACGCGATATTCAGATATTCCACACATATCCATTAAAGATTCATACATTGGAGTTACAGCTATAACTTTTCGCCCAAGCCATCTATCGAGTCCAAGATTTCCACTTTGATTACGAGATAGTTCTATGATTTTCTCTTTAATAGTTGTCATATCATTTGATTCTATACCAAAATAGTCCGCAAAAAGTTCTGTAGTTTGAAGAATTTTTGTGCGACCATGTGGGTTTGTATTTATAAAACCCCGGTTTTTCAGTTCATTTACATGATCGTATACAGAATTGCCTCTAATATCTACTAAATCAGCCTGGGATATGGGTTGATGGTAAGCAACCATTGATAAAGTTCTAAGAACTGGTGGTTTAATTTCACCTGGTGCAATTTTACTGACAATTTTTGAGTATTTAGGTTTAACTTGCATAGCAAACCTATCTGTATTTATTTGTATGATTTCTAAACCAGTTTCTCTTCGATCATATTCTTGAATTAAAGAAGTAATTAATTCTTTGATTTCATCCTTTGATATATTTAATTTTTTAGAGATACTAGTGCAGTCTAAACCTTCGCCCGAAACAAATAATGATGCTTCAATAATTTCTTTTTTATTCATATTTATCAATTCTCTTCAACTGGCAAAGATGCATCGTCTTTAACAATATATAATTCTCCAAAAAATTCTCTTTGGTAAAGTTTTATTTTTTTATCAGTGGCTAGAAAAAGGAGTGAAATATAGGTCATTAGTTGCTCTGATTTTTTATTAAAAGAGCTCGTTTCTAGGAACTCACTGAAAGATATACAGTCTCTATCTTTAAGACTCGTTTCTACTGATTTATAAACAGACTCATTGATTTCCGAAATGCTTTCTTCATGAGCAATGCCTAGTACATCTTCAATACTATCTTTTGAGCTATTAAATTGTTTTTTATTCCTATTTCTCTCTTTTCTACGTACCTCAACTTTTTCAGCTTTTTGCAATTCTGTTATAAGTTCTTCTAGTGTAACTGGTCTTTTTGAATTTCTACGGAGTGGTAAATCGGGTACAGGATATTCATCAACATCATAGAAGCCTAGCTCATCATCAAAATCATCAAAATCATCAATACAATCATCTTCATCGTTATCCATAAAAGCGTTGGACTTCATTCGGAGTAAAATTGAAGCATATAGCAGAGTTCTACCGGAGATCCTTAAATCCGTTAAATCCATTTCTTCTATTTTCGCTAGAAATTTATCAGTAACTTCAACAATATCAATATCCCATGGATTAATATGCTCTTTTTTAGCCAATTCAACCAATATTTCAATTGGTTCACCAGTTAAGTTTTCAGATTCTTGCCCTTTTAGCTCTTCAATTCCAAAAGCATTTAAATCCTCTAAAATACTTGATTTTAGTCTAGAGATTTTATTAAAGTTTTCCTCTAAGTTTTTTTCTGAAACCAACTCATTTTTAGGGTTCAACGTATTTTCACACCTGTAATATTACTAATATTATCATCTTGCATTGAAACTCCTATAGTCCTAGAAGCTGCCTCAATCATAGGCTTCCTTAAAGAAACAACTATGAACTGTGCATATTCTGTTGATTTTTTAATTCTCTTGGCGACTCTTTCTGCATTTGCACCATCTAAAAACATATCAATTTCATCAAAAGCATAAAACGGTGCAGGCCGATATTGTTGTATTGAAAATACAAAAGCAAGGGCTGTTAAACTTTTTTCTCCCCCAGACATTGCTTCAAGTCTTTGTAAGCTTTTATCTTTTGGTTGTGCTTTTAAGGTTAGTCCGCCACTAAACGGATCATCATAATTATCTAGAACTAATTCTCCACTACCGTCCGACAATTCATTGAATATTAATTTGAAGTGTTCATTGATTCCATCAAATGCTTCCATAAAAGAAGATTTTTTTAAATCTTCGTATTGATCAATTCGGTAAATAATTCCTTCTCTTTCATTAAAAAGAACATCTCGCTTCTCTTTAAGTTCTTCTAACCTTTGTTCAACACTATCATATTCATCAATGGCTCTCATATTAACCGGTTCAAGTTTTTCCATTGATCTTTCAATTGAAGATATTCTAGTCTTAACTGTCTCATAACTAGGAACTTTCGATTCTATTTCAATATCCCTTCTATCTATTTCAGATACCAAATCATCTATTTGATCTCTCAAAGCTTCTTTTGTAGATTCTAACCCATCTATTTCTCTCTTCATGGACTCAAAATTAGATTTTAAGCTTTCAAAGTTCTCTTTTAGTTTTTTATAATCTGATTCTTTTTTATCTCGCTCATTTCTAAGTTCTACTAGCTTTTCTGAAAGTTCTTTCTCTTTATTTTGCATAGATAATAGTTGCAAGTTCATTTGTTCTATTTTTTCCTTGTATGATGCGATTTGATTCTTATAATCTTCTTTTTTGGATTCTATTTCCCCTATGTATTCCCTATTATCATTGATTTTTTTCTTTGTGTATTCATAATCAAGTTCAAGTGAGTTTATTCGAGATTGAACCTCAAATGATTTATCTCCAAGATTTTTTATAGTTTCATCAATGTTAGAGACTTTTTTGTTTAATTCTGGAATCCTAGAGTCAGCTAATTTACTTTCAATGAGTTCAGCTTCTTTTGACAATGAAGTTATTTTTTCTTCAACTTCTTCTTTTTCACCTATTATTTGAGACATATGATTTCGTATGTCATTCTGTTCAATTTTTATTTGTTCAAGGCTTGAACTTCTAGATTTTATCAATTCATCTAAACGTTCACCACGGCTGCTTATTTCTTCAAGGTGGAGCTCTTTTTTAGAAATTTCATTCTCAGATTTATTAATTTCTTTTTTTATATTAGAGATATGAGATTCTACTGAATCTAGTTTTTTCAATGTACTATCTCTTCTAGATTCGTATTCCGTTATTTTTTCACCTAAACTCATCAATTTTTCTTTTTCAGCAGCTGCGAAGGATAGTCTGGATCTTTTTACAGAGCCACCGGTCATTGCTCCACTTTTCTCGATAGCTTCACCATCTAACGTAACCATTCTTAGCCCACCCATCAAACGCCTAGCGTTAGCAAGTGTATCCACTATTAATGTATCTCTAAAAACATACCAAAAAGCAGCTTCAAATTTTAAATCAAAATCTATTAAATCAATAGCATAGCCTATAACACCTTCCTTGTTGGATAAATCTTTATAAGGTCTTCTTCTTTCCATTTTATTCAGAGGTAAAAATGTTGCTCTGCCTGAGTTCTTGTTCTTCAAAAAATCTATAGCGTTAGCTGCATCATCATCATTGTCTACCACAATTGATTGCATCCTCCCGCCTGCAGCTACTTCTAAAGCTGTAGAATGTTCTTGATCAACTTTTCCTAGTTCTGCAATCGTACCATATATCCCTGGTATAATCTTTCTTTTACTTGCCTTTAAAATTACATCTACAGCTTTTGAATAGTTTCCTGAATCTTCTGCTGCTTTAACACGAGCTTCAACTTTAGCATATTTTTGTTGATAGTCACGGAGTTTACCATCCAGTTCATGAAGTACTTGTTTTACTTGAGCTCTATTACTTTCAAGATCGTCAATATCTTTTTCTAAAGATCCAATATTTTCTTTTAGTTTTTCAATATCAT
>Ga0207421_10000703_pt1 | contig 43260 bp, 34 predicted proteins | sample SodLakKL_010_SED_4_FD_187542 | JGI IMG/M metagenome (GOLD analysis project Ga0207421, IMG submission 187542) | Alkaline sediment microbial communities from Lake Tanatar, Kulunda Steppe, Russia - 8KL_010_SED (SPAdes) (version 2) | ecosystem: Environmental > Aquatic > Non-marine Saline and...
TCCTGATTCTATCTTATCTGGATTTGGTATCAGTTCTACATCGGGAGCTTCCGGATCAGGGTCGCCGTTCTCATCGTTATCGTTCTCATCGTTTTCGTCTTCTTCGTCTCGCCAAGTGAATACCTCCTCCGTGTTATACCCGTTTCCTGTAAGAGCAACGGTTTTGAATGCTTCATCCCACTCTCCTGTTCTCCCGGAAGGATCGTGAACTTCTACCCTGAAAGGCGAGAAAGAGCAACGAAGCCCCCACTGTATTCCATAGGACTTTTGTGTTCCGTATCCCAAGATCAGTTCACCGGGGGTGCTACAAGTGCGGTCTCCCCAATCGCTTCCATCCGAATTATAAGCGTAATACCATGGTTGTCCTGTTTGAAAAGTTCTTTGCGCGTAAGCACTTTGATATACGCTTCCAAAGGAAGAGCCGTCAAAAGCGGTCACATCTATATCTTGGAGTCCCCTTTGTGATCCTTCATGAGAACCCATGGTCTCTATGGTTACGCTTACCCCATCTAAAGGGAAGGGTCCGTTTCCACTTTCATTATAGTATTGCGTTTTTATTATGAGACCGGCAGTGTTTCCGACCAGACCGGTTTGAATACCGATCTTGCTTGTGTCCACGCCGCAATATTTCCCTCCCGGTGCTGCAAAGGCCGTCTGGAAGAAGGTGTTGCCAATATCGTACAATTCCTCGTAATTTTCATCAATAAAATCCACCATCTCTTTTTTAAGTTCTTCCATCCAGTCGCTGTAGGATCCCGAAATCCCTTCATTCACCTCTGAGATATCGGCAATAACCCAATAACTTTCCTTTTTCTTGCCAAAATAGTCTTCGGTGGATACCACAAAGGGTTCATTCAACCCTTCTTCTGTTTCTCTGAGATTTTCCTTAAGGTCTTTTTCTTGCAGTAATCCCTTTCCTTCCATCCATTCTTCTTTGGTAAAATTTTGACTTAAAGGAACGAGCAGGGGATAAAAACCCTCTTCTCCCACAACGGGGTCTTTTTTGGTTTTTTCCATCGCCTCTTTAAAGGTAATGGATCCCTCTTGGAGCTTTTCGTATATTTCTTCTACCAGCTTATCGGCATATTCTCTTTGCTCCTTCGCCCTCTGCTCTGCCTCTTCTCCGGAAGGCCATTCTTGGACACCGGGGGGGATGCCATCAATCAGGTATTTATCAAATCTGACAAGAACGAGGCCTCCCTCTCTCCATTCCACTCCCTCTTCCTTTACTTTTTCTACAAGAGCTTCGTTCTCTATCACCTCTCTGGTTATTGATCTTTGTTCTTCAGGAAGACTGTCGAGCTTTTCAAACCTTTCTTCTCCGAGCCTTTTTTTTCCTTCATTCTCAAAGTCCTCTTCGTCTATCTCTATTTCCCACTCATCAGCTTTAATGTTTATTATTTCCCACTCTATCAATTGATCAAGAAGCACTCTTTCCATTTCTTCGTCAATTTCTTCCGGTTCCTCTATGCTACCCTCAAAATTCATCCCGAATATTTGTTTGTTTAGATCCCTTTGTGTTATTTCATTTCCTTCCACTATTGCCAGCACATTGTCCAGCGGGTCTTCGGGGGGTCTTTCGTAATAATAAAAGTAAAAAGAAGCGGAAACAGCTATTATCACCAATATTATTCCCGCAAATAAAAGCATCCTTTTGTTTAGTTGTTTCATGAATTGTTTAAAGTAGACTAATTGACAACCTTTTAATTTATTTTCAAGTTTTGGAGGAAAATAACAGTATTCCCTTGTTAAAGGATAATAAATCCATTCCCTTTGTCAATTTGGGAGGTGCATACTATTGCATTTCTTTTCAAAAATATTTATGATGGGTGAAGTAATTCAAATGCAAAGCAATATCCGGCATGATTTTTGACATATTCAAAAAACCCAAAGGTCTTTTGGGGATAGATGTGGGGACTTTTTCCATCAAGGTGGTGCAACTTTCTTATTCCGGAAAAAACAAGGAACCGGTGCTGGAAAATTACGGGGAAAGAGTGAACAGTCTAACGGGAGAAGATATCTACAAGAATCTCAGAAAGAAGAATTTCATCCTTTCTTTCAATGAGGTTTCCAATTCTATTAAGGATATCATGAAGGAAGCCGGAATAAAGGAAAAGAAGGCGGTCTTTTCCATTCCGGAATTCATGAGTTTTTTTACCGTAATGAAGCTTCCCTCCATGCTGGAGAAGGAGATCTCTTCGGTGGTTCAGTTTGAGGCTCGTCAACACATTCCGCTCCCTCTTGATGAAGTTTTTTTGGATTGGTCGGTGATCAGCAAGGGCCGTTCCGGAGAAGATCAAGAGGAAAAAATGAGAATTCTTCTTGTTGCCGTGCCAAAGCAGGTTATTTCCGAATTTCAGGAACTTGCAAAGTCTATCAATCTGGAATCCTTCTCCATGGAAGCGAGTGCTTTTAGTTTGGCAAGATCTCTCGTAAAGGACAGCGATTTAAACAAAGTGGTGCAGTTGATTGATATAGGTGTTCAAAGTACGAGTATCAGTATTGTGGATGCGGGAATGGTCAAATCCACTTATACTGTTGATTTTTCTGACAATGAAGTTATCACCTATCTTGCTAGCAAACTGGGAGTGGGCTATAATGAAGCTGAAAAGATAAAGGCTGAGCAGGGTCTTGTGAAGGGCTCCAGGATATCGGAAGTGATGGAGAGCAAGATGAGCTCCTTGCTTTCTGAAGGAAAAAGGGTAGCGGAAGATTTCTTTCATGAGGAGGAGAAGGGAGCGGAAAAGATCATCCTCTCCGGTGGAGCTGCTTTTACTCCCGGGTTAAAGGAATATTTTGAAGAAGGAACGGAAAAGGAAACGGAAATAGCCGATCCTTTTCGTGGCATTTCCTACCCTGGTGAACTGGAGGGAACAATAAAAGGAAAAATAGGGCCTCGCTACTCGGTGGCGGTTGGATTGGCTCTTAAGAATTTAGAAGATTAGAAGAATACATGGCGATAGATATCATACCCAAAAAAGAAGAAGCTCCGTCCATATGGAATGTGGTGTTCTATGTGGTGGCCATTCTTTTTGTAATAATAATTGTTTCCTCTCTTCTCCTTTTTTATTTAACGGGAAGAATGGCGCGAGAGATTGAGAATAAAGAGGAGTTGATAGAACAACAGACTGCGGATAAGGAGGTAAGAGAGCTTGAAAGAGAGATAGAAGGATTTTATATGAAAACAATGGACTTTGAATCATTCTGGGAGGCTCGCAGAATTGGCTTTGAGGAAGGATACGAAAGAAGGAAGGCTTTCGCGGTCTTTACTCGTCTAGAAGATGTTCTTCATCCGGAGATCTCTTTTCATGATTTTCAGGTGAACTTCGAGGAGAATAGAATAGATACTACTGGTGTAGCACGTGATATAGTTTCTTTTGATCAACAAGAGAAGATCTTTCGCAAGCAAGACTTTATAGAAAGATATGATATGTCGGAATTCTCCAGAGAGGAAGGAGAAGAGGAGGTGGGTTTTGACATAAGAATATACTTTACGGAAAGAATATTTGAGGTGAAGGATATAGAGGAAAGGTTGACGGAAGAGGAAGAAGAGGAGATAGAAGAGATAGAAGAAAATTAGCTTTTTATAAGATCTCAATTATGAAAAAAGGAAAAAAAAGAGCCATCATTATAACTCTTGCTTTCTTGCTTGTAGTGGCCTTTGCTTTTTTACCGGTGTTTGAGGAGTTTGTGAGGGAAAGGAGAACCTTGGGCATAAAAGAGAGAGAGCTTGAGGCGGAAAAAGAATATGTTGAGAACCTGGAAAGAGCAAGGGAGGAACTGAGAGAATACTCTTATGAACTTCAGGTAATTGATAACGCTATTCCGGAAAAAAGGGAAATACCTTCTTTTATTTATCATACTGAGAATATGGCGAGAGACAACAGAATTCTTTTTAGAGAGTTTGGAAGTTTTGACGATTCTCCTTCCCAAGAATTTCCAGGACTTGAAGAGATCGAGATAGACTTCTCCTTTTTTGGAAGTTATAGCGCCTTTAGAGAGTTTATATTTCACTTGGAGGATTCAGCAAGAATAATGGATATTGCAAGTATTGATATTGAGGGAGGGGAAGATGTAGGGGATCATTTTGATTTCCATCTTACTCTAAGAATTTATTCCTATTTGGACCCCGAGATATGAGCAAAAACCCCATAAACGTAAAAAAGAAAGAAAATCAAGAAATGTTGTCTTACATTCTTGTTTTTGCACTGATCTTCATTGTTTTGTTCTTGGTAAACCCTCCTACTTTGGATTTTTCTGTGGAAGAGCCTGAATTCAGAGATGAAAGGCAAGAGCACGTGGAGATAAAAAGGGTTTTAGAGGATATGGATTTTGATAATTTTCAAGAATATGAGCCGATCCCTGAGTATGAAGATGAGATCGGAAGAGAAAATCCTTTTAAGGCCATCGAAGGCCTTACTCCCGAAGAGATAGAAGAGATCTTGCCGGAAGAAGATCTGGAAGAGGTAATGGATACTCAGCCTATGGGCGCCAACTAATCAAAGTTTCTACATAACTCCTACATAACAACATATGGAGAATCTATTACAAAAGCTAGTGGAGAAGAGCATCATTGAAAAGGAATATGCTGAGAATATTGAGAAGGATGCAAAGGAAGCCGGAAAAACGATAGAGGAAAGCATAGTGGAAAATAATGTCTATCCGGAAAAATCGCTTTTTGAGCTTAAAAGTGAGCTGTCCGGATTTCCTTTTGAGGAAAAAATAGAGGCGGACGAGATATCCACTCAAACATTGGAACTTATCCCCGAAGAATCGGCGGACTTTTACAAGATGGTTCCTTTGAAAATTGATGATAACGACGTGCTTCAAGTGGGAATGGTACACCCGGAGGACTTGAAGGCACGAGAGGTGCTCAATTTTTTCTCGAGAAAAAACGATTTCTCTTATGAGATATATCTTATTACTTTAAGTGATTATCGAAAGGTACTGGAACAATATCGAAATTTGAGCAAGGAAGTTTCACGTGCCATTGAGAGCTGGAAACAAAAATCGACAAAAGAGGAAGAAAAAGGAAAAAAAGAAAAGAAGGATGATGAGAAGTACGTAAAAGAGGATCTGGAAGGAAAGTCCATTTCCGAGGATGCGCCCATAATAAAAATGGTGACGGTGATTTTGAAGTATGCCGTGGAGGGAAGCGTATCCGATATACACATAGAACCGTTCGAGGAGAAGTCCAGAGTGAGGTTTAGGATAGACGGGGATCTTTATTCGTCCCTGTTTTTGCCGGCAAAGGTTCATTCCGCGGTAGCGACAAGGATCAAGATCATGTCCAATATGAAGATCGATGAGAAAAGAGTTCCTCAAGATGGAAGGTTTTCTACAAAGGTTTATGGAAAAGAAGTTGATTTCAGGGTTTCCACCTTTCCCACCTCTCTGGGGGAAAAGGTGGTCATGAGGATCTTAGCAACAGGGGAAGAGATAAAATCTCTTGAAGATCTTGGCTTCAGAGGAAGAAATCTAAGAATAGCGAAGGAGGCCATCAGAAAACCTTATGGCCTTGTTCTTACCACTGGTCCTACCGGTTCCGGAAAGACCACAACCCTGTATTCTGTCCTCAATATTCTTAACAGAGAGGAGGTTAACATTATTACTCTCGAGGATCCTATAGAATATTCCGTGAAAGGGGTCAATCATTCCCAGGTAAAGCCGGAGATAGGCTACACCTTTGCACAAGGATTAAGGCACACTCTAAGGCAGGATCCCGACATAATAATGGTGGGAGAGATAAGAGATGAGGAAACAGCTTCTTTGGCAATGCATGCTGCTATGACGGGACATATTGTTTTGTCCACCCTTCATACCAATAGTGCCACGGGAGTGATACCGAGATTGGTCAATATGGGAATCAAGCCTTTTCTTCTTCCTTCCTCTCTTGTATTGGCGATAGCACAGAGGCTTGTCAGTAAGTTGTGCCCGGAATGCAAAGAGGAAAAAGAGCTTCCGGAAAAAGCGCGAGAAGTGGTAGAGAAGGAAATAGATAAATTGCCGGAAGAGGAAAGAAAAGAGATTGAAGGGTTGCCTCATGACAGATCTTATGGACCGGTCGGATGCAAGAAATGCAACTTCAAAGGCTACAAAGGAAGAATAGGATTATATGAAGTCCTTTCCATGACAGAGGAGTTGGCGGAAACAATAACCGAAAGCACGAGTGAGGAGAATGTATGGAAAGAGGCAAAGAGACAGGGTATGATAACCCTTCGCCAAGACGGGATCATAAAGGCATTAAAAGGAGTCACTTCTGTTGAGGAGGTGATCAGAATAACGGAAGAACACTAAAAATATGGAACAAGAAAACAATAAAGCTTTCAATAAAATATCGGAACTTTTGTCAGTTGCAATAGAAGAAGGTGCTTCGGACCTTCATATTTCCGCTTCCAATCCTCCGGTGTTGCGAGTGGACGGAAAACTTTCTGCTGTAAGAGGGGGGTCTGTCATTACTCCGTCAGAATCGAAAGAGATGGCGTTTGCGATGATGAACGAGAGGCAAAAAAGGGAGTTCATTGATAATTATGAGATAGACTTTTCATATACTCATAAGAACATAGCTCGTTTCAGGGTCAATGTCTTTTTTCAGAGAGGAGCTGTTTCCTGCTCTCTTCGTTTAGTGCCTACTAAAATAAAGACGATCGAAGAGCTTCGCCTTCCTTCTCTTTTAAATAGGGTCACTAATTCTTCTCAAGGATTATTTTTGGCCACTGGCCCTTCTTCGCATGGTAAATCCACCACTCTTGCAGCAATGATAAACAGAATCAACAAGCATCATTTCAAGAGAATAATAACTATAGAAGATCCCATAGAATACATATTTGCCAATGACAATTCTGTCATAGACCAAAGAGAGGTCTATCAAGATACGGAATCCTTTGCGAGAGCGTTAAAGTCAGCTTTTCGGCAAGACCCGGATGTTATCATGGTGGGGGAAATGAGAGATCCGGAAACAGTAGCTACTGCTATCACTGCCGCGGAGACCGGTCATCTTGTTTTTTCCACTCTTCACACTAATTCTGCAGGAGAGAGCGTTAATAGAATAATAGATGCCTTCCCTGCGGGTCAGCAGAATCAAATAAGATCACAACTTGCAGCGACTCTTATTGGAATAGTATCTCAGAGACTTATCCCCGGGAAGAAAGGAGGTCTTATTCCGGCTTGTGAGATATTGCTTGCCAATTCCGCTGTAAGGAACATTATAAGAGAGAATCGTATTCACGAATTGAATAATGTGATCCAAACTTCTTCCGGCGAAGGAATGATGGATCTTAATACCTCCTTGATTCATCTTGTCAAAAAAGAGGAAATATCCACGGAAGATGCTATGATGTACTCAAGAAGCCCTGATGATCTCAAGAGGAGGATAGGCCAATAATTTATGAAGTTTAACTATCAAGCAAAGTCAAAAGAGGGAGAAATGCGCAAGGGGTCTATAGAGGCTCCCGATAAAGAAAGTGCTGTGTCTTCTCTGCAAAAGAAAGGGCTTTATGTCATTGATATAGAGGAAGAGGGGAAGGGTTTTTCCCTGCAGGAGATAGCTATTTTTGAGAGGGTCGGAAAAAAGGACATAGTTCTCTTCTTTCGTCAACTATCTATTATGTTCTCTGCGGGAATACCCATAGTGGAAGCCCTTAAAGCGGCGGCGGAACAGGCGGATACTGGAAGGTTTCAAAAGCAGATCACCGAAGTTGCAAAGAAAGTGGAAGAAGGGAATTCGCTCTCGGATGCCCTTGAAGAATTCCCGGAAACTTTCAGCCCTTTTTGCTTGGGAATAATAAAGTCGGGAGAAACGTCGGGGAAACTTTCGCAGTCCCTCGATTATTTGGCAGATCATCTGGAAAGAAATTTCAATTTCAACAAGAAGGTCACCAGTTCGCTGGTTTATCCGGCTTTTGTGGTAATAGTTTTCATAGGAGTGCTTTTCTTTATTGCCATGTTCGTCATTCCTCAGCTTGGAGAAATGTTCGAGGGAATGGAGTTACCGATTCTTACACAGGTTGTTCTGGGAATCTCCGAGTGGCTTCTTAACTTTTGGTGGCTTCTTTTCGGTCTTCTCTTCTTATTGGTAGCTTCCCTTTGGCAATTTTTCAAAACAAAAGCGGGAAGAGGTATGTTTGATAAGATCATTTTCAGAACTCCTTTGCTGGGAGACTTTTTCAAAAAACTCAATCTCGTTTCGGTGGCGGAAAATCTTTCCACCCTTCTTGCAAGTGACCTTCCGGTAGTGCAGGCGATAGATAAGACGGCGGGTATCATAACAAGCGAGACTTACAAGAAAATGATTCTTGATACCAAGGAAGAGGTAAAGAAAGGGAAACCGCTTAGCGAGAATTTTCTGAAGTATCCCGATTTTTTCCCACCCCTTTTCACTCAAATGATAGTGGTTGGAGAAAGAACAGGGAGAATTGACAAATCGCTTGAGAATGTAGTAAATTTCTACCAAAAGGAAATAGACAGGAGGCTCACGGAGCTTGTTAAGCTTTTAGAGCCCATAATGATAATATTCTTAGGATTTTTTGTGGCGCTTTTGATCATTTCGATCCTAATGCCCATTTATCAGCTTCAAATATAGGTTTATAAAAAGAAAAGTCGAGCATTAAAAATTAATTGTTTAAATTCATGAAAAAAGGTTTTACGTTAATGGAGCTTCTGGTGGTTATTGTTATTATCGTGATCTTGGCCTCTATTGTTTGGGTGAGTTTGGAGGGAATGAGAGAAGCAGCTTTGGATGCGAATATCAGAAGTAATATGTCCCAACTCAGGAGTGTGGCTGAAAGAGCTGCCGACCCTCACTACGATAATGTCTGTGATGATGCTATCTTTAGGCAACTTGCTTTCGTGGAAATGACTGTTGCAAATCCCGGAGAGGGATATGACAATGTTCCTCATGACGGTTCTCCCGAAAATCACGTTACTGACGAGCACCTAGAAGAACTTCCTTATGAAAGTGCGGATGAGGGTGACTTGAGTTATGCTCATGCCATTTGTAGGGATCATTACAATAATTGGTGTATAGAGGCTCATCTTTCGGAATTGGACGGGGATGGAAACCCTAAGCACAGTCTTTGCGTAGACAGAGTAGGGGTGCACGGTGATGAAAATAACAGCTATAAATGTACTGACGAAGCAGTGCCTCAATGTGAGCCTGTTGAATAAAAGGGCACAGCTCGCTTGGAGATGTATTCTTTCCTAAACACCGTAAGAGGAAAAGCGGAGTTGATAGTGGCTGCACTGATAATTATCGGTCTGGCATTCGGTTTTTGGATGATGATAAGTGCAATAATAGGAGATGCAAGGGATGCTAAGATTCAAGCATCCCTCTCTCGTTTTGGGGGCGTTGCCGAAAGGGCTTCGGCGACGAAAGGTTATGAAGGAGTTTGTGAAGAAATAGAGGCCAGAAATAGTTTCAAGGATATAACAAAGGAAGGAGATCTGGCTTTTGCAATGGCCGAGTGTCATGACTCTCAGGGAGGATGGTGTGTGCAAGCGTTTCTGTCCGACGGCACTGTCATGTGCGTGGACAGAAGCGATGTGCACAAAGGAAGAGAGTGCAACAAAGAGACGACCAGGTGTCAATGAATCGTTTTAATTTTCTAAGAATTGTTGATGAATTTACTGTTTTTTGTTTTTGTCTTTCTTGTGGGCCTGCTTACAGGCTCCTTTTTAAATTGTGTAATCTATCGCCTTGAAAAGGGTGAAGATTTTTCACAAGGAAGATCTTATTGTCCCAAGTGCAAAAAGGAGCTTCTTTGGGTGGATCTTATCCCTTTGCTGAGCTTCTTTCTTTTGAAGGGAAAATGCAGATTTTGCGATAAAAGCATTTCTTGGCAATATCCCGCAGTAGAGTTTTTAACGGGAACTCTCTTTCTTCTCTTTTTTGTCCTTAGACTCCCTGAATTGAATAGTTTTGTGGATTTTGCACAAGCGGGTTATTTCGTTTTTATTATTTCCCTTTTTGTTCTTATATTGGTTTATGACTTAAAACATCTTCTTATACCGGATGAGGCGATAGAAGCGGGCTTGATGGTTTCCGGACTTTGGTATCTTACTGCTTTTCTTCTCGGTGCACAGTCTTTGCAAGAGTTGGCAGGGTATATCTTTTCTTCCTTGGGTGCTTCCGCTTTTCTTTTGACACTTTTTCTTGTTACCAAGGGTAAAGGAATGGGTTTTGGAGATGTGAAATTCGCTCTTTTAATGGGTCTTTTCTTGGGTTACCCGAAGATCATAGCGGGATTGTTTTTATCCTTTCTGATAGGTGCTATAATAGGCTTAGTGATGATCCTTCTCCAAAAAAAGGGAATGAAGAGTGAGATACCCTTCGCACCCTTTCTTGTTGCAGGCTCTTTTGTTGCCTTCTTTTGGGGAGAAGCGATCTTGCAAGAGTATTATATGCTTTTTAGCTTCTTTTAAAGATGAAATGTTTTTCTCAAAAAGGAACTTCTCTTATAGAGATCTTGGTAGTGCTTATAATAGTTGTCATAATGACCTCTGTGGTGGCGGTCGGCTATAATGAGTTTCGAGGAAGATTGTCCCTTGAAAGAGCTGCGGACAAAATGGCACAGGACATAAGAAAAGCCCTGGAGCTTTCCATTTCTTCTCCCGAACCTCCCGTGGAAGGCTCTGTTTCCGATTTTAGAGGAGGTTACGGTATTTATTTTGATGAGGAAGAGGATAATTATATGGCCGTGGCTCATACGCACCCCGGTCAATATGACAGGGATTACGTTCAATTGAAAAAATCGGCCATTAACCCTCTTGACCTGGAAAAAGAGGGTCTTGAAATAAAAGAGGTTACTCTTGAGAATTGCCATACGAGTCCGACGGAGAATTTGGTGGTCTTCTTTCCTCCCGACCCTCTTGTTTATATAGGCAATCATGTACTTCCCATGGGAGAAGGACAAGGGAGCAGGTGTGACAAGTTGAAAGTGGTGCTTTCGATAAAAGAAAGGGAAGAAGAAAAAGAGGTCATTGTGAACAAAAGGGGTCTTGTAAAAGTAAAATAGTATGAAAACTGTTACCGAAAAAGAAAAAAAGAGCAAAGGGTTGACCCTTATAGAACTTCTTATTGCGATAACCGTTATTACAGTGGGTATTCTTACTATTTTTAGTTTTCTTTCCGACATCTTGCGCTCAGCAGGAGCGGTTAACGATGAGTTCAGAGCTGCATATAAAGCAAAAGAAGGAATAGAGATGGTGCGTTATATAAGGGATACCAATGCATTGCAAGAGAGGGTTCACGAGCACAATTGGATCGATTACGGGAACAGGGATCTTTATCACAATAATCTATGCGGCAATTGTTGTCGAATACCTTCCGATTTCACCTACGGAGATACCTTGGAAAGCTGTACAGGTGATCCCCTTCCCGGAGAAATGACAAGAGATATAAGTGTTACCCGGGAAGGTAATAACTCTATAGAGGTTTCTTCAACTGTTTTCGGGAAGACTGTAGAAGGTGAGGAGTTTTCCATTACAGCAAAAGAGATAATATATAATTATCGCTAGCTTTGAAAAATGACCAATCTATTCAAAAAAAATAGGGGCAACGAAGGATTAACCCTTGTTGAGATGCTTGTTTCCATCTTTGTTTTTTCTTTGGTTATGGTGGTTATCACCAATTTTTTTCTATCCAGCGTGAGAATGCAAGCCCGAATATCCGAGGAGCAAAAGATGTTACGGGAAATAAGTTATGCCATGGAGTATATGACAAGGGCGATCCGTATGGCTGCAAGGGACGGTCATGATGCGGAAAACGAAAGACCGGATTGTATTAGCGGAATAAGAGAAGGAAATTATTCTCAAAATAGGGAGAGCGAGCTTGTTTTTCTGAATTATGATCGAAGTAATTGTCGTGAATTCTATCTCGATGAAGGACTTATCAAAGAAAGGTTCGGCGGAGAGCGTGTTGCCTTGACTTCTTCCGATTTTGAAGTGGAAGAACTTTCTTTTGGCAGTGGAGGAACCGATTGGCGCCCGCAAGGAAATGATCAATCAAGGGTTACTATTTATATCGAAATGAGATCAAAGGATTTTGAGGAAGTTTCTACTCAAGTGCAAACCACTGTTACTCAAAGGCGCCTCAACGTTCTCGTTCCTCCGGAGCCTGAAGATTAAAGTGACCATATGAAAAAAAACTACAAAAAAGAGAAGGGTACGATTATCTATTATACGGCGGCCATTATGGCGATAATTCTTGCCATGGTGCTGGGGCTTAGCGCGATCTTGGTCAGTCAAATTTCAATGGTGAGAGACATGGGGCAATCTGTGATTGCGTTTCATGGTGCAAATAGCGGAATAGAGCGTACTCTTTATGAGGTAAGAAAGGAAGAAAGGGGTGCGGGTTCTTTTAGTGGCGAGCTTGACTCCAATATCTCTTATGAGGTGGATGTGGAAGTTGAAAACTATGAACCGAACCCGGATTTTAACCTTTATAAGGTGATCTCAAAGGGGGCTGTTTCCTATAGTGCCTTTGAAGGGGGTAGTGATATTGCAAGAAGGGCCATCAGAGTGCAATTTGTTGGTAGGTAGGAAAATTTCATATAACTGAAGTGTTTTAATTTTGATAGTAAAATGGGAGAAAAAAAGAAAGAAAAAGAAGCAAAAAAAAGAATAGAGAGGCTTAAGGAGCTTATAAATCATCACCGGTACCAATATCATGTTCTAAACAAAGAAGAGATTTCTTCCGCTGCCCTTGACTCTCTCAAAAAGGAGCTTTACGACCTGGAGAATGAATTTCCACAGTTTGTTGCTCCCGATTCTCCCACGCAAAGAGTGGAAGGGGAGCCCTTGAAGGAGTTCAAAAAGATTAGGCACTATAGGCGCATGCTCTCTTTTCAGGATGCTTTCTCAAAAGAGGATATGAGGGATTTCGAGAGAAGAATAACTCGTATTGTTCCTGAGGAAAATGTGGATTATTTTTGTGAACTCAAGGTGGACGGCCTGGCAATAGAACTTATTTATGAAGAAGGAGTCCTTGTAAGTGGCTCCACAAGGGGGGATGGGATCATCGGAGAAGATGTTACGCAAAATCTTAAAACAATAGACTCCATCCCCTTGGGGCTTCGTTCTCCCGAGTTTTTTAGTAAAGAGGAAGAAGAGATTTCCAGCCACTCGGGATGGGGAGACAAAAAGAAGAGTTTGGTGGTGCGCGGAGAAGTCTTCATTTCCAAGGAAGAGTTCTTTAATTTGAATGAAGAAAGGAGAAAAGAAGACCTTCCTTTGTATGCTAATCCGAGGAATATAGCTGCCGGGTCCATACGGCAACTCGACCCTAGTGTGGCAGCTGAAAGAAATCTTGATTTTTTTGCTTATGACCTGGTAGCGGACATGAAAGAAGGAGATAGTGTTACTCCTTTTAACATAAAGACCCACAAAGGAAAGCATGAAGCATTGAGAACACTTGGCTTTAAAACGGTGGATAAAGAAAAGTATTGCAAGGCAATGGAAGAAGTATTCGCTTTTTATGAGGAGGTCGAAAGAAAAAGAGATGATTATACCTATCAAATAGACGGAATAGCTGTTTTTGTGAATGATAATGAGATTTTTGAGAGGTTAGGAGTTGCCGGAAAGGCTCCCCGAGGAGGGATTGCTTACAAGTTTCCTCTTGAGCACAGCACTACTGTGGTTAAAGACGTTCTTTTTCAAGTGGGCAGAACGGGGGCTATTACTCCTGTAGCAGTGTTAAAACCGGTGCAACTGGGAGGGGTTACTATCTCCAGAGCTACTCTTCATAACGAGGATGAGGTTAAGAGGCTTGATGTAAGGATTAATGATACCGTAGTGGTGGGGAGAGCGGGAGATGTTATTCCTCGAGTAATAAAAGTTCTTCCGGAGCTTCGTGTTGGAAAGGAGAAAAAAATAAGTTTTCCCACAAAGTGTCCTCTTTGCAAAGAAGATATTAAAAGGCCGAAAGGGGAAGCAAGGTGGTATTGTAAGAGCGAAGATTGCAAAGGAACCAGAAGAGAGCGTCTCCATCATTTTGTGTCAAAAAAAGGTTTTGATATTGATGGTTTTGGGAAGAAAGTGGTAGATAAGCTCCTCGAGGAAGGTCTCATCTCCACACCGGTTGATATTTTTAACTTGAAAGAAGGGGATCTTCTTCCTCTGGAAAGATTTGCAGAGAAGTCCACCAATAATCTTATAAAGGCGATTGAAAACAGTAAGAGAATACCTCTCTCCAAATTTTTACAAGCCATATCCATTCCTTATACCGGAGAAGCCGCCGCTCGTGCACTTGCTTATCATTTCAATTCTCTTGAAGATATTAGCAATGCTTCTGTGGAAGAGTTGATGGCAATTCCCGATATCGGTCCTGTTACCGCTCAAAGCATTCATGAATTTTTCAACAAAGAAGAGAAAAAGAGGTTAATAGAAGGTTTAAAGAGTGCTGGCGTGAAAATAGAAGCGGAAGAAAGAGCAACGAAATTTGCGGGTAAGACATTTGTGGTTACGGGAGCAATGAAGAGTTTAAAACGGGAAGAGGCGGAGGAAATGATATCAAAACTTGGAGGAAGAGTTTCATCTTCTGTCTCGAAGAATACCAGTTATTTGGTAGCCGGAGAGAACCCCGGAAGTAAACTTGAAAAGGCGAGGGAGCTTGAGGTAAGAGTGCTTACGGAAGAGGAGTTCTTGGAAATGATAAAGTAACCTTTTTAACACCTTTTTTGCATTCATATGCTGATGCGATTCACTATAAAGAAAGCAAAAGAGTTGGATCTTGTTCTTCTCTTTTCAGCAGTGCTTATATCGGGAATAGGAATACTATCTCTCTTTAGTATAAATTCCTCTCTTGCTGTTCGACAAATAATCTTTGTTCTTGCCGGGGTGATTCTGATGTTCCTTATTTCTCTCATTGATTGGAGGATTTTCAAGGAGAAGTCTTATATCATTCTTGGTCTTTATTTTCTTTCTGTACTTTCTTTATACGGTCTTCTTGTTTTTGGTCCTGTGATAAGGGGAGTGCAAAGATGGTATAGGGTAGGGGATCTCCTGATAGACCCGGGGGAGATATTCAAAATAGTGATCATTATTCTGCTTGCAAAATTCTTTTCTACGCGCCATGTGGAAATGTATAAGGTTTCCCATATCATTCTTTCCGGAATATATGTTCTCATTCCTGCATTTTTGATCTTTAGACAGCCCGATCTTGGATCAGCCCTCATCTTGGGAATCATGTGGGTGGGCATATTGCTTATTTCAGGAATTAAAGTTAAACACTTCTTGGTTTTGATCATGATTGGCGTAGTTGTTCTGACTTCCGGGTGGATGTTCTTTCTGGAGGATTATCAAAAAGAAAGAGCGATAGCTTTTATCGATCCTCAGCTTGATCCACAAGGGATAGGGTGGGGACAGGCGCAAGCACAGATCGCAGTGGGAAGTGGTGGCATTTGGGGAGAGGGATTCAGAGAGGGCACTCAAACCCAATACGGATTTCTTCCAGAACCGGAAACGGACTTCATATTTGCGTCCATTGCCGAGGAGTTCGGGTTGGTGGGAGTATCGGTGCTAATTGCTTCTTTTGGCGTTTTTCTTTGGAGAATAATACTTGTTATCCTTAATTCCAAAACAAACTTTCCTCGCCTTTTTGCAACCGGTTTTTCTATACTGATAATCACGCAGGTTTTTATAAATGTTGGCATGAACATCGGGCTTTTGCCTATCATAGGAACTCCTTTGCCTCTTGTGAGTTACGGAGGAAGCAGTCTTTTGTTCGTTTTTGCGAGTCTTGGGATAATCCAAAGCATAAAGAGGGATATAATATACTGAGATTCTCTTGACAAATTTTTTATATTAAGTAAAATGACTACTACTTGGTGTGCCAATATCGCAAAATCACGCCTCTTATCCCTTTTTATAGTTAATTTGAGATTTTGTTTGAACTCGCTTTTTTATAAATTGATGCAAGGTAATTTCCCCCGATTTTTGGCCAGGGGCATTTTTGTTTTGCCTTGAGCAAGCTACTCTTTATTAATTCTAAAGCCTTTTTAAAGTTAATATGCAAAAAGTAAAATATTTTGGGAAAAAGAAGGTCTCCTTACCCACCCCTTATCTCCTGAGCATACAAAAGGATGCTTGGGATAATTTTTGGAATGAGAGGATGGAAGCCCTTTTTCGCGAAATATCCCCTATCAAGGATTATACCGGAAAGGAATGGGAACTTTATTTTTTGGATTATAAATTGGGAAAACCCAATCATGAAAACGGAAGAGAGGCAAAAGAGAACAATGACTCCTATGAGGCTCCTCTCAAAATAGAAGTTGAGCTTCGAAATCTCAAGGCAAAAAGATCAAAAAAGCAAGAGATATTCTTATGCGATTTCCCCCTTATGACCGAAAGGGGAACTTTTATTATAAATGGTGTGGAAAGAGTAGCGGTCTCCCAACTGATACGTTCGCCGGGAGCTTTCTTTACCGCTCAAATGATTCGCGAGGAGAAAAGCTTCGGAGCGAAGATAATTCCCAATAGAGGAACTTGGCTTGAGTTTCAGACGGAGCCCTCCGGTTTTATAGGAGTGAAGATAGACAGAAGAAGAAAAGTTCCTGCTACTACTCTTCTTAGGGCCATTGGTCTTCCTGACATGCAATATCCTGACTGGAAGGGAGCTACGGACGAGGAAATCATAAAGTATTTCAAGGACGTGGACAACGGTGAAAGAAGTTTTATAAAAAAAACCATGGAGCGGGATACTTCTACGAACAGGGAGAGTGCTCTTGTGGAAATATATAAACGTATGCGACCGGGGGACGTGGTTACTCCCGAAACTGCCAGAGAGCTTGTGGAGAACACATTCTTTAATTTTGATCGTTATGATCTCTCTGAGGTTGGAAGATGGAGGATGTGGCAAAGACTTTCAGAACTGGAAGCAAAAGAAAAAATAGAGATTGATGATAGACTTCTTTATCCCGAGGATGTTGTTGCTGTACTAAGAGAGGTGATTCGAATGAATAATGATCCCAGTGCGAGAGAGGATGAGATAGATCATCTTGGCAATCGAAGAATAAGACCTTTCACAGAACTTCTTGAGAATACTTTAAGACTGGGACTCACCAGAATAGAAAGGAATATTAAGGACAAGATATCCACCACGGATATTAGCGGAATAAATCCTGGAAAACTTGTCAATACTCGTCCTTTTGCTGCAGCGGTGCAAAGATTCTTTTCTTCCTCTCAGATATCGCAATTCATGGATTGCGCCAACCCTCTTTCAGAAACGGAGCACAAAAGGAGACTCACTGCAACGGGTCCCGGGGGGCTCAAAAGAGAAAGGGCCGGTTTCGAGGCAAGAGACGTGCAAGCTTCTCACTACGGAAGAATTTGTCCTATACAAACTCCCGAGGGGCAAAATGTGGGGCTGGTGAGTCATCTTGCTCTTTACGCTAGGGCGAATCGCTATGGATTTCTTGAAACTCCCTATTTTAGGGTTAAAAAAGGAAAAGTAACCTCTGAAGTTGAATACCTTAATGCTCACGAGGAAGAAAAATATGTTATTGCTCACGGAGGAGTGCAAACCGATGATAAAGGGCGAATTCTCTCGGAAAAAGCAGAAGGAAGAAAAAAGGGCAAGCCCGGAATATTTAAAAGAGAGGATTTGGAGTTCATAGATGTTTCCGCCGAACAACTTATTTCAGTGGCTGCTTCCATGGTACCCTTTTTGCAGAACGATGATGCGAACAGAGCACTTATGGGGTCTAATATGCAAAGGCAAGCCGTTCCTTTGCTTGAACCCGAAGCTCCCCTTGTTTCTACGGGAAGCGAAGAAAGGGTTGCTCGCGATTCGGGACATGTTCTTGTGGCAAAAGAGGCTGGAGAGGTGACCGAAGTTGACGGAAAGAATATCACTGTAAAGGGAAAAAGCGGAGAGATCAAATACGACCTGGAAGTATTCTCGGAAACCAACCAGTATACTTGTTTTCATCAAAAACCGGCGGTAAAGAAAGGGGAAAAGGTAAAAAAGGACCAGTTCCTTACCAATGGAGGGGCTATAAGAGAAGGAAGAACAGCTCTAGGGAAGAATCTTTTGGTGGCCTTCATGTCATGGAGGGGAAGAAACTTCGAAGATGCGGTGATCATCTCTGAAAAACTTGTGAAGAATGATTCCTACACTTCCGTTCATATAGAGAATTTTACTTGTGACGTAAGAGAGACAAAGCTGGGCCCCGAGGTTACTACTTCGGATATTCCCAATGTCTCTGAGAAGAAGCTGAAGGATTTGGATGAAGAAGGGATTGTCCGAGTGGGAGCCGAAGTAGAGCCCAATGATATATTGGTCGGAAAGATATCTCCCAAAGGGAAGACCGATCTTACTACCGAAGAAAGGCTTCTTAAGGCCATTTTCGGGGAAAAGGCCAAAGAGGTAAAGGATACATCACTTGTAATGGAGCATGGGAAGAGAGGAAGAGTTATCTCGGTAAAGGTGTTCTCTAGGGATGAAGGGCATAAACTTGATACCGGGGTAATAAAGAGAATTGAAGTAAAGGTTGCCCAACTTAGAAAAATAAGGGCTGGAGATAAGCTTGCCGGGAGACATGGTAACAAAGGAATTATTTCTCAAGTACTCCCTGAGGAAGAAATGCCTTTCTTGGAGGATGGTACTCCCATAGATATTATACTTAACCCTCTTTCCGTGGTGTCTCGAATGAATTTAGGTCAGATCCTTGAAACCCATCTTGGTCTTGCGGCGAAAAAAGGAGGCTATATCGCGGTGACACCGGCACTTTCGGGAGCTACGTCCGAAGAAATAAGAAAGGAGTTGAAAGAAGAAGATCTTCCGGAAGATGGAAAAATGAATGTGCTTGACGGAAGAACGGGTCATCCGTTTCCCAGAAAGGTAACTGTGGGCTATATTTATATGATGAAACTGGAGCACATGGTGGAAGACAAGATCCATATGAGGTCCATAGGACCCTATTCCCTAATTACTCAGCAACCCTTGGGAGGGAGAGCTCAGTTTGGAGGACAAAGGTTCGGAGAGATGGAAGTTTGGGCGCTTGAAGGTTATGGGGCGGCACATATCCTTCAAGAGATGCTTACTATCAAATCTGATGATGTTCCGGGTAGAGCGGCAGCTTATGAAGCTATCTTGAAAGATGAACCTATTCAAACTCCTAATATTCCTGCCTCGTTCGAGCTTTTGGTTTCCGAAATAAAAGCGATAGGAATCAGCGTGGAAGTGAAAAGGAAGAGCAAATAGATCAAACTTTATATGGGAATTATAAATCACAATCAATTACGATAATCAAAGAACAAGGGTTGTAAGCATCCAAAACCCTTTATGGCGAAATCAAAATTGTTGGTGATCGCCCGTTTGCAACTTGTAATTTTTATAAACTATGCGTGTAGAAGATATTATCGCAATAAGAATAAAATTGGCTTCTCCGGAAGATGTCCTGGAATGGTCCTACGGAGAGGTTGTGGAAGCAGAGACCATTAACTATCGTAACCAAAAGCCGGAAAAGGATGGTCTTTTTTGCGAGAAGATATTCGGTCCGGAAAAGGATTATAAGTGTTATTGCGGAAAGTACCGCAAAGTCAGGTTCAAGGGAGTGGTTTGTGATCGTTGTGGAGTGGAGGTTACCAAAGCTTCTGTAAGAAGGGAAAGAATGGGGCATATAAATTTGGCTTGCCCTGTTTCTCATATCTGGTTCTTAAGGGGTATTCCTTCCCGTATGGGGCTTATATTGGATATTCCCATGAAAAAAATAGAAGAGGTCGTGTATTTTACTGCTTATATCATCACTTCGGTGGATGAAGAAAGAAAGAAAGAGCTCTTGAAAGAAGTTGACAAGGAATACAAAAAGAAAGTTAAAGAGAAGAAGAAAGAATTAAAAGGGGAGGCTTTGGAGGAGGAACTTCAAAAGCTTACCGAGCAACGAGAAAAGGCAAGAGAGGAACTGAAATCCATAAAACCTATGGAGATTCATTCGGAGATTGATTATCATCGCCTTTCTGTGAAGTATGGAGAGGTCTTCGAAGCCGGTACTGGAGCGGAAACCTTGAGAAAGGTATTCGAGGATCTCGATCTTAACGAGGAAATAGAAAGGCTTAAAAAGGAGAAGGATAGGACTGCATCTGCGGGAAAAAGAAAGAAAATACTGCAAAGATTACGGCTTTTTAGAAGGATGAAGAGGGCCGGCATAAGGCCGGAGTGGATGTTTGTTGATATTCTTCCCGTGCTTCCTCCGGACCTGAGGCCCATAATCCAGCTTGATGGGGGGAGATATGCTTCTTCCGATCTAAATGATCTCTACAGAAGGGTTATAAACAGGAATAATAGATTGAAATATCTTTTGGAAATAAATGCTCCCGAAGTTATTGTAAGGAACGAAAAAAGAATGCTTCAGGAGGCCGTTGACGCTTTACTTGATAATCAGATGCGCAAAGGTGTGGTAACTCAAGCTTCTACGGGAGGAAAAAGACTCTTGAAGTCTCTGGCGGATATGCTTAAAGGTAAGCAAGGAAGGTTTAGGCAGAATCTTCTCGGGAAGAGGGTTGATTATTCCGGACGTTCGGTGATCGTTATCGGCCCCGATCTTAACCTTAACGAATGCGGAATACCTAAACAAATGGCCTTGGAGATATTCAAACCCTTTGTCATTTCAAAGATACTGGACAAGAAACTTGCTTTTAATGTTCGTGGCGCATCTCGTCTCATCGAAGAAGGAACCGATGATGTGTGGGCTATTCTTGAGGAAGTGGTCAAGGATAAGATGGTTCTTTTAAACAGAGCTCCGACTTTGCACAGACTTGGAATACAGGCCTTTAAACCGATCTTGATAGAGGGTCTTGCCATAAGAATTCATCCTTTTGTTTGTGAGGCCTTTAACGCTGATTTTGATGGAGATCAAATGGCGACCCATTTGCCGCTTTCCAAGGAGGCGCAAAAGGAGGCCAAAGAGAAGATGATGTCTTCCAAGAACCTTCTAAAGCCTGCTACAGGGCTTCCGATAGTTTCTCCTTCTCAAGATGTTGTTCTTGGGGCTTATTGGATAACTATTCAAAAGGAAGGTCTTAAGGGTGAAGGAAAATATTTCTCTTCTCCTTTTGAAGTAGAGCATGCCCTGGAAAGGGAGGATGTCGATCTTCACGCGAAAATAAATGTTCGCATAAACGGAGAACTCATAGAAACCACCCCCGGAAGAGTCGTTTTTAACAGTGTTCTTCCCAAAAATACTCCTTTTCAGAATAAGCTGATAAAGAAAAAGGATCTAAAAAGATTGGTAGGGGATATTATTCAGGAGCACAAAAAAGAGGACACTCATCTCTTGCTTGATAAGATAAAGAATTTGGGATTTGAATATGCAACCAGATCAGGGATTTCGCTGGGAATGGATGATCTGGCGGCTCCCAAAGAAAAGAAAGAAATAATGGAAAGAGCGGACAAGGAAAGAGAGGAGGTGGATAGCTATTTTGAGCAAGGATTCTTTTCCGAGGAAGAAAAAAAGGAAAAAGTTATAGAGATATGGACAAGAGCAAAAGCCGAAGTGGAAGAAAAAGTTCCCCAGGCACTTCCCGAGGACGGAGAGGTTTTTATTATTACTGATTCGGGGTCTAGGGGTTCTTGGTCGCAACCCATACAAATGTCCGGAATAAAAGGTCTTGTAGTGAATCCTTCCGGAGAGATTATAGAACTTCCCATTAAGAGTTCTTATAAAGAGGGGTTTGATGTGCTTGAGTATTTTATTTCTACTCATGGAGCAAGAAAGGGTACTGTGGATACAGCTTTGCGTACTGCTCAGGCGGGATACCTGACAAGAAGGCTTATAGATGTTGCTCACGAAGTAATTGTTACCGAGGATGACTGCAAGGATGAGGAAGGAGTGGTGATAACGAGAGAAGAGGCTGATGACATAGATCAGGATCTTGTATTCAAAATAAACGGAAAGATTTCCTTGGAGGACATAAAAGTGAACAAGGAAATTGTCGTGAAAAAGGGTGAGGTTATAACCACAAAGAGAGCCAAGGAAATAGAGGATTCCGAAGTATCTTCTGTTCATGTGAGATCTGTTCTTGGTTGCAAGACTATCGGTGGAGTTTGTGCCAAGTGTTATGGATGGGATATGGGGTTGAATGAGGAGGTTCAGAAAGGTGACGCAGTGGGAATCGTTGCTGCTCAAGCCATCGGAGAGCCGGGAACTCAGCTTACCATGAGGACCTTCCATACGGGGGGAGTGGCCGGAGGAGCGGATATTACAATGGGTCTTCCTCGTGTACAGGAAATATTTGAGCGTAGAGTGCCCAAAGGAAGAGCGGAAGTTTCGGATGTAAAAGGAAAGATTGCGGAGATTACTCCTGAGAGGATTGTAAAGATACGTCCCAAGGGAGAAAAGAAGACCATAGACTACAGGATCGAGGCAAAAAAGACCATTTATGTCAAAGAGGGAGAAGAGGTGGAAGAAGGCACTCCTCTTTGCGAGGGAAATCTTGATATCAATAAGTATTTCAAGCTTAGAGGTAAAAAAGAGGTGCAAAAGTATATCCTCAAGGAGCTTCAAAAAGTTTATGTTTCTCAGGGCGTAGATATACACGATAAGCACTTGGAGGTGATAATAAGGCAAATGTTCTCACGTGTAAGTATCACTGATCCCGGTGATAGTTCGTTCGTGCCAAAAGAAATAGTGGAAAGGGAGCAATTTTTAAGAACGAAGAGGGAAATAGAGAAGAAAAAGGGTAACCCTCCAATGGCCGAGGATGTACTCCTTGGAATCTCAAAAGTGGCTCTTACCACAGAATCGTTCCTTTCCGCGTCTTCTTTCCAGCAAACTTCCAAGGTTCTTATTGACTCTTCTCTTGAAGGAAAAGTGGACAACCTCAAAGGATTAAAAGAGAATGTGATCATCGGAAAACTCATCCCTTCTGGAACAGGATTTAGAAAGGATACGGAAAAATAGATAACACCCTGTGTTCTTCCTGTTCTTTTTATGTTAGAATTGACCTACATTGTTGGGCGAGAAGATCCTAATTTCCTTGTGCTTGTCCAGATAAACTCCATTTCCACTTCATCATCTCATGAGTAAGAAAAAAAGGAAAAAAGAAGGAGCACAAAACAAGAGTGGGAAGGAAAAAAAAGAAGGTGTACCTCTTATTCCCGAAAACATAAAAAGAATAATAATTGGCACGGTACTTCTTTTATTGACTCTCATTAGCGCTCTTGGCTTTTATGATCTTGCAGGACCTGTTGGAAGATGGCTTACGGAGTCCGTTTTTGATTTTCTTTTTGGAAGGGTCGCAATACTCATTCCTGTTCTATTCTTCTTTGCTGCTCTTACTTACCTGAAAGCGAAATATGAGAATTTTGCTCTTCCTCTATTGATATCGCTTTTTTTGCTTATTAGCGGCGTTTCAGGAAGTGTAAGTAGCTTTAATAAGGTAGCTGAAACAGAGAATAACGGAGGTTGGTGGGGAGAGATGATAAGCTCTCCGCTTATCGGATTACTTGACATTTATGTTACTCAGATAATCTTTGTGGTTTCTATTTTTGCGGGAGTAATTATACTGATCAATCTCATAAGTAAGGACTTCTCCATTACAGAGGCGTTAAAAGGAACTCTCTTTAGTGATTCGGATTTGGAGCCTTCTACTGTGAAGAAAACTTTTTTATCTCCCGAAAAGGAATCTAAGGAAGAAAAAGAAGAAAAGCCTTCGGAGAAAGAGAAAAAAGGAGAAGAGGAAAAAGAAGAGACCATTGAAACAAAGAGAAGAAAAGATAGACCTTTGCTTGTACCTCCTCTTAACTTGTTAAAAAACGGGGGTGCCCATGCTGATCCGGGGGATACCCGAAGGAACGCTTCCATTATCAAAAAAACATTTAGTGATTTTGACATATCGGTCACTATGGGAGAGGTCAATGTTGGTCCCGCGGTGACCCAGTACACTCTTAAGCCCGCCGAAGGAGTTAAGCTTTCCAAGATAACTTCTCTTGCGGATGATCTGGCTCTTTCTCTTGCAATGCACCCTGTGAGAACGGAAGCCCCTATCCCTGGCAAGTCACTTGTCGGAATAGAGGTTCCCAACAGAAAAAGGGCGCAAGTTACTCTTGCAAATCTTGTGAAGAACAAGAATTTCTTTGAGACCAGCGCTCTTACTTTTGCTGTGGGAAAAGATGTTTCCGGCAACCCTGTTTTTTCCGATCTTGCCAAGATGCCACATATGCTTGTTGCCGGTTCCACGGGGAGTGGAAAAACTATCTTTTTGAACACTTTTCTTTTTAGCCTGCTCTACAAGAATTCTCCCGATGATATGCGGCTTATCTTGGTAGACCCCAAGAGAGTGGAATTTTCCCTTTATGCCAACCTCCCGCACTTACTTACACCGGTCATTTATGATGCGGACAGAACTTCCAATGCACTCTCTTGGCTTATAGGAGAAATGGAAAGAAGGTTCAAGGTGCTTTCGGAAGTGGGATCGAGGAATATATCAAGTTACCAGGAATTATGCAAAAAAGACGATAAACTGGAAAGAATGCCGTATATTGTACTTGTAGTGGATGAGCTTGCCGATCTAATGGCTACCAAGAGCAATGAGATGGAAGCGGGGATTGTTCGTATTGCGCAAATGGCTCGAGCAGTGGGGATCCATCTTGTTCTTGCTACTCAAAGGCCATCTGTGGAGGTTATTACGGGACTTATTAAAGCGAATATTACTGCAAGGGCGAGTTTTCGTGTGGCATCCCAAGTTGATTCCAGAACCATTCTTGATTGTGCCGGAGCGGAAAAACTCCTTGGGGCTGGAGATATGCTGTTCCTTTCTACGGAAAATTCCAAACCCAGACGTATTCAAGCTCCTTTTCTTACCGAAGAAGAAGTCAAGAATGTCACAAGATGGCTTATAGAGAACCAAGAAAGTAGAGAAGATGATCCGTTGGCAGAGAATTTGGAGGAATCGCTTGAGAAGGGAGGGGGCAAAGAAGGAGCTATCGACCCGGAAGATGATGATGACGCACTGTACGAAGATGCCAAGCAAATAGTAATCTCTTCCGGAAAGGCTTCCGCATCTCTTCTTCAAAGAAGGCTTAGAGTAGGTTATGCCCGTGCGGCAAGACTTCTTGATATATTGGAAAGCAGGGGTGTAGTGGGGCCCGCGGAGGGAGCTAAACCCAGAGAGGTTTACGGAGAAGAAAGAAATAAACAGAATGAAGGAAAATTAATGACAGAAGAGGGGGGTGACGATAGCGAGGATGATTGGAAGAAAGTGTGATCTGAGTTAAAATTAGTTAAGAGATTTTGCTCAAGGCTTCTCGTTTCAATAATTTTTTATCTTATGGCTAAAAACAAAGGACCAAACAAGCAAACAACACCAAAAAAGAAGGATCAAAAGGAGGATTCCAAAAAAAGGCTTGAAGAGACCATTGAGGAGGTCAAACAGCAATTTGGAGAGGGTGCTCTAATGAAGCTTGATGAAATAAAGGATGTGAAGGTTGATAGTATTTCTACCGGATCTTTATCTTTGGATTCCGCTCTTGGGGTTGGGGGTGTGCCAAGAGGAAGGGTGGTAGAGATATTCGGGAGTGCCTCTACAGGAAAAACTACGCTTTCTTTGCATATATTGGCCAACGCTCAGAAAGAGGGGGCAGTGGGAGCTTTTATTGATGTGGAAAATGCTTTGGATCCCAGGTATGCAAGAAAAATAGGGGTCAATGTTGAGGAATTACTTATTTCACAACCTGACTCGGGAGAGCAGGCTTTACAAATAGTGGAAACATTGGTTCGTTCCGGAGAAGTGGATGTTATTGTCGTAGATTCTGTGGCAGCTCTTGCTCCCAAGGCGGAAATTGCCGGGGAGGTTGGAGATCCCCATGTTGGGTTGCAAGCAAGATTAATGTCCTCTGCTCTCAGGAAGCTTTCCAAGATAATTTCCGAAACCAATACCGTAGTTGTTTTCTTGAATCAAACTCGTATGAATATCGGGCAAAGGTTTGGCAATCCTCAAACGACTTCCGGAGGACTTGCATTGAAGTTCTATGCTTCGGTAAGAGTAAGTTTGGCACAAATAGCTCAAATAAAGAGTAAGGAGGAGATCATAGGAAATCGCATCAGAGCGAAAGTGGTCAAGAACAAAGTAGGTGCTCCTTTTAGGAGCGGAGAATTTGATGTTTATTATGATGAAGGAATTTCTCGAGAAGGAGAGATTATTAATCTTGGGCTTAAAGAGAAGATAGTGACCAGGACCGGTTCGTGGTATAATTACGGCAACAAGAAACTTGGGCAAGGAATGGAGCAAACAAAAACGTTCTTAAAAGAAAACCCCGATATCACAAAGGAGATCGAGGAGAAAATAAAAGAAAGACTTGATTCTATTGCCTAAATTTATTTAACTGCGAGTGTAGGGAATAAGAGCCATATAACGGGCTCTTTTTATTGCTTTTGCCAGTTTTCTTTGGTGCTTGGAGCAAGTACCTGTCTTCTTTCTGGGTTTGATCTTGTACATCTCCGATATAAATTGCAAAAGCAGATCGGTATTCTTAAAATCTATTTTTTTGATATTGTTTTGGCAAAAATAACACTGCATAAATAAAATTGGAATTATAAATCTCGAGCATTCGGAATTTAATAATTTTTTGAGAGCTCCCTTAAAAAGGTATATCCTCTACATTTATCTCATCATCCTCATCGATCACGGGTATCTCCTTGTCCTTTCCTTGAGATTTACCACCTTCTTTTGAAGGGTTGTTCTTGTTGTTTCCGTAATTCTCCCCTTCAGAATAACGTGGTCCGAGCTGCAGTCTTTCTCCTACTATTTCTGTCCTGTATCTTTTGTTTCCGTCTTTACCTTCCCAGCTTCTGGTTTGCAACCTTCCTTCAATGAGAGCAAGAGACCCCTTTTTGAGGTAGTTTGTAGCAACATCTGCCAGGTTTCCAAATAATACTATATCATGAAACTCTGTCCTTTCCTGATTCTCTCCCGAGCTATTCTTGAAGTAACTGTTTGTGGCCATTGAAAAACTGGTAACGCTCATCCCACTGTCGGGAATGGTCCTTTTTTCCGGGTCTTGTGTTAAACGTCCTACTACAATGGCTTTGTTGAAATTCATATTATAAGGATTATTTTGGGAAATTTTATAGTATTTCGTCTATTTTTTCATCAATTTCTTTTAATTTTGCCTTTTCCGGTTTTAGCGATTTCCCTTTCTTTTGCGCGGACCGTTCTTTCTTTTCACTTGTTTTATTTATTTCTTTTTTGATCAAAAGATACCTCAAAAGATCTTTTTCCTTCTTTAGTTTCTTTGAGATCTCCTTTATGGAATCTTCTGAAGACTCGAAATCCGCGGAAGCTAAATATCCTTCCGCATTCTTTTTTATGGGGTAGGCAAGAACCCTTTTTGAGGGACTTTGCTCTTTCCCCAAAACTCCGTTAGCTTTGCTAATGATACCTTTTATTTTTTCGTGATATTTCTCCGCCTCTTCTGCTGTGAGAGAAGGAGCGATGAGGTAAGTTATCTCGTATGCTTTCATATCCAAGTACAGTCTTCAATTATATTACTGATGTGGGGATTATAACACTGCTTCTTGAAATAATCAAGGACTTGACTGAAAAATAATTGAAAATTATTCTTTTGCGTCATATAATTACCCTATGCTTAACAATAAAATCTTTAAAAAATATGACATAAGGGGAGTATATCCTGAAGAGATCAGCGAGGAAAGCGCTTACAAGATAGGGAAAGCTTATGCTGTTTTTTTGAATGAGGACCACTTGAAGATTGCTATTGGAAGAGATGGAAGAAGATCTTCACCGGCGCTTTTTGATGCGCTGAAAAAAGGAATGATGGATTCGGGGGTGAAAGTATTTGACATAGGATTGACGAATACCCCTCTTCTTAATTTTGCTGTTTGCCGAATGGATCTTTCTGGAGGAATAATGGTTACTGCCTCCCACAACCCGCCCGAATTCAACGGAATGAAATTAATAAAAAAAGAGGGTCTTCAGATTTACGGAGATGATATTCAGGCCATAAAGAAGATCGCAAAGAAAGAAGATTTTAGAGAAGGAAAAGGAGGGGAAGAAAAAATGAGTGTCCTCTCTGATTATATTTCTCACATTCTTTCTTTTGACGAAGGAGTGAAAGGAATGAGGATTGCAGTTGATTATGGCCACGGAGTGGCTTCTGTCACGGGAAAACCGGTGTTTGAAAAACTCGAGGTCGAATCCGTTGATCTTTATGAAGAAGTGGACGGAGATTTTCCTGCTCATCTGCCAAGCCCTGAGCCGGAAAATATGAAAGACCTGATAAACCTTACAAAAAAGAGTGGCGCTGATCTTGGGATCTTCTTTGACGGAGACGGGGACAGATCCTTTTTTGTTAGTGATAAAGGAGAAGTTGTTTATCCCGACCTTCTTATTGCCCTCATGGCAAAAGAAGAGCTTTCAAGTTCCAAGGAAAAAAAGGTTTACTTTGACTTACGATTCTCCAGAGTTACGGAGGAAAAAATAATAGAAGCCGGCGGAAAGCCTGAGATGATGAGAGTAGGCAACCCTTTTTACAAGGAAAAGTTGATAAAAGAAGGGGGGTTAATGGGCGCGGAGCTTTCCGGGCACATAATGCACAAAGATAATTTTTGTATAGATGATGGACTATTCATGTCTATTAAATTACTGAACTTCCTCTCCCGAAAAGAAAAACCCCTTTCGGAACTTATAAAGCCTTTAAAAAAATATCACCAAAGCGAAGAGATCAATGTGGGTGTGAGGAACAAAAAGAGAGCTCTTAAAGATACCAAAGAAGCTTTTCCAGAAGGAAGGTTGCTTGATATAGATGGTGTTTATATTGAATTTGATGATTGGTGGTTTAGTTTAAGGGAATCCAATACCGAAGATTTAGTGCGACTTCGTCTTGAGGCAAGAACGGAAAAGCTTCTTGAAGAAAAAAAAGAAGAGCTGGTCTCTCTTCTCAAGGGGGCGGACAAGTAGTTTGTCCTAGGTCATGACCTAGGACAGATACCTACCACAACCCCATTTTTTTCTTCACCTCCCCCATTTTCGATTCTGCAAGGGTTGCAGCTTTTTCCTCTCCTCTTTTAAGAACTTCTTCCACATAAACTTCTCTGCTTAAAAGCTCTCTCCTCTTTTTTCGGAAGGGGTGTAGTTCTTTTACTATAAGATCTCCTGTTTCTTCTTTTAATGCTTTATAACTTTTACCTTTCATTTCTTTTTCCACCTCTTCTATTCTTTTGTTCGCAAGCAAGCTGTATATGGTGAGAAGATTAGAAATACCGGGCTTTCTAGAAGGGTTGTACTTTATAGTTTTTCCCGTATCGGTTACTGCCGCTTTTGTTTTCTTTTTTATTTCTTCTGGAGAATCAAAAAGGGAAATATAACTCTCTTTCCCGTCCGATTTGGACATTTTTTTCTTCGGATCCGAGAGGCTCATTATGCGTGCTCCTTTTGAAGGGAGTTTTTCTTTTGGAGAAACAAAGACTTCTCCGTATTTACTATTGAATCTACGAACTATCTCTCTTGTTAGCTCTATATGCTGCCTTTGGTCCTCTCCCACCGGAACTATTTCTGTATCGTAAAGCAGGATATCGGCCGCCATCAGTAGAGGGTAATTGAGAATTCCCGCGCTCTCACTGTTTTTGTATTTTTCGGACTTTTCCTTGTACTGTGTCATTCGGTAAAGTTCCCCCAAAGGAGTAATGGTGTTAAGGATCCAGCAAAGCTCGGTGTGCTCTTTCACTCGCGATTGCACAAATATTATCACTTTTTCGGGATCCAATCCTGCTGCAAGATAAGATGCTGCCTGATCAAGGATCTCCTTTCGAAATAACTCTTTGTCATAGGATGTGGTTATGGCATGAAGATCCACAATGCAAAAGATGCAGTCATTCTCGTGCTGGAGGTCCAGCCATTGCTTTATTGCTCCCAAATAGTTTCCTATGTGAAGATTGCCTGTTGGTTGTATTCCACTGAATATGCGCATAACTTTTTGTTTTTGAGCGGTTATTTATTCTATCATTGAATGCTTAAAAATCACATCCTGGAGCTATACCTCTATTACTACCGGTAATACTATGGGCCTTCTTCCCGTTTTACTGAAAAGAAAGCTTTCTATTTTAGTTTTTATTTCCGGCTTTATCTCTTTGGCATCCTTTTTCTTCTTTCCTGCCTTGGAGATGATTTCTATCACTTTCTTTCTCACCTCTGTAAGAAGAAGTTGCGACTCTCTTAGGTAGATGAACCCTCGTGAGATTATGTCGGGGGAATTCTTTATTTTCCTTGTCTTTTTATCTATTGCCACGATAACTACAAAGATCCCGCTTTCGGCCAATTCCATCCTATCGTGTAACACCACTCCTCCTACATCTCCTATGCCCGAACCGTCTATCATAACGGGATTGGTGGGTACGGGCTTCTTTCCAATATGCAACTCATCTTTTGTAATACTTATTATGTGGCCGTTATCCGTTAATGCAATATTTTTCTTTGGGATCCCCTCTTCGGATGCGATCTTTGCATGATTTGCCATCATTGAATATTGTCCGTGCACGGGTAGTAAGAATTTCGGTTTCATTATTTTGATCATTTCCCTCAATTCATCTTCTTGGGCATGTCCTTTTGCATGTATGTCCATCATTTGGGAATGAAAGATATCGGCTCCTTGCCTCATTATGTCATCCTTAAGGCTTTGAACGGCTCGCTCATTTCCCGGGATAACAGAAGAGGATAATATAACGGTATCTCCTTTTTTGAGACTGAAGAACCTGTGCTGACCGCTTAATATTTTCATTAAAGCGGCATTATCTTCTCCTTGCGCTCCTGTAGAAAGAATTGTTATTTGATGATCATTATAGTCGAAAGCTTTCTCGGAGGGTATTATTGTTCCTTTCTTGCTCTTTATGATCTTTAGGTTCTGCGCGATCTCCAAGTTTGTCTTCATTCCATATCCTTCTATAACTACTTTTCTTCCGTATTTTTCCGAGAGGTCTATTACGTCTTGCACTCTGTTTATCAGAGAGGCGAAGGTGGAGGTGATGATGCGTCCTTTGGCTTTCTTGAAGATCTTCTCGAGATTTTCCGCAATGACCTTTTCTGATAGAGAGTGCCCTTCTGCTTCTGCTCCCGTGGAATCAGACATTAGCATCAAAACCCCTTTTGACCCTATTTCTTTTAGTTTTCCAAAGTTTGTAGGAGGGGCGTTTGTGGGAGTTGAATCAAATTTGAAGTCGGAAGTATGAACTATATTCCCTACAGGAGTTTCTATCAAAAGCCCGTAATTGTCGGGAATATTATGATTTTGATGGAAGAACTCCACTGAAAAAGGACCCAGTTCCGCCCTTGATCCATCCTTCATTTCATTTAGTTGCAGTTTTGGTTGACTGGGAAATTCCTCTTGCCTTTTTTGTGTAATTCCTAAAGTAAGAGGGGATCCGTAAAGAGGAGGATTTCCTATCTTATCCATAATGTAGGGTATTGCTCCTATGTGATCATAATGCCCGTGAGTCAGAACAACTCCTAAAACATTCCTCTTTCTTTTTTTTAAGTAAGCTATATTGGGGATTATATAATCCACTCCGGGGGTTTTTTCTTCCGGAAAGCTGAGTCCCATATCTATTATAAGGGCCTTTTCGCCCCATTCGATCAGGGTCATGTTCTTTCCTACCTCTCCCAGTCCGCCAAGAGGGACTATTCTAAGTCTTTCTTCTTGCATATTCTGTTATTTATTTTCTTATTAATATTTATTTTGAGTTAAATTCTTTGATCTTTAAAAGGTTGTGCCCGGGGCGGGATTCGAACCCGCACACCTTTTGAGGCATAGCGTCCTGAACGCTACGTGTCTACCGGTTCCACCACCCGGGCATATTCTTATTCTTTGTTTTCGGAACCATAATGAAGGGTCCCTCTAAAGTTATTTGAGTATTCTTCGGGCATTAATGTGCCACCTATTTATATCACTAAGTCTATCGGAAGGATTTGCAAGCTTTCTCTCTTCTATTCCTTCCACTTTATTTGACACGGAATATTTGAAGTAGGGACTATAAAGAGATATTGTTGGTGCTTCTTCCATTATCATTTCTTGTAGCTTGACTACTACCTCTTCTCCTTCTTTTTCTCCGTGCAGAATTTTTTCGAGCAGTTCGTCCGCTTCTTCGTTCTGGTATCCGGAGAGATTCAATCCGGGAGTTTCTGTTTTCGAGGAGTGCCACAAAGGAAAGGGATTGGCAGACCTTGAAAGCATTGTTCCGAAAAGAAGCACTTCAAAATCTCTTTCTCTTATCGTTCTTTCTTGAATATCCGAAAAGCTTTTTTCTTTTATTTCCACTTTTACTCCCAACCTCTCCCATTGCTCTTTCAATTCTTTTGCCGTTTTAACGAGCAAGGGATCCTCAAGGGTGGTAAGGGAGACTTCCAGAAAGATATCCTTTCCGAATAGATCCTTACACTTCTCGTTCAGTTTTTTTTGAGTGCTTCCTGCAACCATTCCTGTGCCTCTGGTAAAGCCATGAGGGTCCAATATCTCTTCTCTGTACTTTTCCTGAAAATAATTAACAGCCTCCTTTGTCCCTTCGTCAAAGAATCCTGTCACCTCTCCTTGGGGGTAAAGATCCTCATCCTCTTCTCTGAGATATATGAAGCACTCTTGAAGCTTTCTTACTTCTTCACCTTGTGATTCTTCTTTCATTTCCTCCGTAAACTCAAAAGGATCTTCGGGAGTTCTCTTTCCATTCTCAAAACCTTCTTCTTCCAATATCTTTTTTCCTTTCTCTATATCGTAATGATAGCCATTCTCGGGTACGGGAAGATCGTAGAATTCCGCAAAAAATGGAGAGTTTACTACTTCACCTTTTTTTCCGTTCAATACGTTTTCCAGGATGGCCTCCTTGTCGGTAGCATGGGTCAGAGCTTTTCTTACTCCTTTGTTTCCTATGGCATTCTCGCTTTCCAGATTGAAGGTGACGGAAAAATATCGAGGAAGGTCAAAACTGTAGTAATGAGTTCCTCTTATATCTTCAAAGGAGTATTCCTTGGAATTTCCTGAAATGGCGTATCCGTCTATTTCACCTCTTGCTTTTGCTCTGTAAACATCCTCTTCATTGTCAAAGAATACAAAGGAAACTTCGTCAATAAACGCCTCAAGCCCGTGATAATAAGGATTTCTCTCAAATGTGATGGATCTTATCTCTCCGCTTGGCCTTTTTTCAGTTTCCTTGAAACGATAAGGCCCCGATCCCACTGGTTTCATGTTGTTTATGGAATATCGGAAATCTCTTGGTGATAATTCTTTAAAGATATGTTTTGGTATTATTTTCAAGGTCAGGTTTTCGGGAAACACCGCTGATGGTTGTCCGAGAGTGAATCTAATCTGGTGCTTTGATATCTTTTCCATACCAACACCGTCCCACTCTTGTCTGAGAGGACTTCCGAAATCAGGATTCAAGATGGTCTTTACGGTGAACTTGACATCCTCGGATGTTATCTTCTCCCCGTCGGACCAGTATAGATCTTCTTTGAGGTGAAGATCGAATACCTTATGATCCTCTGTGTTTAGGTCTTTTGCAAGTCCGGGCATCAATTCACCCTCTTCGTTATAATAAAAAAGACCGTCAAATACTACTTCGGCAATATCTCTTTCTGTATCGTTTCCTATTGAATAAAGAGGGTTTATGGTGAGCCACTGAGTGGACTCTACTACTCCTTCACGATACACTCCCCCTTTTGTGGGTATTTCTTTAGTGTTCGCGTAATATAAAGCGAAAAGGAGATATAGGAATGAGACTATTACTATTGTTATAAGTAAAGAGAAAACAATCTTTTCTCTTTTGCTTAACACCTCTGGAAGTCTTTTCCATTGTTTTTTTGATGGCCATTTTTTTGGCCAGAGATTCGAGAATGTTCCAAGCATAAGGTTTTTTTTGGAGGAATTCTTACAAGAAGAGGTTGAAGAGTGCCAACACTATAAAAAGAGCACCTAATGCTATAGTAAAGGTGAACAGTGTTTTTTCCGACCCTCTTCTTTCGGTGTGAAATTCGCTGCCTTGCCCAAAAGCTGATCCCATTGCCGCTCCTCCTTGTTGAAGAAGGATCACTGCAATAAGAAGCACAGCGACGATCATTTGCATAAAAGGTAATATTTCTTGCATATTATTTATTGTGTGAGAGGCTTGATGTAAGAAGTTCTAGTATCCAGATGATAACAGTAGTGTATACAAGTGGAAGCAGACCTTCTATTATCACGGGTGGATAAATTGCTTTTACGAACCAGACAATGGCAATATTAACAAAAAAAGAAAAAATTCCAAATGTTAGAACCCTAAAAGGAAAAGTCGCTATATCAAGTATGGGTTTTATAAAAAGATTAATGAATCCCAAGCTCATTCCTGCATAGAAAAGATGCCTTACATCCTCTATCATTACTTCTTGCAGAAGATGGTCTGCTATAAAAAACCCCAAAACTCCCGCAGAAGCTTTAAGTAAAAAACCTCTTAAGAGCGACATACTCCATGCAATATAACATAAAACCTTAAAATTGCAACCCCGATAAAAAACAAAATGACTCTTGACATTCTTTTTGGGGGATATAAAATGTAACTAGCACTCTACAAGATTAACTGCTAAAAAACCTTTTTAAAAGAAAAGGTCGTTTCAGTCTTGTTCTGGTCATTTTAATTCAAAACGATATTAAAATAAAAAAGTAACAGGGCTGTCCGAAATTGTGATTCATATAAGGACAAGCTCTAAAGCAAGTGAATATAAAACCTCTTGCAGATAATGTACTGATTGAACCTGAAAAAGAAGAAGAGAAGACAGAGACAGGCATTTATCTTCCTGATACAGCCGACAAAGGTCGCCCCGAAAAAGGAAAGGTTGTTGCTGTGGGGCCCGGCAAAAAGGACTCTTCGGGAAAGAGTAACCCTCTTGAGGTAAAAAAGGGAGACAGGGTTATCTTCACCAAATATGGTCCCAACGAAGTAAAGGTCGACGACAAAGAATACTTGATTGCCAAAGAAGAGGACATTTTGGCTGTCATCGAGTAAAAAATGCTCGATATAGGAGTATTTAGTAATTTACAGAAGAGAAGGTTATAACCAAAATTACAAATCACAAGAATTCTTCTAACTGTTGGTTCAAGGCTTGTGATTTGTAATTTAAAAGAACTTATGCCTAAAGATATTTATTATAAAGAGGAAGCTCGAAAAAGAATGATGACGGGAGTAGACAAGCTTGCTGACGCTGTAAAGTATACCATTGGTCCGAAGGGGCGCAATGTTGTTCTTGGTCAGAGCTATGGATCTCCCACCATCACCAATGACGGTGTAAGCATCACCGAGGAAATAGAATTAAAGGACAAGGTTGAAAACATAGGAGCTTCTACCGTAAAAGAGGTGGCCTCCAAGGCGAATGAATCTGCTGGGGATGGCACTACCACCGCTACGCTTCTTGCAAGATCGATTATTTCCGAGGGGCTCAAGAATGTTACCGCCGGTGCTGACCCTCTTTCGCTCAGAAAAGGAATTAACGAGGGGAAGAACGTGATAGTTGAGGCGCTCAAAAATGAGGCGAAGAAGATAACCAAAAAAGAGGAGATAGCTCAAGTGGCTACCATTTCGGCGGAGGACGAGGAGCTCGGCAACATGATAGCAGAGGTAATAGAAGAGGCGGGTAAAGACGGAGTAGTCACCGTTGAAGAATCAAGAACTTTTGGACTTGAAAAAGAAATAGTAAAAGGTTTACAGCTTGACAATGGGTATGTCTCTCCCTACATGGTGACCGACTCTGAAAGGATGGAAGCGGTGTTTGACAATCCTCATATACTTATTACGGACAAGAAGATATCTTCTGTTAACGAAATTGTTCCTGTTCTTGAAAAACTTTCTCAGGACGGGCAAAAGAATCTGGTCATTATTGCTGATGAAATAGAGGGAGAAGCTCTTGCTACACTTGTTTTGAACAAACTGAGAGGAGCTTTTAACACTTTAGCCGTTAAAGCTCCCGGATTTGGAGACAAAAAGAAGGAAACTCTTAAAGATATCGCCGCTGTTACCGGAGGACAGGTAATTTCCGAAGAGGTGGGCTTGAAGTTGGATAACGCGGAAATATCCATGCTTGGTATGGCAAGAAAAGTTAGTGCCACCAAAGACAGGACCATTATCACGGAAGGAAAGGGTGCCAAAAAGGACCTTGAGACCAGGGTGGAGCAAATAAGGAGAGAAATAGAAAAAACAGAATCCGATTATGAGAAAGAGAACTTGAAGAAGAGGCTTGCAAAGCTCTCCGGAGGAGTTGCGGTCATCAAAGTGGGAGCTTTAACGGAAGTGGAACAAAAGGCTCGTCAACATAAAGCGGAAGACGCATTGTCCGCAACTCGTGCGGCGATAGAAGAAGGAATTGTACCCGGTGGAGGAGTCTCTCTCATTCGTGCGCTTGATTCTCTTGAAAAGCTCAAACTCAAAGGTGATGAAGCGACTGGTGCTTCTATCCTGAAAAGAGCCCTGGAAGCTCCTGTAAGACAGATTTCCGAGAATGCGGGGGTTGATGGGTCGGTGGTAGTGCAAAAAATAAAGGAAAGCAAGGGCTCCTACGGGTTCAATGCCAAGACCATGGAGTATGAGGATCTTATTGCTGCCGGAGTGGTTGATCCCACTAAAGTGGTTCGTTCTGCGCTGGAAAGCGCGACTTCCGCGGCCTCCATGTTCCTTACTACCGAATGCGTAGTAGTGGATAGTGAAGAAGAGGACAAGGATAAAGGTGGTTCTCCCGCTCCCGGAGGAATGCCGGGAGGCATGGGCATGGGAATGTAAAATTCCTTTTCCTTTCAAGAAATGCGAAGGGTCTGAAAATTACTTGGCGCGGGAACCTCTTTTTCCCGCGCTTAGTATTTTCAAAAACCGTGAAATATAGTAGAATAAAAGACAGGATGCTTAAAAATAATGGCCTTGTGGTCCGCTCCTATGTTTTATGGAGTGAAATTTCACAAGGCGAGGAAGTATGGAAACAACCACGATCATAATCATTATTGTAGTTCTTATCGTATTATGGGCCATTATCTCTTATAACCGTTTAATATCCTTAAGAAACAGGACGAAGGAGGCTTGGGCGGACATTGATGTTCAGCTCAAAAGGAGGTACGATCTGATTCCTAATCTAATAGAGACCGTTAAAGGTTATGCGGCTCATGAGAAGGAGGTCTTTGATAATGTTACTAAAGCTAGAGCGAAAGCGATAAGTGCGGAAGAAGAAGGGGATCCCAAGAAAGTGGCGGAAGCAGAGAATCAGTTAAGGGGAACCCTTAAATCCTTGTTTGCTGTTTCGGAGAACTATCCCGACCTCAAGGCTTCCGAGAACTTCAAAGAACTTCAACGCGAATTAAGAGATACGGAAGATAAGATACAAGCCGCAAGAAGATTCTATAACCGCAATGTAAGGGATTTGAACACCAAAACAGAAGTGTTTCCTGCCAGTATCATTGCAAGAAGTTTCAATTTTAAGAAACAAGACTTTTTCGAAATAGAGGATGAGAGAGAAAGAGAGAATGTGAAGGTTGAATTCTGATCCCTTCTTTTGACTCTTAATTGAATAAAAAAGATCAAAACGATGTCCACTCTTTACACGGAAGCGGAAAGAAATATTTGGAAGACTTATCTTTACCTTGTCGTATTTTTTATCCTTATTATTGGAATAGGGTGGCTTTTGAGTTATCTTTTTGAAGCTGTTGCCATTTTATATATAGCGGTCATTCTATCCATTGTAATGAGTTTTACCTCTTATTGGTATTCAGACAAGATCGTTCTTTCCATAAGCAAGGCCAAGCCGGTTCAAAAGAAGGATTACCCCGAGCTTTATAGGATCACTGAGAATTTGGCAATTGCCAACGGTCTTCCCATGCCTCGTCTTTATGTAATAGAAGATCCTCAACCCAATGCTTTTGCCACTGGACGTGATCCGGAGCACGGAGTTGTTGCGGTAACGAAAGGATTGCTTGAACGCTTGGAAAGATCTGAACTGGAGGCTGTGATAGCTCATGAATTGGCTCATATAGGCAACAGGGATATTCTTATATCCTCTGTAGTGGTAGTGCTTGTGGGGGTGGTAGTAATAATAGCGGACATCTTCTTTCGAATGGCATTTTTCGGCGGAATGGGAGGAAGAGACAGGGGGCATCCCATTATCATGTTATTGGCAGTGATCTTTATTGTCCTTGCTCCGCTTTTGGCACAGCTCATGAAGTTTGCCATTTCAAGAAAAAGGGAATATCTTGCCGATTCCACGGCGGCACTCAACACCAGGCACCCGGAAGCTCTTGCTCGTGCTCTTGAGAAAATAAGCAAAGACCCCAATCAATTGAGGTCTGCCAATGATGCCACTGCGCATCTTTATATAATGAATCCTTTTCGGGGAAAGGAACAAAAGAGCTGGTTCCATAAGCTTTTTATGACCCACCCTCCCGTGGAGGATCGTATAAGCAGATTGAGGGAGATAGATAAAAAAGGAGCCTAAAATTAAAATAAAGATTTTTTATGACACAACAAGAGCCAAAAAAATGCCCTTTGTGTGATGAGGGGTTGGAAGAAGTGGATCTTTATGGCGTAAAAGTGGATCGTTGTTCTTCTTGCAATGGCGTTTGGTTTGAAAAGAACGAACTAAGAAGAGTCAAAGACCGAAAAGAGGAGGATTTGAACTGGATGGATATTGATCTCTGGGAAAGAGAAGAGAATTTCCGCATCTCCAAACAAGAAAGACTTTGCCCCGCTTGCCAGCTTCCTCTTTATGAGATAAACTATGGTGATTCTGATATAAAGGTTGATATATGTAATGTATGTGAGGGAGTTTGGCTTGACGAGGGGGAATTCAAAAAAATAGTGAATTACTTAAAAGAAAGAGCGGGGGATAGAATAATGAACGAATATGCAAAGACGTTGATCGAAGAGACTGGAGAAGTTTTCCTTGGTCCCGAACCACTAGAAGAGGAGATTGGCGACGTCATTACCGTTCTAGGGCTTTTGAAGTATCGTATCGCGGGAAAGCATCCTTTTTTCACAGAGACAATATCGAATCTTCCAAAATCATGAGCTTGTTTGCAAAAAGGCTTCCTGCTCTTTTGTGATTCAGTAGCTGGAGGGTTACGCCTAATTGGCAAGGCACCGGTTTGGAGTACCGGCGTGCGTTAAGCACTTGTGGGTTCGAGTCCCACACCCTCCGCCACTACAACCGGAGAAATCTTTTTTAAAAGGATTTATTTTTAATCTCAATGGAATACTGTTTTTTGAACGGAGAGATCATTCCCCTAAAAGAAGCTTCTCTCGAATTGAACGATATAGGAGTTTTAAGGGGTTACGGGGTGTTTGAGTTCTTAAGGGCTTATAACGGAAAACCCTTTTTATTTGAAGAGCACATGAAGCGTTTTGAGAATTCCGCCCGTTCTCTTTTTATAGAACCACCCTTTCCCAAAGAAGAGATAAAAGATGTTATAAAGCGTCTTATTGAAAAGAACGGAAAAAAGGATGTTAATATAAGAATAGTCCTCACGGGAGGAAAAGCGATAAACGGAATTGAATTCGACCCGACAAACCCCACATTATTCATTTTATTGGAGGAAGTTATTCCTATTCCTCGGTCTTCTCTTGAAAAGGGGGTAAAATTGATCTCATTGGAGTACAAGCGTAATATTCCTTCCGCAAAAACTACCGAATATCTTGTCCCTATAAAAGAAAGAGATAGAATGAAAAAGGAGGGAGCAACGGAAGTTCTCTATATTGCTGATGGAAAGGTTCTTGAGTGTTCCACCAGTAATTTCTTTCTTGTAAATGAAAAGAAAGTGATAACTCCTGCAAAAGACATTCTTATGGGAACTACAAGAGGCTTTGTTCTGGATATTGCTCGGGAATTTTTTGATGTGGAAGAAAGAGATGTAAAAGTGGAAGAGCTTGGATCGGCGCAGGAAGCTTTTATTACCGCTACCAATAAAGAGGTGCTTCCGGTTACTCTTGTGGATGATAAGACGATTGGAGATGGGAATGTGGGTCCCGTGGCCTCTTTGCTGGTAAATGAATTCAAAAAAAGAGTTCACTGTTGATTGCAAGTCTTTGTAGCGGTTTTTTGCTCTCGGAGATCTTTTTTCCTCTTGAAAAATATTGTTTTTTTCATTATAATACTACTACCTGTTTGGGCGGTCCCCTGTTACCGTTTCCTTTAATTTTATTATGACCGACTCTCCAATTGAAGAAATCAAAAGTAAACTTGACATTGTGGAGGTGGTCAAGGAGTATGTCAATTTAGAAAAGACGGGCTCTAACCATAGAGCCCCTTGCCCTTTTCACCACGAGAAAACTCCTTCTTTTTTCGTGAATCAATCAAGGCAACTATGGAGATGCTTCGGGGGTTGCAATGAAGGAGGTGATATATTCAAGTTCATAATGAAAATAGAAGGAGTGGAGTTCGGAGATGCACTCCGTATGTTGGCAAATAAGGCGAATGTGGAGCTAAAAAGGGAGAGACCCGAAGTAGAGACGAAGAAGAAAAGGCTTTTTGATATTTGCGACCTCTCAACCCTCTTTTTCGAGAGGCAGCTTCACAATTCCAAAGGAGGAGAGAAAGCCAAGCAATATTTACTTGAGAGAAAGATAAGCGAGGAATCCATAAAAAAATGGAGGGTCGGTTATGCTCCTACAGCAAAGGATTCTCTTTCTAAGTTCTTGATAGGAGAAGGTTACAATAGAGAGGAGATAAAGGAAGCGGGGGTGGCGGTCGGAAAAGGTAACGCCATTTATGATCGGTTCAGGGCCAGAATAATCTTTCCCATTTCCAACCTCAGTGGTTTTCCGATAGGTTTCGGAGGAAGAGTGCTCTTTAAAAAGGACGAAAGGGCGAAATATATAAATACACCGGTGACTCCTCTTTATGATAAAAGTGCTGTCTTATACGGACTTCATCTTGCAAAAATAGGTATAAGAAGAAGGGGTTTTGCCACTCTCGTTGAGGGTTATACGGACGTTATATTGTGCCATCAAGCAGGGTATGAGAATGTAATATCGTCCTCCGGTACGGCAATCACCCTCAAGCAACTTGATATTTTGGGTCGTTATACAAGAAGCATATTCACTGCTTTTGATATGGATGAAGCGGGAGGTTCTGCGACCAAGAAAGGAATAGACCTTGCTCTTCGTCGTGATTTTGAGGTAAGGGTCATAATGATGCCCGAGGAGAAGGATCCCGCTGATATAGTTTCTCACGATCCAAACAAGTGGGAGGAATATGTAAGGGGTGCCAAGCCGGTAATGGAATTCTATTTTAAAAATATCCTTTCAAAATACGACCTTTCCGATCCTCGTAAAAAAGGAGAGGCGGCCAAGGAGCTCTTGAAAGAAATAAAAAAGGTAAAGAACAGCATTGAAAGGTCTCACTTTCTTTCCAGGCTTGCAGAAAGATTGGGAGTCAGCGAGGAATCGGTGCTGGAAGAAATGGAAAGAATGGCTCCCGAAGAAAAAGAAGAGAGGAAAGAGGCTGTTTCTGAGGATCATAATAAGAAAAAGAGCGGAGAGAAGACCAGAAAAGAGAAGCTGGAAGAGAGGATAGCGGCTGTTTGTGCCAAGAACGAATCGTTTGCAAAGATGGTAAATAAGGAGGATATCTCCTATCTAAGCGATAATATTGCAAGCATCCTTCTTTATCTTAAAAAAGAAAAGGATGCTCTTTCCGAAAAAGAAAGAGATTTTTTTGATTATTTATGCCTTCTCCCGGAAGAAAATGAGACGGAAGACCGGGAAAAGGAGCTTAAAATATGTATTCGTGAGATGAAAAAAGAAAGCATAAGAGAGAAAATGAGGGATCTTGAAAGAAAAATAAAAGAAGAGAAGGATGAAAAAGAGCAAGAAGAACTTATGAAAAAACACACACATTACTCCCAAGAATTGCAAAAGCTTTAGTTTTAATAATTTTATGCCTCAAAAAAAACCCACCGCAAAACCCTCTAAGGAGAAGGAAAATAAAAGCAACGCGGTATCAACAAAAACAAGATCCAAAAAAAGATCCCTTTTCTCTAAAGAGAAGCTTGAAAAGCTTGACAAGAGAGCTGAAAGAAGAAAGGGAGTGCTTTATCTTTCCGACATATATGAGATCTTTCCTGATACCAAAAAGAACGAGAAAAAGGAAAAAAAGCTTCTTTCCAGACTTGAAAAGGCAGGCATCAAGATAAAAAAAGAAAGAAGTTTGTTGGATGATAAGGCGGAGAAGGACGCCGACGAGGTCATTGAGCTCAACATAGACTCTATTCAAAGTTATTTGAAAGAAATAGCAAGCGAACCTCTTTTGGATCCGGAGACAGAGATCGATCTTGCAAAAAGGATAGAACAGGGGGATAGAGAAGCAAGAAAACAAATGATAAGAGCTAATCTTCGCTTAGTGGTCTCTATTGCCAAAAAATACATTGGAAGATCTCCAAAGCTTTCTTTCTTGGATCTCATTCAAGAGGGAAATCTAGGGCTTTTCAGGGCGGTTGATAAGTTTGACTGGAGAAGAGGGTATAAGTTTTCTACTTATGCTACTTGGTGGATAAGGCAGTCCATCAATAGAGCTCTTGCCGATCAATCAAGAACGGTCAGGATTCCTGTTCATATGGTGGAAAAGATATCAAAATACACCAAAGCAAGAAAAGAGCTCTTTCAAAGTCTCGGAAGAGAGCCTTCTGCCGAAGAGATAGCAGCGGAAATGGGAATTGAAGTGGAAAAGGTGAGACATATTATAAAGATCTATCAAACAGCTACTTCCTTGGAAGCTCCGGTGGGAGATGAGGATGATAGCAGTACTTTAGCTGACTTCATAGAGGATGAGAAGACAGTTTCCCCTTCGGTAGCTGCTGGAAGAAAACTCTTAAAAGAAAGGCTGGACGATATTTTGGTGGATCTTGACCCGAGGGAAAGGGAGATACTTGCTATGAGGTTTGGTCTTGAGGATGGCATTACCCACACCTTGGAAGAGGTGGGGCAAAAATTTGGAGTTACCAGGGAAAGAATCAGGCAGATTCAAGCTAAAGCTCTTGAGAAGATAAGAAAACATAGGCAATTAAAAAAGTTGGAAGGATACTGAAAGTAAGCAAGAATCTTGAAAATTTTTTGAGTTGGAGTATAATTCCAATCGGTTCGTACTTGAATTAGTGCGTATTCTGGGGTAGCTCAATGGTAGAGCGTCCGGCTGTTAACCGGGTGGTTGTCGGTTCGAATCCGACCCCCAGAGCAAAGGATAAGAGCGAACAAGGAAGATTAAGAGCAACAATTCCCGAGAAATTTTTTTCTCGGGATTTTTAATTTGCATGTTGACATATAATAGTCC
>Ga0207421_10000704_pt1 | contig 43259 bp, 44 predicted proteins | sample SodLakKL_010_SED_4_FD_187542 | JGI IMG/M metagenome (GOLD analysis project Ga0207421, IMG submission 187542) | Alkaline sediment microbial communities from Lake Tanatar, Kulunda Steppe, Russia - 8KL_010_SED (SPAdes) (version 2) | ecosystem: Environmental > Aquatic > Non-marine Saline and...
TAATTAAGAAAGGAGAATCATTTTATGGACAACAGTAAACTCTCAACTTTATTAAAGACTAAAAATATCACTGACATGCATTATAAAATACTTAATGATAAACAAATAAATATGAATAAAGAGCCTATTTATTACTGGATGCAGGGGGCTCAAAGATTTGCCGATAACAAAGCTTTAACTATCGCTGGTAAGCTAGCTAATGAGCTCAACAGGCCCTTGATAGTTGCCTTTAACTTTATAGAAGATTTTCCTGAAGGTAATTTTCGCCATTTCTCTTTTATGTATGATGGTATTAAAGAAATTAGCCAGACAGCTGAAGAATATAATTTAGGGATCGTTATTTCTCGAAAAAATTTAGTTGATTTTTTTCAGTTAATTAGTCAAAAAGCAGCCCTTATTGTAACAGATCAGGGTTTCCTTAAATATGCTAGAGATTGGCGTGAAAAATTGGCTGATGAGGCTAATATTCCGGTTTTAGAGGTTGCTAGCAATACAGTAGTTCCTGTAAAAGTAGCCTCTGATAAAGAAGAATATGCAGCTTATACTATTAGAAAAAAAATTAATAATAAGCTTAAAGATTTTTTAGTTACCTGGGAAATGCCCAGATTGGCTAAATCAGGTGTAAAATATAATGCAATAGCAAAAAACTTTGCTAATAAAAATAAATTTTTACAGGGATTAGGGATAAAAAAAGAGACACCACCTCTTAATAAGGCCATTATGGGTGGATATGAGGCAGCTTATAAAACCTTAATTGATTTCAAGGAAAATAAACTAATAAATTATCATAAAAGAAATGATCCAGATCTTAATATAACCTCAGGATTAAGCCCCTATCTGCATTTTGGCCATATATCTCCAAGAGAAGTTGCCTTAGAGATTAAAAGCAGCCAGGTTGCAACAGAAAATAAGGAAGAATTTTTAGAGGAATTGATAATTAGACGTGAGCTAAGTCATAATTTTGTTTTTTATAATGATGACTATGCTGACTTTCCTGAATTTCTTCCAGATTGGGCAGTTAAAACCTTACAGAAACATAGCTCTGATAAGCGAGAAATACTTTATAATAGAGATGAATTTGCTAAAGCCAGAACACATGATATTTATTGGAATGCAGCCCAATTAGAGTTGATTCATTCTGGTAAAATGCATAACTATATGCGGATGTACTGGGGAAAAAAAATACTGGAATGGTCTTCTAGTCCAGCTAAAGCCTTTAACATAGCTCTTGCCTTAAATAACAAATATGCTCTTGATGGCAGAGATCCTAATAGTTATGCAGGAATAGGCTGGTGTTTTGGCAAACATGATAGGGCCTGGAAGGAAAGAAAAATTTATGGTAAGGTTCGTTATATGAATCGCAATGGATTGGAAAGAAAATTTTCCTTAGATCAATATCTGGCCAGGATTAAAAATTTGATTCCCGCTAATGATATTCCAGGCCAATGAAAAAGACTGGCCCCGCAGGGGGCCAGCATTATTCAAATAATTAAACAATATTAAAATTAAAACTTGGCATTTCCAGGGGTTCTTGGGAAGGGGATTATATCCCTTATATTACCCATACCTGAAAGATACATTAAAATTCTTTCAAAACCCAGTCCAAATCCGGAATGAGGAACAGTTCCATATCTTCTGATATCAAGAAACCAATCATATTTTTCTAGATCCATGTTTTCTTCCTCCATCCGTCTCTTCAATACCTCTAATCTCTCTTCTCTCTGGCTACCTCCAACAATTTCTCCTACTTCAGGCACCAGACAATCAACTGCTCTAACAGTTTTGTCATCATCATTTTCCCGCATATAAAAAGCCTTAATTTTTTTGGGGTAATCGGTGACCATCACCGGTTTTTGGAAGTGTTTTTCAGTGAGATATCTTTCATGTTCTGATTGTAAATCATTTCCCCATTCCACTGGATACTCAAAGCTTTCCCCACTGGCCTGCAAAATGTCAACAGCTTCAGTATAGGTTATATGGGCAAAGTCTGCTTTTATGATATCACGCAAAACTTCAATGCGATCTTCATCAATATTTTTATTAAAAAACATCATTTCTTCTTCAGCTTTATCTAGTGCATATTGAAATAAATATTTGATAAAATCTTCGATTAAAACCGTCATTTCTTCCAGATCACAGAAAGCCATCTCAGGTTCAATCATCCAAAATTCTGAAGCATGACGAGAAGTATTAGAATTTTCTGCTCTAAAGGTAGGACCAAAGGTATATACATCTCCCAGAGCACAGGCTAAAAGTTCGGCCTGTAACTGGCCACTAACTGTTAAACCTGTCTCTTGACCGAAAAAATCCTGGGAATAATCAATCTCACCTGCTTCATCTCGAGGGGGGTTGGCGGGATCTAAAGTTGTGACTTTAAACATCTCTCCTGCCCCTTCAGCATCACCAGTGGTAATAATTGGGGCATGGATATAATGAAAATCCCTTTCTTGAAAAAACTGATGAACAGCATAAGACATTTTGCTGCGAAATCTATTGACAACGCTTAAAGTATTGGTTCTAGGTCTTAAATGAGCAATTTCTCGTAAAAATTCAAAGGTATGTCTTTTTTTCTGTAAAACATAATCTTCTGGGGCCTGACCAATTACTGTGATTTTCTTAGCTTTCATTTCAATATCCTGTTCTCTGCCTTCAACTTTTTCTAAATAGCCCTCAACTTTGATACTAGCACCGTTACTTATTTCCTCTAAAGGATGTTTCTCCGGTTCAAGCACTACAATCTGCAGATTATGTACGGTACTACCATCATTCAATTCAATAAAAGCAATATTTTTAGTGACTCTTTTGGTTCTTACCCAGCCTAAAACAGTTATATCATCATAATCTGAAATTTTATCGTTGATAATATTATTTATCTTTACTCGTTCATAATAATCCATTTTCAAACCTCCCGATATAATAGATTTTTTTCATCACTGGTTTATATTTTATCAGATAATAAAGAAAAAATCGAGTGAAAAAACTCACTCGATTTATATCGATATATTTTATTTACTTTAATTTAAGTCGTTGTTCTTACTATTCTTAGCGATAGATCTAGTTGCTACCACTTCTATGCCGGTATCAGCAATATTTTCGGTAATAACATCGCCTCTACTTACAGGAGCCTCTACTAAAATTCCTGCCAGTTCTTGCATGGCGGCCCCAATTTTATTTTTGGGAATAGGTTTAGCGGTTTTAACAGGGACTAAATCCAGTCTGCCATTTTTTACTCGAACAGTGGTAGGCAAAATTCTGGTGGGGTTTTTAAACTCTTCCTTGGCATAATCTATACCCATATCACATTGATGACCAGTAATATCAGTAATCTCCCCATCCTGTGATTTTACCCTCACCCGACAACCTCTTGGGCAATTTACGCAGATTATTGTATTCTCTTTAATTTCATTATTACTCATTAATACCCTCTCCTTCATCTTCTAAGACAAATGTAATTTCCTTAGTATTGTCAGGTATTAACTTTTCCGGTAATTTAATTGTTTCAATCTCTCCCGGGGTAACAATTTCCCGACTAAAGCCAGCTAACTTTTGCTGGGAATCATCATAGATATTTATTTTAACATTTTCTTGTGGCTCTGAGACTCTAAAAAAGTGCCTGACTAGTTTTCTGGAATCATCTTTATAACTGATTTTATGAGGAATTACGTAATTTATTCCCTCTCCTGGTATTACTTCTACTTCCTCATTTCTTCTTTCAAGATTATCATTTATAAAATCAGCAGCAGCTCGAGCAGCCACCTCTGCTTCTTCACTAACATAATCCACTAAGTCATGAACCTGGAGAACATTACCACAGGCATAAACCCCTGGAATATCAGTTTCTCTTAGTTCATTAACATAGGGGCCTTGAGAATTTTCAGCTAACTTTAGGCCCATGCTCTTACTTAATTCATTTTCCGGTATTAACCCCACGGATAAGAGCAGGGTGTCACATTCCACCCTTTTTTTAGTCTCAAGTTTAGGCTGTAGATTTTCATCTACTTCCACGATATCAACGGCCTCTAACCGCTGTTTACCATAGATTCGATTTATTGTATGGTTTAATTTTAGTGGTATGCCAAAATCATCTAAACATTGAACTTTATTTCTCACCAGACCAGAAGAGTAGGGCATTATTTCTAAAACACCCTTAACTTTAGCTCCCTCTAAAGCCATCCGTCGGGCCATTATCAATCCAATATCTCCAGAGCCTAAAATAACAACTTTTTCTCCTGGCAAATAACCTTCAATATTGATAAAGCGTTGAGCTGTACCGGCAGTTAATATGCCTGCTGGACGAGTTCCTGGTATTTGAATAGCTTCTCGGGTTCTTTCTCTGCAGCCCATGGCTAGAATAATTGATTTAGCCTCAATAAACATCATGCCATCTTCTTCATTAAGAGCCGTTATTTTCTTATCCTGAGAAATATCTATCACCATTGTTTTTAGCTTAATTTTTGTCTTGCTGGCAATAACATCTTCAATAAATCTTTCGGCGTATTCTGGACCCGTTAACTCTTCCCCAAAATAATCCAGGCCAAAGCCATTATGGATACATTGCTGCAATATACCTCCTAAATATTCATCCCTTTCAATGAGTAAAATATCGTCTATTCCTGCTTTTTCAGCTTCTAAGGCTGCGGCTAATCCTGCTGGTCCGGCACCTATTATTACCAATTCATGTTTACGTCTAATCATGATTTATCCCCCATTCCATAAACAATATCTCGATCTGGCTTTACATCCTTTACCCTGGTCCAGAGGATCTCTGAACCGGGGCCGCTCTTTGTCACCTCTAGGGGAGAAATGCCAATTTTTTCGGCAATTATTTCTGCTATCCTGGGACCACAAAAGCCTCCCTGGCATCTTCCTCCTCCTGCTCTGGTTCTTCTTTTGATACCATTTAAAGTGGGAGAAATAAATTCCTTATCCAATTCTGCTTCTATTTCACCTCTGGTAACATGTTCGCAGCGACAAATAACTTCACCATATTTTTTGTTCTGTAAAAAGATTTGCTGCCATTCATGTAAATTCTGTTTATAATCCTGAAAACTAGGCTGCTTTTCTAGCTCTGGAAGAAAATTTGCTTCAATTAACTTCAGCTCTTCCTGTAGTGATGTTCTAATATCATCTAAAATTTCTGCTACCATATTAGCAATTGCCGGAGCTGAAGATAAACCTGGCGACTGAATACCAGCAACATCTATAAAACCTACAGGTTCATTAAGAGCTTCAATTTTAAAGTCATCACTGGGTAAAGTTGCTCTTAGGCCGGCAAAGGAAGCTATAACTCCATCGCGTGGTAGATTAGGATAAAGGGAGGTTCCTCCCTGCCAGATCTCTTCTAAACCTTCCTTAGTTACAGCAAGGTCGTCTTTTTCTTCAACAGGATTGGAGTTTGGCCCTAAAAGCAGATTACCATCTACTGTAGGAGTTATTAAAATCCCCTTTGACTCTTTGCTGGGCATGGGAAAAATCACGTGGTTTACCAAATCCCCATATTCTTTATCGAATAAATTATACTCACCCTTGCGAGGTGTTATTTTATACCTTTCCCCAACCATTGCTGCAATTTCATCGGCATATAAACCAGCAGCATTGATAATAACTTTAGTTTTTATTTCTTCTCCAGAATTAAGTATAACCCCTGCAATATATCCATTTTTTGTTCTTATATCAACAACTTCTGACAGGAGCTTAATCTCCACTCCATTTTTTACGGCATTTTCTGCCTGAGCAATCGTTAATTTATATGGAGAAATTATTCCAGCTGTGGGAGCATATAAAGCAGCTGAAGCTTCAGAATGAATTTCTGGTTCTTGATGGAGCAACTCCTTCTGGTCTAATAGTTGTAAGTCTTTTATTCCTTTACTTTCTCCCATTTCCTTTTCTTTTTTAAGCCATTCCTTATCTTCTTCAGTAAAGCCAACGACTAATGACCCAATCCTTTTAAAGGGAACCTTTAAATCCTCAGCAATTTTATCAAAGAGAGGATTAGATTTTATATTTAGTCGCCCTTTCAGGGTGTCAACAGCAGCGTTATATCCAGCATGAATAATACCAGAATTTGCTTTTGAAGTTCCTGAAGCCACATCTGCATCTTTTTCCAGCAAGCAGATATCCAGTTCATAGCGACTTAAGCGTCGGGCTATTGCTGTCCCAATCACACCTCCACCAATAATTACAATATCAAATTTAGCTGACATAAAAACCCTCCTTTTGTTAGCAAAAAGAAAAAACCACCTCCAGATTATTAGGACATAGACGTCCCATAATTTATTGGAGATGGTTCTCTTATTTCTCACCATCAAAAATATTTTATTGTTAATAAGATTATATCTTAACATTATGCTTATTGCAAGTTTTTTTACCGAAAATAATTTTGCTGTAATAGGAGTTTAAATTCTGGTCCAGTTGATCACCGTATCAATAGCTCTTTTCCAACCGGCATAAGATTGTTGACGATTTTCTTCTTTCATGTCCGGGGTGAAAGTCTTATCAACTCTGCGAATATTTTTAATTTCATCTAAAGAATCCCAAAAACCCACGGCAAGACCAGCTAAATAAGCTGAACCTGCAGCAGTAGTCTCCGTGTTTACTGGTCTCTGGACTTTATTATTACAGATGTTGGATAAAAATTGTAATAAAAAGTCGTTTCTAGCAGCCCCTCCATCGACTCTAACTTCTTTAATATCAATGCCAGCATCTTCCTCCATAGCTTTAAATAAATCATAGCTTTGAAAAGCAATCGACTCCAGCGTTGCTCTAATAATATGGTTTTTGGTGGTGGCTCTACTTATTCCTACGATGGTACCTCGAGCAGCAGGATTCCAGTGAGGTGCACCTAACCCGGTAAAGGCTGGAACTACGTAAACTCCATTGGTATCTTCAATTTTACAGGCAAAATATTCTGAGTCAGCAGCATCTTCAATCAAATTTAACTCATCTCTTAACCACTGAATAGCAGAGCCTGCATTGAAGATACTTCCCTCTAAAGCATAAGTAATTTTATCATCAAATCCCCAGGCAATGGTTGTAAGCAAACCCTTTTGAGAGATATAGGGTTGTGACCCTGTATTCAGTAAAGCAAAGGCTCCTGTTCCATAGGTAGATTTTGTCATCCCCTCTTTAAAACAGGCCTGGGCAAAGGTGGCGGCCTGTTGATCTCCAGCAATACCTGCCACTGGAATATTTTCCCCCTGGAATAGGGAGTCCTTGGTTGTAGTATAAACTTCACTGCTAGAGCGAACCTCTGGTAAAACCTCTGGCGGAACCTCCAGAATATTTAAAAGCTCGTCATCCCACTTTAATTCATGAATATTATAGAGCATGGTACGGGAGGCATTAGTGTAATCAGTTAGATGACAGCTTCCTCCGCTTAATTTCCATATTAGCCAGCTATCTACAGTGCCAAATAATATTTCGCCCCTTTCTGCTTTTTTCCGGGCTTGAGGTACATTATCAAGCAACCACTTAATTTTTGTGCCAGAAAAATAAGGGTCTGCTATTAAACCAGTTTTTTCCTGAATGGTTTTTTCGTGGCCTTTATCTTTAAGTTCCTCACAGATATCAGCAGTTCTCCTGCACTGCCAAACAATGGCATTATATATTGGTTCAGAGGTTTTTTTATCCCACATGATTGTTGTTTCTCTTTGATTGGTAATCCCAATACCGGCAATCTCAGAAATTTCAATTTTGGCTTCTTTAATAGCTAAAGACATAACTTTTTGAGTGGAGTTCCAGAGATCAGCAGGATTGTGCTCTACCCAACCAGATTTAGGATAAATTTGGCGAAATTCCTTTTGAGCTTTTCCTACGACCTGTCCTTCTCTATTAAATACCATAGCTCTAGTACTTGTGGTCCCCTGGTCAATTGCTAAAATATAATTATCCGCCATAAAATTATCACCTCAGAATTATAGTATGGCCAACTTAAAAAATGTGCTAATTTAAAATTTATAATCTCTTTAAGGCAATGATTAATTCTATTTCATCAGCCGCATCCTCAATTATATCTGAAATATTTGCCATCATTGTTAAATAATCACGATATAAAGATTTTAAGCCAAAACTGAGATCATCTCTAGCAGAAAGTCTTTCAACTAACTCTCTTTCCAGATTATCAATTTGAGATTCATATTTTTCTATTTGATTGACTAATTCAAAGGCCTTTTCGTTATCATTAAAGACATTACCAATGGCCTTTTCTAAAGTGGCAAATTGCAATTCAGTTATTTCTAAAATCTCTCTAAGCATATCTTTACCTGTTTCAGATATCTCCATGGATTGCAGGAGGACATAGTCCAGGGAGCTTTCGGAATAGTCAGCTACTTTGTCAGTAAACTTCAAAAGATTTAAGAAGTCTCGTCTGGTATTAGGAATTAGAAATCTTTTCTCAATAAGTAATCTGACTATCTTTCTTCTAATAGCATCAGCTTCTGTTTCCAGTTCTTTTACCTCATCCTGCATTTTAGAGACTTCAGCGGTATAACCCTCTTCTATATATAACTTCATTGCCTTAATATAACATTTTAGACAGGAGCGAACAGTTTTTGAATGTTTGTTATATAATTTGATTAACTGTTCTGATTCTCCTAACAAATCCTTCATTTTTTTACCCCCAATGTAAACTAAAGTATGTAAAGAAAAATTGCTATAAATTTTCAAACAATTATACTGCTCTGCCTGAAGATGGCAGAGCAGTATATCTCTTATTCTTCTAAATTCATAGGTTGGCTACAACAGACTAATTCTCCGCCTCCTACTTCTACCACTTTAACGACATTGCCACAAACTCCACAGCGATAAACTTCTCCTTCTTTTCTAACAGCCATAATTTATCCCTCCTTTGGATAAAAAATTATTTATCTCTGATCTCCATTAACCCAGCACTAAAGGGAGGGTCAACCACTCCTACCTCTGTTATTATCCCTGTTATATTTTCTGCTGGAGTAACATCAAAGGCTGGATTATAAACATCGATTTTATCAGGAGCAATTTTCTCATCACCAATCATCTTTATTTCCTCAGCTCCTCTTTCTTCAATGGCAATGGCCGAGCCCATCTGGATTTTATAATCAATGGTAGAGCGAGGAGCAGCAATATAAAAAGGTATATTATGGATTCTTGCCAGTTCAGAAAGCATATAAGTGCCTATTTTATTAGCAGTATCTCCATTGGCAGCAATTCTATCTGCTCCAACTATCACCACATCCACTTTATTTTCTTTCATCAAAAAACCAGCTGTGCTATCAGCTATTAAAGTAGCGGAAATATTTTCTTCCACCAGTTCAAAGGCAGTTAACTTTGCTCCCTGCAGGCGGGGACGGGTCTCAGTAGCATACACATGAATATTCTTGTTCTTTTTTTCTGCCTCTCTTATAACTCCAAGAGCAGTGCCATAATCTACAGTCGCTAAAGCCCCGGTATTGCAATGAGTTAAAACATTAGAATTTTGGGGGATAACCTTAACTCCATAAGAAGCCAATTCTTTATTAGCTTCAATATCCTGTTGAGCTATATTATTAGCTTCTTTTTCCAAAATCCTTAATAAGGATTTACGGTCTTTATATCTGCTGGAACGCAAAATTTTTAACATTTTTTCTGTAGCCCAGCTGAGATTTACGGCTGTGGGTCGGGCTTCATTAATCTCCTTTACTGCCGACTCCACCTGAGCCAACAATTCACTGGAACTGAGTTCTTTAAACTCAAGAGCAGCTAAATAAACACCATAAGCTCCAGTTGCACCTATGGCCGGCGCCCCTCTAACAACCATTTCAGAGATAGCTGTGATAACCTGCTCATAATTTTCAGCTTCATAATATTCAATTTTACCAGGAAGCTTTCTCTGGTCTAATAATTTTAAAGTTTCATCTTCAAACTCAATAGTTCTATATTTCATTAATAAACACCTCCAAATTATGATTTACTTACCAGTATGCCCAAAACCTCCAGTTCCTCTACTTGTTTTCTTAAGATTTTCTACAGGTAGCCAGCTAACATCTGCGACTTTTTGTACAATTAATTGGGCAATTCTATCACCTTTAGCAATATTAAAAGACTCTTTACCATGGTTAATTAACAAAACTCCAATTTCCCCGCGATATCCAGGGTCTATTACCCCATCAGCATTTAAAACTGTCACTCCATATTTTAAAGCTAGGCCACTGCGGGGGTAGACAAAACCGGCATAACCCTTAGGAATTGCTATTTTGAGCCCCGTTGCTATAAGTTTATATTCTCCGGCAGGAATAACTTCATTTTCTGCTGCCGGTAAGTCAAGGCCTACATCATTTTCATGCTGGTATTGAGGTAAAGGTATATCTGGTGCTACTTTAGATATTTTAATTTCAACCATAAAAGCCCACTCCTTTGTTTGCCTTTTGTTACCTTATTTCATGAAAACATGATTCCCTATAGTAACCACAACTTCTCGGCGAGTAGTCCATTCTCTATCTGTTGCTTTATCAGGGTTATAGAAAAATAATGCTCCTCCAGAAGGATCTTCTCCGCTTAAAGCCTCATTTGCTGCACTTATAGCTTCATAATCGGGTTCAAGATATATGGATCCATCTTCTACTGGACTGAACTGTCCTGATTGATAAATTACACTTTCTATATCATCAGGAAAATCAGGAGACAAAATTCGATTGATGATCACAGCTCCAACAGCAACCTGACCAATATAAGGCTCGCCTCGAGCTTCTCCGTAAATTGCCCGGGCTAAAAGATCTTTTTCTTCTTCACTAATGGAGCGCGATAAAGCCTGTCGTTGGCTGAGTTCACGGGCAGGCACTGTAATAGTATCTCCAGCTCTTAAATCGCTGTTATCCATATCATTTAAAGCTTCAATAACTCCAATTGAAGTATTGAACTCTCTAGCAATTTCAAAAATTGTATCTCCTGGAGATACATGATAGGTAATCAACTCATCTTCGGAAATATCATCAATTTCAGGCGTTTCCTGGTCAGGATTAATTCTGACTGCATAGCTGTGCTGGGAGTTTAAGCTATAGTCATTATCCCCAGAAAAGAGCCTTTTATTAAAGTCTCTCTCCTGTTCTTCTAGTTCTGTTGTAGGGATTGTAAGTTCATCTCCAGCTCTAATATTGTTAGCATTAGAAATATCATTCCATTGCATTAGTTTATCCCTGGATACATCATAAGTTGTTGCAATCTCGGAAAGAGTCTCCCCTCTCTGAACAACATATATCAATTGTAATTGTGCTGAACTGGCCAGAGAAGAAAAACAAACCATAAAGAAAATCATTAAGAAAAATAGCTGGATCATTTTTAATTTTGCCTGTTTCATAATTGATACCTCACTAAATTATGTTTGCTTTAAAATATTATCTGTTATTTAATTTTATAGTATTATCTGTTGTTTAATTTCTCCATAAATGGCCAAACTCCTTCCTTGATAAAGCTTAAAATTCTGTTAAATAGCCAGGTACTATTAAGCTATTAACTACTAAAAAAGTTAATCATGGATTATCAGGCCAGTAATTATCAATCTGACACCCTGAGGGTAAAGAATTGATAAATTTTTTTCCATAGGATTTTGTCCAGATTCTTTTATCTAAAATTATAACTTCTCCCTGGTCCTTTTTATTTCTAATTAGACGCCCAAACCCCTGTTTAAATTTAATTATGGCCTGGGGCAGGGCTTCATTCCAGAAGGGGTTTTTCCCCTTTTTAGCAATCAATTCAAAGCGAGCAGCGACTAAAGGATCAGAGGGTACTGCAAAGGGAAGTCTCATTATTATCAGGCTAGAAAGTGCTTCACCAGGAACATCGACGCCTTCCCAAAAGCTATTTGTGCCTAATAAGACACTGCCTTGATTTTGCCGAAGACTCTGCAGTATTTTATTGCGCGGTTCCTCTCCCTGAATCAAAAGAGAAATACCAGCTTTCTTTAAAGGGGTTTTTATTTCTTTTTTAACCTTATTTAACATGGCATAGGAGGTAAAAAGTATTAAAGCTGCTCCTCTTCTGGTCACTAAAAAACGGGATAACTTGTCATTGATAGCAGAAATAAACCCTGTTTCAGTAACTTCGGGAATATCAATGGGAGCAAAAATCTGGGCCTGTTTAGCATAATCAAAGGGAGAAGATACTTTCTTACTAGCAGCCTTTTTTAAACCCAATTTTCTTTTAAAATAAGTAAAACTATCTTCAATGGCTAATGTAGCAGAGGTTAAAATACAACTTGTTAGCCGGGTAAATAAAGTTTCAGTTAAAAATTCAGCTACTTCAATGCGTCCATTTTTTTGAATTATATTATTATTATAGCAGGGCTTTTTTTCCAGCCAAAAGACATATTCTGATAGATGTTGTTGATAATTTATATTTAAAGCTAAGGATTCAGATAATCCATCAAGCCTATTTTTCATACCAGTTATTTCAAGCACTGGCTGTTCTTTCTGGTTATCTAAAGAGTTTTCTTCTTCATTTTCAATTAAAATAATAATTTCTTCCATTAAATTATTTAGATAATTAAATTTAGACAATAATTCTTCTCCAGCAGCCTGCCAGTTCTCACTATCAGCAGTTGAAAATGTATCCTCTTTGATTCGCATTTTAAAGTCAGAAGAGTCATATAGATTGTTTAGCTCCTGTTGATAATTTTTGATAAGCTCTAAAATCGCTTTAGCCGTGGGCCAGATCCTCTGGTCTAAAATATTGATGATCTCTTCTCGCTTTGAAAAAGACAGCTCATAATAATTATTTCTCAACTTTACTAAGGGTGAATTTATAGAGTTAGTCAATTTCTCTATCATTTTTTTGGCCAGAGAGGGGTAAAAATCAAGGCCACTGATCTGGGTGGCTACATCGGCAAGATTATGGGCCTCATCAATAATTAATTTCTGATAGTCAGGTAGAACACTAAATTGATTGTTTTTTAGCACTGCATCAGCTAACAATAAATGGTGATTAACAATCAAAACATCGCTCTTATGAATTTTTTTTCTATCCAGCTGAAAATAACAATCAGCAAAATAAGGGCAGTGATTATTTAAACAAAGATGACTTTCTGAGTTTACTTCCTGCCAGTATTCATTGGCAATATAAAAAGATATAGAGCTTTTGGTACCAGCAAAATTATCAGTGGTAATTTCTTTCTGCAGATAATTAATTATTCGAAACAATTCTTTGTTTTTCTGTAATTCTTCCTTGTTTTTAAGGGCATTATATAACTTTCTCTGGCACAAATAATTGTTGCGGCCCTTTACTAAAGTTGCCTTAAAATCAAAGGAAATAGTTTTCTTTAAGGTGACAAGATCTTTTTCTAGCAATTGTTGTTGTAAATTAATTGTATTAGTTGAGACAACCACAGGCCCTGAATTAATCTGGCTCCAGAATATTGCTGGCAATAGATAGGCAAAAGATTTGCCTATGCCGGTACCTGCTTCCAATAAAATAGTTTCATTGTCATTAAAGGCCGTGATAATTCGAGACAAAATCTCCAATTGGCCCTCTCTTTCCTGGAAATTTTCCATAACCTGGTCTAATTTACCCTGAGATTTTAAAATAGCTTTAATTTTATCAGCTGGTAGAGGTTTGCAGGTATCCGCTTCTTCCGGTTCCACTACAATGTAATAATCCCGGGCCTCATTGTTGATAATTATAAAGCCTATACCTCTATTACCAAGCCGGGAGGCTAGTTTTATATCTGCTGCTGAGGGACGCAGATCACCTGAGGGATGATTATGAATAACACAATCTCCAGGATTGAGATTATTAACAATTGCAGGAGCCATTTGTTCATTGCCACGAGCCACCACTCGAATATCCTTTATTTCCTGAGCGGCCAGGTCATACCTGGCGCGAAAAAAAACTTCCTGTTCTTTAGCTTCGGCAATATTATGGCGCAGATATTTTTTGCTAGCTGGAGAAAAAATATTATCTTTAGAGTTCAATTTTTTACTCCTCTATTCGTAGTTTTTTTATGAGTTTAACATCAGGATCATCATCTCTGTCATCAAACCAGGGGGTCTCTAAAATTAGAGGGATAGTTTTTAAGTCAGCATGGTTTATTATCCCGGCAAAACCCTGCTCACCTATTTCTCCTTCCCCTATATGAGCATGCTCATCTTTATGGCTGCCTAATTTGTATACTGAATCATTGATGTGAAGTAGAGAAAGTTTATCTAAGCCAGGTCCCTCTTCTTCAAATTTTCTAAGCATGGTATTTAATCCCTCTTCTTCAGCAATATTATAACCAGCAGAAAAGCTATGACAGGTATCCAGGCAAACTCCAACCCGGGAGGGATCATCTAATAAGTCAAATATTTCATCAATTTCCCCAAAACTAGCTCCAATTTGAGTCCCGGCTCCTGCAACATTTTCTATTAACAGGGTGGTATCACCTGCAATTTTAGCTAAAAGCTTATTAATGCCGGCAGCAATTCTCTTAACAGCCTTTTTGCTTCCTGAACCGGTATGACTTCCAGGATGAAATACCAGATAATTAGCTCCAATAGTTACAGCTCTTTGATAATCAGTTATTAAAGCTTGTAGTGATTTGTCTCTTAAATTATCTTTAGGAGAAGCAATATTAATTAAATATATAGCATGTACTACCACTGGAGTAATCTCTAATTCTTGTTGCTTATCTTGAAATTTTTTAATTACCTCTGCTGCCAGAGGTTTAGCCTGCCAGCTTCTAGGATTACTGACAAAAATTTGGACGGCATTACAGCCGATATTATGAGCTCTATCTAAAGCTTTATCTAAACCTCCTGCTATAGAGACATGTTTACCTAACCGCATAACTTCACTTCCTTATAGATTTCGATTTTAATATTTACAAAAGAATTTTTTGTAGAAAGCATAAAAAAAGTAATATTAAAAGCATAAACCAGCTGTTAACCAGTTTATGCTTAAATTCTTAATTATTTACAATATGCTTTATTGAATTTTATATTGCTAAAATCATTTTTAGGAATTATTTTTTTCTTGTTTTTCTAGTTCCTTAATAGCTTTAATGCGAGATAGATTTAACCTATCTTGATCATCAATTTCAATTAATTTTACCGGGACTTCATCTCCAACACTTACAATATCTTCTACTTTGTTAACATGATAGTCAGCCAGTTCAGAGATATGGATTAGCCCTTCTTTTCCAGGAACAATTTCAGCAAAGGCTCCAAAATTCATTATTTTCTTGACAGTAGCATTATAGATTTCGCCTACTTCTACATCCTTTGTTAATTCTTCAATCATCTTTCTTGCTTCTTCTCCACCCTCTTGATCATCAGATAGGATATAAATTGTGCCATCATCTTCAATATCTATCTGAGCTCCAGTTTCATCAATGATCTTATTAATCATTTTTCCGCCGGGGCCAATAACATATCTAATTTTTTCAGGATCTATGGTTAGTGTTTGCATTGAGGGAGCATTAGGCGATAATTCTGGTCGAGGTTCGGCAATTACTTTCTTCATTTCTTCTAGAATGTGTAATCTGCCTTTCCTGGCCTGCTCTAATGCCTGAGACATTATTTTTTTAGATATACCTTCAATTTTAATATCCATCTGAAGAGCTGTTATACCATCCTCTGTACCGGCAACTTTGAAATCCATGTCTCCATTATGGTCTTCTAACCCTTGAATATCAGACAATATAGCTATCTCATCTTGCTCTTTAATTAAGCCCATAGCTATGCCTGCCACTGGTTTTTCTATGGGCACACCACCATCCATTAAGGCTAAGCTACTACCACAGATACTAGCCTGAGAGGTAGAGCCATTTGATTCTAAGACCTCAGATACCAGGCGAATTGTGTAGGGAAACTCTTCTTCAGGAGGCAAAACTTGCTTAATAGCTCTTTCTCCTAAGTGGCCATGGCCAATTTCTCGTCGGCCTGGACCTCTCAAGGGCCAGGTATCCCCTACACTGAAGGGAGTAAAATTATAATGATGCATAAAGGATTTCTTTTCATCTTCGCCTAAACCAAAAAGAGTCTGTTCGTCACTGCTAGCACCTAGAGTTAAAATAGTTAATGTTTGAGTCTCCCCTCTTGTAAAGAGGCCGGAACCATGAACTCTGGGAATACTAGAAACCTCACAGGAAATATCCCTTATTTCATCAGTTTTTCTTTCATCAGGCCGTCTATTATTCTCCACAATTTCTGTTCTGATAATTTTCTTGCTTACATTTTCTATTTCTTCCTTTAAGAGACCCTTTATTTCTGAAAACTCTTCTTCTGGGACTTCCTCTGCTAATTCAGCCATTACTTTATCTTTAACATCATCCATAGCCCTCTCTCTAGCCAGTTTATCTTTGATAAAAATAGCTTTTCTCATAGGTTCTTCGGTTTTATCCCAGACTAAATTCTTTTTCTCTGAGGATAATTCAGCAGGAGTAAAGTCCATCTTTTCTCGTCCTACTTCACTTTGCATTTCTTCCTGCAATTTAACTATTTCCTTAATTTTTTCATGAGCTACTTCTATAGCATCCAGCATCGTTTCTTCAGAAACCTGGTCAGCTCCAGCTTCTACCATCAAAACTGCTTCTTTAGTTCCTGCCACCATTAAATCTAAAGAGGAATTTTCACAAGCTTCTTCCCCTGGATTAATAATTAACTCACCATCTACCAATCCCACTTTCACCCCGGCAATGGGGCCAGCAAAGGGGATATCAGATATTGCTAGAGCAGCTGAAGCACCATTCATAGCAACAATTTCTGGGTCGCAGTCATCATCAACAGAGAGCACAGTGGCAATGATTTGAATATCATGGCGGAATCCCTTGGGAAATAAAGGCCTTAAAGGACGGTCTATTAACCGGGCAAAGAGAGTAGCTCTATCCCGAGGACGGCCTTCTCTTCTAGTAACACTACCAGGAATTTTTCCAATGGCGTAAACTCTTTCTTCATAATTTACCATTAAAGGCAAGAAATCTACACCTTCTCTAGGTTCTGACATAGTTGCCGTCACTAAAATTGAAGTATCTCCATAATTAACAAGAACAGAACCATTAGCCTGTTTGGCTAACTTGCCAGTCGAAAAATTCATCTCTTTACTATTAACTTCTAAGCTCCAATTCTTTTCCATAAATCAACCTCCTAAATTCTAAGAATTACTATTAAATTATGATAATTGTAAAAAAAGTTTTATGAATTCTATAGCTATAGGAGCGGGTAGTAAATCCCCGCTCCTATTATTTAAATTAATACTTATCCTCTCAAACCTAATTTTTCAATGAGTTGCCGGTATCTTTCTATATCATTATCTTCTAAATATCTAAGCAGACTTTTTCTTTTACCGACCATTTTAAGCAAACCTCTGCGGGAATGATTATCCCCCTTATGCTCTTTTAAGTGTTCAGTTAATTCTTTAATGCGAGCAGTTAAAAGGGCAATTTGAACTTCCGGGGATCCAGTGTCATCTTCATCTCGTTGGAATTCAGAAATAATTTCTTGTTTTTTCTCTTTAGATAGCATCTTCACACCTCCTGTTGATTTAAATTCACCTGCAGCTAAGATACTGCTGGAGGATGCATATATCCGAGCTGAGGTAATTCCTTCACTCTAGTAATTTTAACATAAAACTTTACGGGTGTAAAGAATATCCTCTTTTATTCTTTTAACTAGCTCTTCCTGGTTAGAAAACCTCTTTTCAGGGCGAATAAATTTAACGGGGCTAAAGGATATTTCCTGCTCATACAGGTTTTCCTCTAAATCTAAAATATATATTTCTACACTGTAATCTTTACTGGCAAAGGTAGGGTTGTTGCCAAAATTTGCTGCCCCTGCATAGCGCCTGTTATCATGCCTAACAAAGCCAGCATAAACACCATTTTTAGGCAGCACATAATCAGTGGTTAACTCGAGATTGGCTGTTGGTATTCCTAATTTTTTTCCTCTCCCCTGTCCATGAATCACATTTCCTCTGATTTCATAAAATCTACCTAATAAATTATGGACTTTTTCTACTTTGCCAGCAGAAATTAATTCTCTAATTCTGGTGCTGGATATCTTTTTTCCCCCATTTTTGACCGGGGAAAGAATAGTTACGGAAAAATCAAATCTGTCACCTAACCTTTTTAAATCTCTGATATCACCGGAACCTCCCCTACCAAAGGAAAAATCTTCTCCTACAATGATATGAGAAGCATTCAACTTATTGGTTAGAATGTTCTGGACAAAATCGGCAAAATTTTGTCTGGCAAATTCAGGAGTGAATTTTTGACAAAAATAATAATTTATATTTAAATCTTGTAATATTTCCACCTTTTGCTCCTGGGAAATAATAACACCTTTAACCTGTTCAGGTGCTAATACCTGGCGAGGGTGAGGAGAAAAGGATAAAAGCCCTGAAGCTAATTTTTCTTTTCTGGCTACTTGACAGGTTTTTTCTATGATTTTTTGATGACCTAGATGAATTCCATCAAAGGAACCGATAGCCAGGGCTACTGAGGGCCCGGTAAAATTTTTAAATTTATCACTATAAATTACTTCCATCACATCAAAACCTCCAAACATAATACTAACTGCTTTAACTTATGCTGCCCGGGTATTTAAAATAATCTATGAAGAGTTGGCCTGATAAAAAACTTTTTCGGGATGAAGACATAAATTATCCTGCTCATCTTTTATAACTTTACTGATAGCAATAAACTCATCTTTGGGGCCAGTAATAATATATCTTTGAGATAAATTCTCCAGTGATAAGGAAAACTTTTGGAAATTATGAGGATATAAGCTGGCCCCATTAATTGCGTACTTAAAAGCATCTTCCTTTACCGTTAACTCCTGATATGATAAAGGCTCTTTTAAAGAAGTCAATTTTTCTGGGATTAAATTTGGCTCGGCCGCCAGTTGATTTAAGGGAAGGCCCTTATCTAAAGAGAAGGGACCGGATTCTGTTCTAAGTAAAAAATTCAAGACGGCCCCACAATTCAGTCTATCCCCTATGTCTCTGACTAAAGACCGGATATAAGTGCCACGGGAGCAGAGCAGGCTAATTCTAATCCGAGGTAAATCTACTGCTAATATATTGCTGGAGTAAATTTCCACCCTTCTCTCTTCCCGAGTAATATTTTCACCTTTGCGAGCCAATTTATACAAAGGTTCACCATCTTTTTTTACAGCTGAATACATGGGAGGAACTTGACCTATCTCTCCCTGAAACTCAGTTAGAAGTTCTTTAATATCCTTAATAGATAATGCTTGCCAGCTATTATTTTTTTCTAAAATGCGTCCCTCTCTATCTATGGTATCGGTTTTAATCCCCAGTTCCATTTCAAAAATATATTGTTTTTTTTCTTCAGGGAGGAATCTTATTAATTTAGTTGCCCGCCCCAGGCAAATTGGCAAAACCCCAACAGCTAAGGGGTCTAGAGTTCCAGTGTGGCCCACTTTCTTCTGACAGGCCAGGCGGCGGATAATCTGCACTACCTTAAAGGAGGTTAAACCCGGGGGTTTGATTATATTGAGAAGTCCAGTTATTTCAGACATGGTTTTTTACCTCAGCTATTACTTTTTTACTAACTTCCGTTAATCCACCTGTAATTTTGCAACCAGCTGCTCGGGGATGACCTCCTCCACCAAATTCAGCGGCAATTTCATTCACTTTAACGTAATTATTGGAACGAAAACTGACCTTGACCTGATTATTTTCTCTGCTGAATAATATGCCTACTTCAACATCAGCGATATCTCGAGCATAATTAACAAAGCCTTCGTTGTCTTGAGGAGTTGTTCCTGTTTGTTGATAATCCTCTTCATCAATATATAAACAGGCCACTTTTCTGGCAGCAATTATTTCTAATTTGCTAAGGGTACGGCCCAGCAATCGCATGCGTTCAGGTTTGTTTTGACTATATAAAGCTCTATTTATTTTATGTAAGTCCGCTCCTAATTCCATTAATTCTTTGACTGTTGCTAAAGTTTGAGCATCTGTGTTGCTATATCTAAAAAATCCTGTATCTGAAACTATGGCCAAAACCAAATTTTGCGCTGCTCTGTCAGTAATAGGCCAGTTAAATTCCCGGGCCAGATTATAAATTATTGTGCCAGTTGCCGCAGCAGCTGGGGAAATATAGTTTAAATCTCCATAAAAATTATTATCTTCATGGTGGTCGATATTTAATATTTCTGCCTGCTGAGAAATATCAACAGCGGGACCTAAACGATCAATCCCGCTGCTATCAAGAACAATCACCTGAGAAATATCAGGTATTTCGTCCTCTATCAAAGAAAATCTCAGGTCTTCCGCTACGGCAAATTGAAGAATATCTGGAAGAGCCTGATAATATCCAATAGTTATATCTTTATCCATTTCTGCAAGAATATAAGCCAGTCCCTGCAGGGAGCCCAGGCAGTCGCCATCGATATTTTCATGGCCTAACAGTAAAAATTCATTATTATTTTGGATGAAACTTTCTATTTCTGATAGATTATTATTCACTGGCATTATCCTGATCTGCTCCCTCTTGCTCAACTTGATTTTCGCTTTTCTCTTCAGCTCTGACTTCTTTTATTAATTCATTGATGTGAATTCCATGTTCAATAGAGTTATCATAGCGAAATAAAATTTCTGGTGTATGATAAACAGTTATTCTTTCTCCCACCAGTTTTCTAATAAAACCAGTAGCTTGCTTTAAGCCATCCATGGTATCTTTTCTTTCCTGTTCAGAGCCTATAACACTGACAAAGACCTTGGCATGTCTTAAATCTCCACTTACTTCCACATCAGTCAAAGAAACAAAACCTATTCTAGGATCCTTTACCTCCCGCAAAATAATATCACTGATCTCTTCTTTTAGAAGTTCGGCTAATCTTCGACTTCTATTATTCACAATTATCACCTCTAACTTAGGTGATTAAGTTAAAGTGTTCTCTTAATCTCCTTATAATCATAAGTTTCTAAAATATCTCCAACTTTAATATCATTGTAATTAGCTATTCCAACGCCACATTCGTATCCTTCTTTTACTTCCCGAGCATCATTTTCAAAGCGTTTCAAAGAAGAAATTTCGCCTTCATGCTGAACTACACCGTTTCTTATCACTCTGATTTTATGGTTGCGGTTAACCACACCATCTTTTATATAAACACCGGCTACTATTCCTACATCTGGCACTTTGAATAAGTCTCTAACCTCAGCATGTCCCTTAACGACTTCCTTCAATTCTGGATCAAGCAATCCTGCCATGGCATCTTTGATATCTTCTAAAGCTTTATAAATTATCCGATAGGTTTTAATATCTACGCCCTCTTTTTCAGCAAGTTGCTGGGCATTTAGACCTGGACGGACATTAAAACCAAGTATTATAGCCTGAGAAGCTGTAGCCAGATTAACATCAGTTTCATTTATGGAGCCGACTCCAGTGTGAATGATATTTACAGTAACCTCATCGGTGCTGAGCATTGTCAGCGATTCTCTTAAGGCTTCTATCGAACCCTGAACATCTGCCTTGATAATTATATTGAGCTCTTTGATTTCACCTTCCTGGACCTGGTCGTAGAAATCTTCTAGACTGATAGAGCTCTCTGATTGCAATTGAGCTGCATGTTGTTCCTCTTTTCTTTCTGCTGAAATGTCACGAGCCCTTCTATCATCCTGAAGAACCTGTAATAAATCTCCTGCTGCAGGAACATCAGAAAACCCTAAAATCTCTACCGGGGTTGCCGGTCCAGCACTTTTAATTCTTTTACCATGTTCGTCTATTAGAGCCTTGACCCTACCACAACTGGCACCGGCTAAAATAGAATCACCAATTTCTAGAGTTCCATTTTTTATTAAAACAGTCGCTACTGGTCCTCTTCCTTTATCCAATTCAGCCTCAATAATTACACCTTCAGCAGGGCGGTTGGGATTGGCTACTATTTCTTCCATCTCAGCAACCAGCAAAACCATCTCCAGTAATTCGGAAATATTTTCTCCCTGCAAAGCTGATATTTCTACACATATGGTGTTTCCACCCCATTCTTCAGGAACCATTCCATGTTCAGTAAGCTCCTGCTTGACCCGGTCAGGTTGAGCATTGGGTTTATCAATTTTATTTATGGCAACTAAAAGGGGAATTTCTGCAGCCTGAGCATGATTAATAGCTTCTATAGTCTGGGGCATAATACCGTCATCGGCAGCTACTACCAAAATAGCTATATCAGTAATCTGGGCCCCACGGGCTCTCATAGCAGTAAAAGCTTCATGGCCAGGGGTATCAATAAAAGTTATCTTCTTACCATCAGTTTGAACCTGATAGGCTCCAATATGCTGAGTAATTCCACCGGCTTCTGTCTCGGTAACTCTTGTCTTCCGAATAACATCTAACAGGGTGGTTTTACCGTGATCCACATGACCCATGACTGTTACAATAGGTGGTCGAGGACGGTAATCTTCCGGGTTATCTTCGAAATCAGTCTTTACTTTTTGTGTGCTGCAGACAGCAAGTTCCTCTTCTTCATCAGTTACAGTTACTGGTAAAGAAGCTTCATCTATCAGAGAAACTAAAGTATCCTCATCTAAAGAATAATTAATATTGCCCATTACTCCTAAATTCATCAATTGTTTTAATAAACTATTGGCTGCTACACCACATTTTTCAGCCAGCTCTTTGACAGTAATTGGAGGAGAAATATCAATTTTTGATGAATCATCATCTTCCTCTTTTTTCTCTTCTTTTTCTTCTACCCTTTCAGCTGAAGACTTTTCTGCTGTCTTTTCTGCCTCAACAGCTTCCTCTTCTGTAGCTGTTTCTTCAGGGCTGGTCTCCTGATACATTCCGCGAATAAGCTCAGCGGTATCATCTTCAATTGTGCTCATATGACTTGTTACGTCTATATCTAAATCCTTTAAAACTTCAACGAGTTCCGTGCTTTCCATTTCCAGTTCATCTGCTAATTTATAAACTCTAATTTTGGCCATCTATTAACACCTCCAGTGTTACTACTAATCAACCATGGTTTATCTCCTCCAGCAGTTGATTAAATAATTCATCTGTTATTTTCATGTGCAGTTCGCTGCTCAGTTGACTGGTTTCTCTGGCAGCTTGAAAACAATTTACCTGAGGGCAGAGGTAAACATCTCTACCGGATAATCTACCTCCAGGATCGATTTTTATCTCTCCTCTGTTATTCACTACCCTAACAAGCTCAATTTCCTCTCTCCTATCGCCACATCCAAGACATTGCTTAAGACTGCTAACTCCTGGCAAGTTATTCCCTCCTTTGATTTTTGTTGCCAGCAACAATTCTGACTTTTAAGTTTCTTCTTTCTCTTTAGAGACATCCTCTTCACTTTTATTATCAATTTTTATAGCATCATCTTCTTCTTTATCTGCAACTATATCCTCTGCTACTTGGTCTTCATCTAAATCCTCTTCTTTTTCAGCAACTGTCTCAGCTTCAGCAACATCTTCGTTACTCTCTTCAGCCTCAAGATATTCAGATTGTTTTTTGATATCTACCTTCCACCCGGTGAGTTTAGCAGCCAAGCGAGCATTTTGACCTTCTTTGCCAATAGCTAAAGAGAGCTGAAAATCAGGCACAATCACCTCAGCCACTTTCTTATCTTCATATAAAATTACCTTATTTACCTCAGCAGGATTAAGAGCATTAGCTATTAATTTTGCAGGGTCCTCTTTCCAGGCAATAATGTCGATTTTTTCTCCGTCCAATTGATCAACAACGGCCTGCACTCTGCTGCCTCGGGGACCAACACAGGCTCCCACAGGGTCAACATCTTCATTATCAGAATGAACAGCAACCTTTGATCTTTTACCGGCTTCCCGGGCTACTGCTTTAATCTCTACTGTACCATCATATATTTCAGGAATTTCTATTTCAAATAACCTCAATAAAAGTCCTGGATGGGTGCGAGATACTAAAATGCGAGGACCTTTGTTGGTTGAACTGACCTCAACAATATATAATTTAATCCTATCACCAACATTATAATTTTCAGTAGGAATTTGCTCAGAAGGCGGTAATAAAGCTTCTGTCTTACCCATATCAATTAAAATATATTCGTTGTGGAAGCGCTGAATTGTACCGGTTATAAACTCTCCCTCTTTTTGCTTGTAATGTTCATAAATGACATCCCTTTCAGCCTCTCTTATTCTTTGCATAACAACCTGCTTGGCTGTTTGGGCTGCTATCCGGCCAAAGTTTTCCGGGGTGACCTCAATTTCAATAGCGTCACCAAGTTCAACATCTTCTTCAATCTCTCTTGCTTCCTCCAGATTTATTTCAAAAAAATCTTTATCTACTTCTTCCACTACTTTTCGGCGTGAATAAACAGTAACATCTCCTGAGGAAGGGTCAATCTCTACTCTAACATTCTCCTTAGAACCAAAGTCTTTCTTATAAGCAGAGACCAGAGCAGTTTCAATAGCTTCTAACAGTATTTCCTTAGGAATGTCTTTTTCATTTTCGATATCATCCAGCGCATGCAAAAATTCTATATTCATGGGCAAATTCCTCCTAATCTGCTAAATATCCGGATTTAATCTAGCTGCAGCTATACTCTTTATTGGCAGTTCAACCTTACTATTATCTTCAGCAATATTAAGCCTGACTAGATCTTTTTTCAAACCTAATAACTCACCAACAAACTCCTTTTGTCCTTTAATAGGGGCATAAGTCTTAATAAAGACTTTTTCTCCTGTGAATCTTTCAAAATCTTCTTTCCCCCTTAAAGGACGTTCTATTCCTGGTGAAGAGACTTCTAAAATATAACTTTCTGAGATGAAATCTTCTTCATCTAACCAGTCTGACAATCGATGACTCAGTTGGGCGCAATCATCCAAATTAAGTTCGCCATCTTTATTTTCGATAAAAATTCGCAGTACCCTTTCCGAGCCCTCTTTAACATATTCCACTGCTACCAGGTCATAGTCACCATCGACTAACAATTCTTCTACTTTCTTTTCAACTCTTTTCACTACACTCATTTTTAACAACCTCCAGCAGCAAGAAATATTTTCTCAGTTATTAAATTAAGGAGTGGGCAAGAGACCCACTCCTTAGTTCCAGAATAAATATCGCATATTCCTTAATAATTTTACCATAAGCTCAGTAAACTTGCAAGTTTACCGCTACTCAAGATATTCACAGTCAATTACTTCTCTATTTAGATAACTTTCAAAGGTAGCAAAGAGTTGCTGTCCCTTTTTTAATTTATTTTGAGCATCAGTTGCTTTCTGATGATTAAAATCTTTATCATCGATCTCACAGATATTGATTATTACGTTATAATAAGAAGCTTTAAGCCCTGAAAAAGCCAATTGGGCTGCGATGGCTGTTTCAGTCCAGGCATTTTTATTGCCCTTTTCCAGGACTTCCTGAGCGGTTTCTATGATCTTTAAAGATAAATCCATTAATTTTTCCGGGGGAATACTGGCCTTTTTTAATGCCTGTTCGATCTTTTTTGGGCGTTCTTCTTTCTCTGCCTGGCTATGATTGGGCAGGCGATAAGCACGCATGACCTCTTGAAAGCCTTCACAATCTTTATCTATCAACTGATAGGATTTGGTTAAATAATCGGACAAATCCTCTTTGGAGCAGCTTAAGCTTTCTCTGTTTTCTGTCAACTCCACCACCATCAAAAGTAAGGCTGCACTGATACTAGAAACTGCTGCTGTTGCCGCCCCACCACCGGGGGTGGGCTCATTTGAGCCCAATACAGCATTGAACTTCGCTAAGGATTCCTGGCTCCATTCCATAAACTATACCACCTTCCTGAAAGGCAAAAGTTAACTATAGTCACTAATTTTAATATTTTCAGCATTTATTTGTTTTTATTGTTCTTGAGGTGCTGAGATAATTCTTTGATCACCTGATAGGCTTCCTCTCTGGTCAGTTCTTTATCTGCTGGTATTTTCTCTATTGTATCATCAGAGAGCCAGCTTTCATCGTCATTTTTATTGTTGCTAAACTCATCCTCTTCTTCTTTTATGATCTTGAATATTTCTTCCACTTCTTCTCTATGGGGATATTCTGTTGCAGATAGCTTATCTGTTATAGATAAATCTAGGGATAAAGCAAAATAACGGTCAAAAACTTGCCTTAAACGATTGCTAAATTCATCAGTTGACATTTTATCGCTTAAAGCAAAATCATTATCATAGCCACCGATTAAGAGGCCCAATTGATTCATGAACCTGATACCAGGTAAAGCCCAGCTGTCTTCACCGGCAAAGGAATAGGAAAAATCATCAAGATAGGCTCCCTGGTCTATAAGCCTATTTTGCAGCTCCTTGATCAGGTCTTCAGACTCTGCCAGTTCAGAAAAAGAGATTCTTTCTTCTAAAGAAAGGCGACTGGCCACTCCAGCGGCTTCCCCGGCAGCCATGCCTACAGGTACAACCCTGGCAGAACCATGGGCTAAAGAATCATAACCAGCAGCTTTGCCCACTACCAGGACATTTTCTATTTTCCGGGGGATTAAAGAACCAAAGGGAATACTGTATTTTGCCGGGTCAAAAAGTATAAATCCCTGGTTATCCCGGGCTGTTCTTTGTATGTCCACAGGATAAGAGCCAAGAGCTATTTTAGTGCTAAAATCCCTGTGTTCCCTGACATCATCGATAGTTAAAGTTTCTCTGGCCTTTATATGGCGGCCGGCTCTTAAATAAAGCTCTTCAGCCGTATTATATAACTCAACTTCAGCAAAGCCAGGAATCTTTTCCTGAATATGCCGGACTATATGGGGTATTTCCTCCCGGGCTTTTTCTTTACCCTCCTGGCGGGATTCGGGGTCAGTGGGGTCGACATCCAAAATATGGACAGAATTTATTAAAACCCGGCTGCCCTCCTGGCGGCCGACATTTAAACCCCGCACCATAATATCAGGGTCTTTGCTTTCATATTCTTGCATTTCCGCAGAAAAACCCCAGAGAGAGCGATTGTCTCCTCCTGTATTGGGGTCGCCATCACTATTCAGGTAATTTCTAGCTTCTTCCCAGTCCACTCCTGTTAATTCAAATACTAAAGTTGAGACCTGAAACTCATCACCGCGGTTTATATCTTCCATGCCGGTAAAGTAAGGAGCTCCAGCCTGAGCTGCCAGGTCAGCATTAACCGTTGCATCTATAAGCCTTTCACCGCGATAGTTTACTTCTTCCCCCTTCTGTTTAGTTTTAAGCCCCAAAAATTCATCATCAGAAAATAAAGGCTCTACTAATTCAGCTGAGCTTACCCAGTCCAGATTTTCTTCCTCATCAATCATATTCCGAAATACAGTTTCCGCTGTCTCAGTATTGAAAGAAGTACCCTCGAGCTGGTCATAAAATTCAGTGAAAATACCCTGAGTGATTATTTTCCCCTCAGGATTATAATTCATATCCAGGGTATTTAATTTACCCTTAACAAAAAGTCCTCCAGGCCTTTGCCTTTCATCGATTAATAGCGTTTTTAAGCCGTTGCGGGCACTGGCCACTGCTGCCGTAATCCCTTCTGGGTCTGTTCCGGCAACAATAACATTATACTCTTCTGCAAACTCCAAATCCGCTGGCAGGTCATTATTAGCCAGCTCTTCCACTGCTATATCCCGGGGGAAATGAACTGGAGGCTGACTGGCAAAGATTGCATAATAAAAAATTATCAGGCCGGTTAAGAATATAATTGTTGTGAGAAAAAATAAATATTTTTTATTGTTTTTCATTACCAGTACCACCCTCTAAAAATGATAAAGTTGAAGCCCATAAAAATGCTGCTCCTAATAATTCCAAGCTCTCCTCTACTAAATAATCCATAAAACGATAACGTATTTCAATATGGCCTCCTTGAGCTAATACCTCATCGACTTCTTCATAAAGATATTGAAGCTCTGACCCCCCTAGCTCTACTGTGAAGTCATATAATATATTGCCGGCAGTCTGATACCAAAACCTGATATCCCTGGTGCCAGACATCCCCACGGCAACTGCATAGAAAGCACAGCCAGCCAGGAGCAAAAAAGCAGTGCGACGGTTTTGAAAAACCTGCTTGCGATATTTTATCAAAGCAATCAGAGGGAGAATAGCCATTAAGGCAAAGTAAGTTAATTCAGTGAGGCTGCGAAATATCTGGTCTTCAAAGAAAAGCAACACACCCCTGGTGGTGAGAAAATGGCGTATATTACCAGCATCTTCTAAGATCATTAAAACTCCCAGCAGGGCAAAGAGACCCCAGAATTTGCTTATTTGTCGTTTTCCCTTCTCAGTATAGAGGCCTGCTAAATAACTGGCTGTCATGGTCATCAATCCAATAAAAAGCCACTGGAGGATTTCCACCGGGGCTCCTTCTGTAAAAAGATAATCCCAGAGAAAGGGCACAGTAAACTCCTCATGCTCTACCATCCAATCTCTAAAGCCATAAATATTTTGAATGTCCACTAAATAGCTCAAAATATAAAATAAGAATAATACCAGCAGGGTAAAGATTATTACCTGATAGTCTTTAATTTTTATGTTTTTCATATTTTAAATCAACCTCCCTATCGGACCAGGAGCGGCAAAGCATTAGCGATAACTTCAATCTCCACAGGGTATTCAGGCCCCTTTTCACCGTCGATATCAGTGCTATCCTGAAATTTGTTGGTTTGAGGCTCTAACTTAAAATAACTACCCCGATGAAAGAGAACATTATCCTTGGTCAGGTTTTTATTGATAAAAACATCGATGAGGCTATTAAACATCTCATAAAAGCTGCCATATTTTATGGCTATAAATTCAAAAAGGTTGTCATCGATAGCACTATCAGTAATTAGCTCTTCAAAGCCGCCAGCTCGATTACTATTAAGGATTAAAAACATAAAAAGCTCAGTATTGATAGTTTCGTTATCCACTGTTATATTAAGAGGCAGGGCTTTAAAACTGGGAAACTCCTGAAGGCCCTTTAAATAATAGGCAATTTTTCCTAAGCGATTTTTTAAAAAAGTATCAGTCTGGTGAGGTACATTGGTGAGAAACCCCCCGGCACAGACATTGATAAAATAACTGGAATTTATTTGGCCGAGGTCAGCCCATTTAATTTTGCCCCGGCGGACAATTTGTAAATACTGGTAAAAATCAGTGGGGAGACCCAGATAAGCTGCCAGGTCATTGGAAGTCCCTGTGGGCAATATCCCCAGAGGAGTAGAAATATTGTTCTCCACCATAGCAGTAGCTACTGAGTTAACGGTGCCATCACCACCAGCAACCAAAATGTAACTATAATCATTGATATTTAAATTGCCCAGTCTATTGTCAACATCAATATTTATAAAATTTAAAAGAGAGACCGTAAAGTCCTGCTGAAAAAACTCAACAAATTCATTCAAACGCTGGGGAAAGCTGCCGTCACCAGCTAATGGATTATAGATTAACATAATTTTTTTCATTTTATCTCCTGCTTTTAGTGAAATGTGATAGATTATACTGGCCAGAATTAATATCAGCAAAATTTATATTAAAAAATCCAGGTTATCTCCGCTAGCTTCAGACAAAAAAGATGCCGAGAATGCTCACACCTACCAGAGCCAAGATTAAAATTACTCCACCAACGGTTGCTGCTAATGTTAATATTGCTCGAGGCAGAGAAAAGTTTTGGCTTTCTTTAAGGGAGATAATCAACAGCACTAAATACCAATAATAAATTAGATTGGATAAAAACTGGTTAGCAAAACCAGAAAGCTGCAGGCTATTTGCGGCAAATATAAAGACCGGAGTGAAGATATATACAAATTGTGATATGCCCGCTGCAGAGAAAAGGCTGAAGAAATCGCCCTCTCCTCCCAGTAATCTGGCAAAGAGCACTAACAAAAAAGAACCAAATAGGAGGCCGGTGATACTAAAAAACAGTGCTAATATGCTGGCCAAAAGAACCGGGGTAAAGCTAGTGAATAAAGAAACCAACTCCAGCATTGGCGGGTAAAGCATCACCAGAGAAGACAATATAATGACTAAAAGAGCCAAACCCACCGGTTCCTGTTTTACTATTAGTTTAATTGTTTTTACGGGCTCAAATAAAATCCCATAAAGGGCAGTGAAAAAATTTAACTCCCTCCTGTCATTTTTTTTGACCGGGGTTAGCTTTTTAGCTATCTGGTTTCGGCTGATTTTCTTTTTAAAATCTACTTCTTCCTGCCTTTTATTTTCCATTTTTTACAACCCCTTAATAGCCTGGAACGCGGTATTCAACGACAGGGCTTAAACCTTCCTGAATATCCTCTAAAATTACCAGTTCTGGATCTGCTAAAGAGCGTGATATTGTTTCTGGTAATGTTACAGCAGTGCCCATGAATCTCTGCCAGGGTGAAGGCTCAGGCAGGTCAAAATATTCTGGGTCTTCAATATCAGCCATTTCTCCTGCCACCTCTAAAGCTTTTAATCGGCCACCCAATTCATCTATCAGTCCAAGTTCATAGGCCTGGCTTCCCAGGAATATCTCACCAGTAGCCAGTTCGCGTATTTCATCTTCCTCCATATCTCTTCCTGCAATAATATGATCGATAAATTGATCATAGGCCTGGTCAGAAAAAGTCTGCATTTTTTCTCGTTCTTCCTCAGTAAATGTCCGGGAAAACATGTCTTTGTGTTCCCCAGAGGTAATAACTTCTCTCTCCAGGCCAAGTTTCTCAAAAAGCCCCTCAGGATCAATGAAAGTTGATATTACTCCAATAGAGCCAGTCATAGTGCCGGGCTGGGCAACAATAGCATCTGCTGCTGCTGCAATATAATAACCTCCAGAAGCTGCCATGTCTCCCATGGAAATGATCAGGGGTTTATCAAAGTCAACAAACATTTCATAAATTTCTTGAGAAGCTGCTATAGCGCCTCCAGGGGTGTCAAGCCTAATTACCAGTGCTTTTATTCCGGGATTCTCTGAGGCTCGCTCAAGCTTATTCTCTACATCTCTTGGAGATATCATAGCAGCGCCAAAACCAGCAATGCCTTCCTGTATTGGCCCCTGCAATGTTATCCTGGCAACGCCTTCTTCGATGACCTCCTCTTCCCCTAAAGAAAGATAAAAAATTCCTGTGATAGCTCCAACCACCACTAAAAATATCAAGACCACTATTCCCTTTTTAAAGATTGATTTCACTTTATTTGGCCTCCTTGACCAGCAAAATTTTATTTCTGCTGGTATTGATATAATGGAAAACAGCGCTAAGTTTGAACACTTTTTACTTCTGCTTTTACATATTTCTAGATGAAAAGAAAAAGGCCTTCTTATATTTAGCAATTTTATCCGACTGGTTAAAAAAATCATATTTTAAGAGTAAAAATTTACCTTTGAATAGTTAGGAAAAATATGATTTAATTAAAGCATAGCAGCTATAGGAAATTTACAAGTAACTGCAAGATAATTTGATAAGCTGGAGGGGTAAATATGGATGAAAATAACAATAACAATAATCAACTGGGTGAGATGAATATAGCCGATGAAGTCTATGCCATTACTGCCGGTAATGCTACCATAGAAACAGAGGGAGTTGCAGCAATGAGCGGGGGTTTTACCGGTGGAATAGCAAAGATTTTAGGCAGGAAAAATATTACCAAAGGTGTAAAAGTTGATAAGTCTGAGGAAGGGATCACTGTTGATTTAAATCTCATTGTAAAATATGAAGTTAGAATTCCAGAAGTTACTGAAAAGGTGCAAAAGAAAGTAAAAGAAGCTTTAGAAACAGTAACTGGAGCTAAAGTCCTGGCTGTAAATGTAAATGTACTGGGGATAGATATGCCTGATATGGAAGAAGATGAGGAAGTTGATTTTACAGAAGAAAAAAAAGAGGATGAAGAAGAAGAGGATGAAAATAATAATTAAAGAAAAACCAGAAAACAGCCCTGTTGCCCGGGCTGTTTTCTTTAGTTTTATGCTCCCTAGATTATTCTGATTTAAGGTTACCGTGTTCTGTTATTATTTCTGCTTTACCTCTTATTTTGATTGCCGAGGTATGTTTTGTGAACTGAGCAATCATTACTTCTCCCTGGTCAAGTTTTTCAGTGTGATGAAAACGGGTCTTCTCTCCCCGAGTCAAGCCGATAATCGTCACACCATCTTCTAAAGCCTTCACCGTGATATAATCACTGACAGCTGCTGTCATAGGGCTCCCCCTTTCTATGCAAGTATTTATTTCACCTGCTGATTTTTGCTGATTTTATTATAGATTAAATCGTTTTACCAGTTTTTCTAATTCAGCTGCCATTTCTTTAAGAGTTTCAGAGCTGGATACAATCTCTTCAACCGAGGCAGTTTGTTCTTCACTGGCAGCTGCTACTTCTTCTGCACTGGCCGAAGTTTCTTCAGAAATGCTGGCAATATTTTCAATGCTAGTTACTATCTCAGAGCTACTGTTCTTAACATTTTCAACCATTTTATTTGCTTTAGCAATCCCCTGATTAACTTTATTAACAGAATTATTTATTTCATCAAAGGTATCACCAGCACTTGACACTACATCTTCTCCACTTTTGACTTGCTTTAAACTCTTTTCCATTTTATTACCAGCAGAATCAGTTTCCTGTTGTATATCAAGGATTAGCTCACCAATTTTTTCTGCAGAGTTACCAGATTCTTCAGCCAACTCCCTGATTTCATCTGCTACAACGGAAAATCCTCTCCCTGCTTCTCCTGCCCGGGCAGCCTCAATGGCAGCATTTAAAGCTAAAAGATTGGTTTGCTGAGCAATATTATTAATTATGTCCAGTATATCATCTATTTCAGTAGAAATGTTTTCTAACTTTTCTATTTGTTGAGCAACTTCTTCAATGGAATTACGGATTAACTCCATCTGCTTATGGACTTTTTCCATTTCCTGTTGACCTGAAACAGAAACTTCCTGCATACCATCGGCTAAATTTTCTACAACTTGATTGGAATCTGTTAAATCCTGCATCGATTTATTTAAGTTTTGCATTTTATCATTAACCTTATCAACATTTACAGCCTGATCATCTGCTCCTGCAGCAACCTGTTCGATAGATGAACTGACCTGCTGAGAAACTTCTCCCACCTGACTGGAGGCTTCGTGCATATTTTCAGCTGATTGATTGACTTTTTGAGAAGAACTTTTAATTTTACTTATTATATTTTGCAGTTCAGCTGTCATAAAATTAAAGGATTTGGAAAGTTGTCCGATTACATCTTCTCGATTGACTGTTATTTCTTTTTGCAGATCACCTTTAGATACTTTCTCAATATCGCTACTTAAGGCGTGAAGTGGTTTTATAATCTGAAAATCAAAGAATAAATAGAGCCCGATAATGGCCAATATAACTGCTGCAAAGCCAACGTAGATGATCTGGCTCCTAACTTCTCCAGCAGCTAGATAAACGTCTCTAGCCGGCTCCTGCACAACGACAGCTCCTTCCAGCTCCGGAAGAGGAACATAGGAAGCAACCTGTAGGACTTCTTCCTGGTCTTCATACTCAACGTTTCCTTCTTCTCCAGCTAAAATTTCAGCCAGGTCAAAGTTTTCAACTATGTTAAATTCTTGCTGGAATATTTCTTCTTCCGGATGAGCTAAAACAACTCCTTCTCTATCTACAATAAAACTCAAGCCTTCCTGACCAATCTCTCTATCTAAGACTAAGTTTTGCAGATTATTTAGAGGGATTTCTCCTAGTAAAACTCCGACAAATTCTCCCTCATCTTCTACTGAAAAAGAAAATCTAATAACTTCTTCATCTGTAAACTCACTTATATGACGGCCGGACCAGTAAATTTCTCCAGTCTCTTCTGGCTCAGTAAACCATTGGTCCTCTTCAGGAGAAAAGATAAATTCTTCTTCAGCTTCAGGTTGAGAAAGATATTCCCCATCGGGTAAAGCAAAAACTAAAGAAGTTATTTCTTCATGTTCATCCAGTATTTCCCCAGCAAACATGTGCCGAAAGGAAAAATCATCATCGATTCTATCAGATTCTTCTGCAGCTGCAGATTCAATTTCTGTTACTAAATTAAGCAATAAAGAGCTAACTTCATTCTGTAAAGCTCTGGATGATTCTAAATTTCTTTCCTGGGCTAAATTCTCCACAGTGGTTGAAACAGTGTTATCTACAATTAATCCCAAAATTGTAAAGGCAGCAATAATTATAATGGCCATGACTATAATTACTCTAAGATTTAAGTTTTTACTCCAGCTAAAAAAACTTTTCTTATCTTTTTTGGGCTGAGCAGTTTCACTTTCTGGAGTATTTGAATTATCCATAAACCTCTCCTCCCCTGTAGATAATTGTTGTATCCAATATTAAGCAAATACTTGCAATTAAAATCTCTGCAAAAATTAACAGGCCTCCAAAAAAGGAGACCTGGTAATTTTTACTTTAAACCTTATCTAATTATTGCTTAACTTAAAGTTGTTCCAAAACTTCTTCTGTTATGTCAACTAAATCTAAATAATCAGCACCGGCAACAACACCTTGAGGGTCAATCACAACATCATAACCCAGATCAGCAGCGATGCTTCCTACATCTGCTTCAATTTCAGCAAAAGCCTCATCCAGTAACTCTTCTTGCAACTCCTGAAGCTCCATCTGCATCTGTTCCTGCATCATCATTGCTTCTTCTTCATCGGCATCTTCTAAATCTGCCATCATTTCCATTTGTTTCTCCTGCAGCTCCATTTGCATATTTTCTATTGCAGGATGTACCTGAAATAACTCTTCAGTATTTATAGAAGCAATAGCTGGGTTCTCTGCTGCAATTTGAGTACTGAATACAGCGGTTAATCCTACAATAATTATTAAAGAAAGAAATATTATGGGTAATTTCCGCAATTTTAACACCTCCTCCACTATAATAACTTAAAGATAAAACCAGAGAATCCTCTTTTTCTTTGCCATTTATATCAACTGAGTAATATTTCTGATATAAGTTTTAAAAATAAGCCCTGATTGAGTTAATTAATCTAGAATAGTCCGGTGAAAAAATCAGCAATAAATCTGATGATTCTAGTAAAAATGTTTGCTCTATTAATATCTTCCGCCGCTAAAAGTTCAACTCGATTGACTTCATCTCCCTCTAGATGGACAGCTATTTCTCCTATTTGTTCTCCTTCAGCTATAGGAAAGGTAAATTCTTCAGGTATGAGTAGCTCAGTATCAACTAAGTCCCCATTTTGCCTGGGCAGGACTATTGTTAGGTCTTCAGCAACTTTTACATCAGCTTCTCCGGCACTGCTGCCTGGAATAGTGACGTTGCGAATAGTTTCATCTTTTTCGTATAAAACTGATTTGCTATAATTATTGAAACCATAATCAAGGAGTTCAGTGGTTAATTGTTGTCGCTCTTCTTCATTATCTGCCCGTAAAACAACTGATATCAGGCGTAAGTCATCTCTTTTGGCACTGGCTGCCAGACTATAACCGGCTTCTTCAGTTCTACCAGTTTTAATGCCATCCAAACCATCATAGATGTTTATCAATTGATTTAAATTAGCCAGCATGGCATCTCTATCAGGTAATTCGATATAGTCTACCCATATTTGACCCCATTCCTGAATTTCTGGATATTTAATAACTTCTCGCGACATTTTGCTGATATCTCGCGCTGTAGTATAATGGTTTTCTTCCGGAAGACCAGTGGAATTCATGAAATTAGTGTTATCCATGCTCAGCTCTTCAGCTCTGTCATTCATCATCTGTACAAAGGCCGGATAACTACCTCCTATTTCTTCTGACAAGGCATAGGTAGCATCATTGGCCGATGAAATCACAACAGCCTTTAAAAGATCTTCTATAGTTACTTCATTTCCGGCATTTAAATAAATCTGTGAACCACCCATATTGGCTGCTTCCTGGCTTATTGTTACTACATCATCAAGGGATATTTCTCCTGCTTCTACGGCCTCCATGGTTAACAGCATGGTCATAATTTTAGTGATACTGGCAGGGGGCATCTCTTTATCAGCATCTCTTTCATAAAGTACCTGTCCGGTATGGCCTTCAATTAAAATTGCTGATTCTGCATCGAGTTCAAAGGCTAAACCAGAAGAATTTACTAAAAGAACAAACATAAAAGCAAGTAAAATTATTGTGATATGTTTTTTCATAAACTTCACCTTCTTTAAAAAATTGGAGTTGATTATTTATTTAATAAATAGACAATGCAAACAGGCAAACCAGTTTTATCAATATAAAACAATCAACAGCAACTGAGCTAAATTTAAGCACTTTTTATCAGTAAATCTGTAGCAAACTCTCCTAAGAAAGAGATATCTTCTGAATGTAATTTGGATATTATAGATTGGTCAAAAACCAAATTTGCTCCACCCTCCATCTCTTCATCACCAAACCAGACCAGATAAGTAATAGGTACAGTTGGTAAGGAATCAATTGTAAAGCCAAAATCACTTTCAGCTATTAATGTTGCCTGCAATTTTGAGGCAGCTTTCTTTAGTTTTTCAGGAGAGCGGCCAAACTTTTCTATAACAGGCTTTATAGCCTGCCGGTGGAAGGGGCCAGCATAGGGTTTGGCCTGGGGTAATTCTTTAAAAGAAATAAATTTGTCTCTCGGGGGAGCATTATTTCCCTGTAACAAAAAGTGCAAAAGAATAATCTTCAACCCTCTCGGGGGAGCAGTCTGGTCTTCTCTGGCAACTATTTTTCCTTCAGGGTAAGAAATCTGGTAAACTTTATTAAAGCAGGGCAGATAAAAGCACTGATCAGAAGAAGAATATTTTATTCCTGTTCTCTGACAGATGAAATCCGGGTCCATATTTTTAAGTTCTTTTCTAGCTTTTTCAAGAGCAGGATTTTTACGGGATTCCTTTTGTTCATTATATGATAAAGACATTTTATAAACTCCTTTTTATTATATCATTTTATTATATTATACCGGGAATGACCGGGAAAAACAATCACAAATTCTGCAAAATAAAAACCCCGGCTTAAATTAACCAGGGTTAAATAATCCTAATTTTGCTAATCCAGTACTATAGTGGAGATAGCATGCTTGTAAATCATGTTCTGCTTACCTTTAACCTCTAAGACAATCACAAATCTGTCAAAGGAGGTGATTTTACCTGCTAATTGCATGCCGTTTACCAGATAGATTTTTACCGATTTTTCTGCATCTTTTGCTTGCTTAAGTAATTTATCCTGTTTCTTCTCCAAATTAATACCTCCTGTTAAATTAGAAATTATGTTTCCTTCATTCTCGCTTGATTTTAGTAAATTTTCGATAAATATTGGCTTCTTCTAGACAACTGGAAGGTTCTTGCTCACATTTTTGGGGATCATTTTTGCAATCAGCACAGAATTTTTTTAAAGTTATTACTTCCCGATTGTCTTCCTCAGGAACACGGTATTTAGAGCCATTCATGAACTACCCCTCCAGGATTGAATATTTTAAAAATAACATAAAAACAATATTTATCGAAATTTTCATCTTGGTAATAAAGAACATCCGGTGATTGCCGGATGTTCTTTATTAATTTAATAGACTTTAAAAATAATACTTTTCCGCAGTAACCAATAATTAAAAATTTACTATCTTTTATCTAAATACTCTTCTAGCTTCGCGGAAGGACTGTCTTATCTTCTCAGCAATTACTTCATTCTCATCTTTCTTTAATAATCCAGCCCCGTCTGTTCTCTCTAACTGCTCTCTACTCACTATTTTACTCTCCAATTAACATAACCTCCCTTCTAATTATTATTTTAATTTACACCAGCAACCCGAATTACCAGGCAACTCAAATCATTTTTCCTGGTAATCTGACTACTATCTACTATGAACTTAGGCTGGTGCAAAAGTTTAAGCGCCTATTCCACTATAAAATTGCTATCATAGTGTCCAACATGTTTACCCTCTTCCCAGCTTTCAGAGTCATACATTATTTTATATTCGGTACCCTTTTTGAATTTGAAAGTATTTCTCCAAACGCCATCTTTTCCTTTTTGTAGAGGATAACTTTTATCATTTGGATCCCAATTATTCATTGACCCTACTAAATGAACTTCTTCTGGCTCTTCAATACCATGCTCTTCAGGATTAAATTCAATATTTATTTCTTTGATAATTGTTACCACCTCCACGGCATTTGAGTTAATATAGTTGTATTTCTATATATATCTATTCTAGGTCAAAGTGCTAAATTCCTGCTTTTTAGTTAAATTAATCTCAATAATGGATAATATATACAATAATATAAACAAAATAAAGCATTTTTCTTTACCGGCCGGAAAGTATTAATCACCCATTTCTCTATTCCTGATGGAGGACTTTAAAGACTCTTTCAATGGCCCAATCAAGTTCCTCTTTCGTGATTATTAAAGGAGGAGCAAACCGGAGAACAGTTTCATGGGTTTCTTTTACTAGAATCCCCTCTTCCTGTAATTTTTCTGCATAGGGGCGGGCCGGTTGGTCAAGTTCTATTCCCACAAAGAGTCCCCGTCCCCTGACATCTTCGATGATAGGATTTTCAATTTTTTGCAGTTCACCTAAAAGATACTCCCCTAATTCCAGCGATCTTTCCACCATATTTTCCTCTTCTATTACTTCTAAGGCTCTTTTGGCCACAGCTGCTCCCAGGGGATTGCCTCCAAAAGTGGATCCATGAGAACCAGGATCAAAGACTTCCATAATCTCATTATCAGCAGCTATAGCAGAAACAGGATATAGGCCGGCGCTAATTGCCTTGCCTAAAATATAGACATCAGGTACTACATTCTCCCAGTCGCAGCCAAATAATTTTCCTGTTCTTCCTAATCCCGTTTGGATTTCATCAGCCATTAATAAAACATTTTGCTCCTGACAGATTTGATAGGCTTCTTTTAGATAACCAGAGGGAGGAATATTTATGCCGCCTTCGCCTTGAATTGGCTCAACCAGAAAGGCTGCTGTTTTAGGAGTGATAGCATCTTTTAGAGCTTCTGCGTCCCCAAAGGGAATAATTTTAAATCCTGGTGTATAGGGACTGTAACCTTTACGATATCCCGGGGTGGAACTAAAGGATATTACAGTAATAGTTCTGCCATGAAAATTTCCTTCACAGGTTATAATCTCGGCCTCATCTTCGGGAATTCCTTTTTTAAAATAAGCCCAGCGCCGAGCCGCTTTTAAAGCTGTTTCCACTGCTTCGGTACCAGCATTCATAGGTAAGACCTTTTCTTTACCAGTAACTTCCGCCACTTTTTCATAAAAGAGACCTAATTGATCATTGCGAAAGGCTCGGGAGGTCAGGGTTACTTTGTCAGCCTGTTCTTTTAAAGTTTTAACTACTTCAGGATGGCAATGACCGTGACTTACAGCAGAGTAGGCACTTAACATATCCATATACCTATTTCCCTCAGGATCCTCTACCCAGATTCCTTCAGCTTCAGAAATTACAATTGGCAGGGGGTGATAGTTTTTGGCCCCATATTTGTCGGTTAGTTCAATTAACTCTTCACTTTTTGTCATCGTTACCTTCCTCCTTTTTTATTAAAACTTTCTTCTGTTAATATTATTCTCGTTTAGCGAAATTTAACCTGCATATTCAGCAATAAAATTTATTTTGATTTTAAAATATATTTTTAATTAATAGCCTGGTCTAGTTCCTGAGATTTCAACACAGCCTTCTTAATGGTCTCCATCATAATTCCCCTCATGCCATTTCTTTCCATCACCTCTATACCGGTTATTGCTGTGCCGCCAGGAGAGGTTACCATATCTTTGAGTTGGCCAGGATGTTCACCGGTTTCTAAGACCATACTGGCTGCACCTCGCATGGTCAAAGCAGTTAATTTGATGGCATCTTCCCGGGCCAGTCCAGCTGCTACTCCTCCATCGGATATAGCTTCCAAAATGGTATAGATAAAAGCTGGCCCACTGCCACTTAAACCGGTGATGGCATTCATCAAATTTTCCTTTACCTCAAAAACTTCTCCAATCCCCGAAAAAAGATTGGCCACTAATTCTTTGTCTTGCTCTAGTACTGCCGGACCACAGGCATAGGCTGAAATACCCTGGTTGATTACCGCCGGCGCATTGGGCATTACCCGGATAATCCTGGTCGATGAAGGCAGTTTATCTTTAAGATGAGCAATGCTGATTCCAGCAGCAATTGATATGACTAATTTATCCTTCACTTCATCTTTAATCTCAGCCAGCACCTCATCCATAACTTGAGGTTTAATAGCCAGTATTAAAGTTTTAGCTCGTTTACTGCAGGTTATGTTATCCTGGATTACTTCTATCTCAGGTATGTTTTTTTTGTTTATATCACTGGCAATTATTTCAGTGGGGGAATAAATTTCTGCCTGTAAAACGCCTTTAATCAAGGCAGTTCCCATTTTTCCTAAACCAATCACTCCTAGCTTCATGTTTTTTTCCTCCTTAATTTTTTTAATCAAATTATCACCTTTAGGACATCTGGCTTTATTTTTAAAATCAAAAAACCCCCTTCCCTTTGATAAGGAACGGGGTTAAACGCGGTACCATCCTTTTTGGTTATCAGATAACCTCTATCATTTTCTGACAACCCTGCTCATTAGCTACAGCTTACAAGGACAAATTTAAGTTGATTTTGCTATAGCCTTTGCTGATAACGGAATATCTCCGGCAAAACTTACTGGGGTTTTCAGTTTGCAGCTTCCAGAGGGGTTCACCAGCAGAAATAACGAGCTTTCACCATCCTCGTTTCGCTTAAAATCAAACTGGTTACTTGGTCTGTTCAATGCTTTTTTACTTTATCAAATTAAATTCTTTATTAGTAATAAATTATATTATAGAATCAACTAATTGTCAAATATAATTAAAATCCATAAAGCTCTATAATTATCAATACCGAAATTAATATAGCTACAACTGGAAAAATTATTTTCCAGTGGTTGATATTAAGCTTTTCCGGCAGGGTGGCTTGAGAGAACTTTCCTTTATTGATTAAACCACTAAATTTCTGGTGAAAATTTGCATAAAGAGCGCTGCCAATTAATATCCCAGCCAGACCAGGCAGTAAAGCATCGAGACTTCCCTGCCCCATAGCCCCAACTATAGTTCCAGGACAATAGCCCAGGACAGCAAAACCAATCCCGAATAATAAGCCACCTGGAATAACCTGAAGAGGAGATTTATTTTTAGGGGAAAGCTCAATTAAATTTTTATCCCGGAGAAAATATATGCCGACCATTCCTGTAATTATGGCTGTAATAATAATCTTGACTACGGTAAAATCAGCTAACCTCAACTGACCTACAATAACATTGTATTGGGTTACTCCTCCCTTTTGTAATAAAAAACCAAATACAATGCCGGTAAAAAGACCTTTTAGCAGTTTTGCCTTCTTAGTGGTCAAGGTAAACCCCCCCTTAGTAAATTAATAAAGCGGTTATTATTCCGCCGAGAAAGAAAGAGATAGCAGCCAGCCAGCTACTGATGCTTAATTGCATGGTTCCACTGATGCCATGACCACTGGTACAACCTCCTGCCCAGCGAGCTCCAAATCCCACCAGAATTCCCCCAAATAATGCGGAAAATATTCTGCCAAGAAAATTTTGATTTAAGACTGACGGAAAATCTGTTGCCGGTAAAAAGCTAAGCTCAAATTGGCCAGAGAGCTGGGCTGATATGAAGCTGCCAATAAAAATCCCCAGAACTAACATCCACTGCCAGTCAATCTCTGGGGTGTATTTTTGATAATATTTTAATTCTAATACAAGTTCAGGATTATATTTTTTCCTTATCATTCCCGAAGTTCGAGCAAAGGAGGTGGAAGTACCTAGAGCCTTGCGGGAAATTAAAAAAGATAACCAGCTTAATACTCCAATTGCAAAACCGACAATATAAGGAGACCATTGAGACTGTCGAAAAATTTCCATTAGTTTTTATCCTCCTTGATATAAATTAGTTCTGTATTTTTCTAACCATCCTCGTTAAAGCATGGTGGAAATCAATATCATCTCTCCAGGTTCTTTCCTGCTGGCGCTGTCTGGTCAAGGCCTGCCGGGGGCCAGATTTTGCCCTTCTTTTTTGGGCCTGGATATGTCTTTGAGCAAGTAAGGCATCGATGTTTTCCTCAGTATAAATTAATCCATCTTCATTGATAGCATAAGCCCCTTTGCCCAAAGCTAAACTGGCTAAACCATAATCCTGAGTGACTATTAAATCACCTGGTTCTGTCTCTTCTAATAATATCAGGTCAACATTATCCTGACCTTGATCTACTCTAATGGCTTCACCGTAGTTAAGAGTAATATCATGGTTCAAATCGAAATAAACCTGAAGGGTAATATTATTATCCTGACAAAAATTTTCTATTATATCCAGAACCGGACAGGAATCTCCATCAACCAGAATTTTCATGGTTACCAACTCCTAAATAATAAAACTATTTGGCAGATATAGGTCAGTATTTAAGAATATTAAAAACGCAATTATTTTTTAATTGTTAATTAATTATATAATTCAATGCTAAAATTTACAAGTAAATCAGCCAATAAAACTGTTGTTTCTTATGCGACAAATTAACTATATCGGAGGATTTTGCCTATTTATAAAACCGATGGTATCAGTAATGAACGACCATTTCAAAATATTATACACAATGTTACTATCGGAGCATTGTCAGAAATAATTACCTGTGATAGGATTTTGATACTAAAAGATAATAATAATAATAGCTTTTGATAAACTTTTAGTTTTAATAAAGATTTTAGCAAAACAGAAATAAATTATAATTAAACTCATAAAATCCAAAAAACAGGGAGGGATTAGCTTTGTAATGACAATTATATTTTTGTGATTGGCTTAAATTACTTATTTAAACTGAAACAAAATCAGGAATCTGCTGCAAATTTTAATGTTTTAAAGACATAGTTTGATTTAATTAAAATTTTAATTTTGGAGGAAGGTAGATATGTTAGCAAGAAAGATTAAATTATCAATAGTTTTAATGTTAGTTGTTGGATTGGTTTTTACACTCTCAGCCTGCGACATGGGAAATTCAGCAGTCGATGAGGTTGACGATAGCGAAGTGATAGAAGAATTTAATGTACTGGTACATGAGCCAGGAGCAAATCTGGCAGAAAACAAATCTTATTTTGAAGTGGAAGAGAGTCAGGTACAGATTGGAGAATATAGAGAACTGACAGATAACCGAGGCGTGGCCACACTTACCAATTTAGCTGCAGGAAATCAAGAATTAATAGTTTCCAGAGAAGATTATGAGGATTTTGAGGCTAATATTGATGTTTCGAAGAATAATAATAACCACTTAGTAGAAATATATCAGGAAGACAGTGCTGAAATTGACCCTGGAACAGTTCAATTTAATAAGAAGAACCCCGAAAATGTAAAGACATTAATTGAATGGAATGGAGCAAATGAAGTTGATGGTATTTATAGAGCTATTCCCGATGAAAACTTTGA
>Ga0207421_10000705_pt1 | contig 43221 bp, 48 predicted proteins | sample SodLakKL_010_SED_4_FD_187542 | JGI IMG/M metagenome (GOLD analysis project Ga0207421, IMG submission 187542) | Alkaline sediment microbial communities from Lake Tanatar, Kulunda Steppe, Russia - 8KL_010_SED (SPAdes) (version 2) | ecosystem: Environmental > Aquatic > Non-marine Saline and...
GATGTCGGCGTCGAAGGACTCGATGACCCAGCCGGCGTCCTGCGCGGCCGCGGCCGGGGCGAGCAGCGCGAGGGCGAGCAGCGCGAGGACGGCCGTGGCCACGGGGCGGGCCAGGCGCGCGCTCATCGCCCGAACTCCGCGGTGGGGGCGACGCGGTCGGCGGCGTCGGCCTTGAAGAACTCCGCGGGGGAGAAGCCCAGCGGCCCGGCGACGAGCATCGCGGGGAAGGACTGCTGGCGGGTGTTGAAGCGCTCGACGGTGGCGTTGTAGTAGCGCCGGGCGAAGGAGATGTCCTCCTCGAGCGTGGAGAGCTCCTCCTGCAGCGCGAGGAAGTTGCGCGAGGTCTTGAGGTCGGGGTAGGCCTCGGCGACGGCGTAGAGCTGACGCAGCGCCGACTCGAGGAGGTCGTCGGCGACGCCGTTGCGCGCGGGGCCCTCGGCGTCGACCAGGGCCGTGCGTGCGGCGGTCACCGCCTCGGTGACCTCGCGTTCGTGCACCCGCGCGCCCTCGACGGTGGCGACGAGGTTGGGCACGAGCTCGGCGCGACGGGTGAGCTGGACGTCGATGCCGGCCCAGCCGTCGGCGACCTTGTTGCGGTCGGCGACGAGGCGGTTGTAGGTGAGCGCGACGAGCGCGAGCAGCGCCACGACGAGCCCTGCGACGAGCACGGCGGTCATCGGCGTCCTCCCCTGACTGGTCCCTTGGGGCCCCGGTCGGCGACCGCCACCCCGCGTCGGCGGCCCCCGCCCCGCCGGCGCGGCGGCCCCCGCACGCGGGCAGCGTAACCGCTGGCGGACGCGCGCTGCCCGGGGTCGCCTCAGCCCTCCTCGACGCGCGTGTCGGGGCGGAAGGCGAACTGGACGAACCAGAACGTGTCGTCGTGGGGCAGCCGCTCGAGCTGCGTCCCCTCCCGCGGGCCGTCGATGGCGACGCCGGTCACCGACCACGTCGTGCCGCCATCGTCGACGAAGCGCCCGTCGTCGGGCTCGAGGCGCAGCGGCTCGCCGTCGACCTCGGCACGGAAGACCCCGGCCTGGCCGACGTCCTCGGCATCGGCGATCACCGGTCCGCCGAGGGCGCTGGCCGCGCCCTCGGCCCAGAGCACGACGGCGTCGGTGCCGGCGATCTCGTCGCTGACGACGCCCTCGGCGGCGAGGCGATCCCAGGGGTAGGCCACGGGGTCCTCCTCGCCGCCGGCGGTCACCACCCGCGCCATCTGGGGCAGCGGCCCGCCGGTCTCGCCGTCGAAGAGGAAGGGCTCGTCACTCGACTCGTAGCCGACGTAGGGGTTGTCGCCATAGGGCCGGTCGACGCCGGTGTCGCGGGAGAGCACCGGCGCGTCGGGCCAGCGCTCGGCGAGCTCGGCGAAGCCGACGATCTGCATCGGCAGGCGCTCGAGGACCTCGCCGGTGCGCGGCCCGATGATCGCCTCGCCGGTGAACTGCGACCACAGGCTGCGCGTGGCGCGGTCGTACATCACGAGGTTGGAGCGCCACAGCCGGCCGGAGGTGCCGAAGGACTGCGGCCGATCGTCGACCTCCCGCACGAAGGCGAGCCCGGAGTTGCACAGCGGGCAGTACGTCACGACGACGTCGACGCCGCCGATCGTGTCGTTGACGATCTCGTGGAAGGTGAGGATCGCCAGGGGGTAGCCGCGGACCTCCCCGCCGACCTCGACGATCATCACCGGGTCGGCCTCACCGAGCCAGCCGCCCGCCGAGGCCACCGCCTCGAAGACCGGCGCGTCGATCGGCGGGATGCCATCGGGCGGCGGGCCGCCGTCGCGGAGCTCGTCGAGGCCGACGGCCTGCTCGACGTCGTCGCCGGCCTCCCACGGCCACGGCGGGGGATCGGCGGGCTCCTCGCCCGGGGTCGGCGGCTCGACGTCGAGGGCGCCGGCCGCCCCCTCGGACGCCGCGGCCTCCTCCTCGCCGGGCGCGTCCTCGTCGGCGCCCGCGCCGCCTGCTCCATCCCCACCCGACCGCCGCGCGTCGCCCTCGCCGCCGTCGCTGGTCGTCCCGGCGCAGGCCGTGAGGGCGAGGGCGAGCACGAGCAGGGTGCCGAGTCTCACGCTCGTCCGGATCATCGCGTCCTCCCTGGCAGCGGTGTGGTCGGGGTCGCAGACGGGGTGCGGCAGGGCCCAAGCCTGGGGCGGGCGGGGCGCAACGGCGCGCCGAGGGTCACCGGGGTGACGGAGCCGGGGGCTCAGGGCAGGCGCTCACCGGCGAGCTCGGCGAGCCCGTCGAGGTCGAGGAGCGTGATGCGCCGGTAGGCGTTGGCCACGACGCCGCGCTGGCGCAGCCGCGCCATCACCCGCGAGACCGACTGGCGGCGCACGCCGAGGAGCTCGGCGAGCATGCCGTGGGAGAGGGGGGTCTGCCAGCCCCCGTCGTCGGCGCGCTCGCGCGCGTCGAGCAGCAGGGAGGCGACCTGGGCGTCGAGGTCCTTGGTGAGCAGGGTCGCGAGCCGGCGCTGGCTGTGCTCGAGGCGCGCGGCCACCGAGGTCGTCCAGCGCAGCGCGAGCGTCGGGGAGCCGCGCAGCAGCGCGAGGAGGTCGTCGCGGTCGAGGTCGACGAGCGTCGCGTCGGTCTCGACGACGGCGTCGAAGGGCATCGGCTGCTCGCAGAGCAAGGCGACGTCGGCGACGACGCCGCCGGCCTCGACGAGCGCGACGGTCCTGCGCGCGCCGCCGCGCCCCCGGGTGGCGAGGCGGACCCGGCCGCGGCGCACGACCGAGACGGTGTGGACCTCGTCGCCGGCCCGCGCGAGCACCGTGCCCGCGGCGACCTCGCGGACGTGTGCGACGCGCTCGAGCGCGGCGACGTCGGCGGGACGCAACGGGCTGAGGTCGGTCGGCGTCATGGCCTCGGCGATCCACCGCGCGTGGCGCCGCGGGTCCCCGCGGTCGCTGCGGAGCGCCGTCGGCGGGGCCGCGGCGATCCGCGGCGGCGGCGCCGCGGTCCTAGCGCCCATCGGCTTCGAGGAGGCGCAGCCAGACCTCGCTCACGGTGGGGAAGGCGGGCACCGCGTGCCAGAGCACGTCGAGCGGCACCTCTCCGGCGATGGCGATCGTCGCGGCGTGGAGCATCTCGCCGACCCCCGGACCGGTGAACGCCGCGCCGACGATGACGTCGCGGTCGCCGTCGATGACGAGCTGGCTCGTGCCCGCGACGCCCTTGCCGAGCAGCACCGCGCCGGCGACGTCGCCGGTGCCGTAGCGCACCGTGCGCACCGCGAGGCCGGCCTCGCGGGCCTCGGCCTCGGTGAGCCCCACCGCGGCGACCTGCGGATCGGTGAAGACGACCCGCGGGTTGGCCTTGCGGTCGCCCCAGGCGGTGGCCGGCCGGCCGGCGAGGACGTCGGCGGCGATGCGGGCCTGGTACTTGCCGGTGTGGGTGAGCAGGCTGCGGCCGTTGACGTCGCCGACGGCGAGCAGCCAGCCACCGTCGACCCCGGTCACCCTGAGGGTGTCGTCGACGTCGAGGAACCCGCCGGACGTGAGCCCGACCTGCTCGAGGCCAAGGTCGTCGGTGGCTGGGCGGCGGCCGACCGCGACGAGGAGCTCGTCGGCCTCGACGTCGTCGTGGCCCTCGAGGCGCAGGGTCACCGGCGCGCCGGGCTGGGTGCGCTCGACGGCGGTGGCGCGCACCCCGGTGCGCACGTCGACGCCGTCGGCGCGCAGCGCCTCGGCGAGCTCCTCGCCGGCGAAGGGCTCCTCGCGGGGCAGGAGCCGCTCGGCCATCTCGACGACGGTGACCTCGGCGCTGCCGAGGCGGGCGAAGGCCTGGGCGAGCTCGACGCCGACGACGCCGCCGCCGAGGACGGCGAGGCGGCGGGGGACCTCCTTGGTCGTCGTGGCCTCGCGGTTGTCCCACGCGCCGGACTCGGCGAGCCCGGGGATCGGCGGCCAGGCCGCCCGCGAGCCGGTCGCCACGACGACGCCCCGGCGCGCGCCGAGCGTCGTGGTCTGCCCGTCGGCGCGGGTGACCTCGACGCGGCGCTCGCCGGTGAGGCGGCCGCGCCCGCGCTCGAGCGCCACCCCGGCGCCCTCGATCCACTGCTGCTGGCCGGTGTCGTCGAGGTGGCTCGTGAAGGCGTCGCGGCTGCGCAGCACCGCCTCGACGTCGAGCTCCCCGGTCAGCGCCGCGGCGACCGACGGCAGCCGCCGCGCTGCGGCGAGGACCTCGGTGGGTCGCAGCAGCGCCTTCGAGGGCATGCACGCCCAGTAGGAGCACTCTCCGCCGAGCAGCTCCTCCTCGACGAGGGCGACCTCGAGTCCGTGCTCGACGGCGCGTCCCGCGACGTTCTCCCCGGCGGGCCCACCCCCGATGACGATGACGTCGTAGCTGCGCTCCATGCTCGTCTCCGTTCCTCGGCTCGCGGTCACCGGGGCAACCCCGACCGCCGGCGCGCTCGTCCAGGAATCCGCCCCGCGGTCCCCGTGGCGCGCGCTGGGCGCTCGTCGCCACGCGAGGCGGTGGGGGCGCGAGCGGGCCACGTTGCGGCGCCGGTGCCCGGCGCGGGGCCGGCGGGTCGGCCGCTAGCATGCGCGGTCGGTAGCCAAGGAGGGTGGAGTCCCGCGTGGCCAGCGTCCTCGTCGTCGACGACGACCCCGTGATCCGCGAGCTGCTCGCGGTCAACCTCGAGCTCGAGGGCTATGACGTGCGCACCGCCGGCGATGGCGCCGCGGCGCTCGCGGCGCTCGCCCGCGAGCCCGTCGACCTCGTCCTGCTCGACGTGATGATGCCGGAGGTCTCCGGCTGGGAGGTCGCCGCACGGCTCGCGGCCGACGAGGCCACCGCGGCGATCCCCGTCATCATGCTCACCGCCAAGGCCATGGAGACCGACGTCCGCCGCGGCGGCGAGCTCGGTGTGGCCCGCTACGTCACCAAGCCCTTCGACCCGACCGACCTCATGGCGACCTGCGCGGCGGTGCTCGCCGAGGAGCCGACCGAGGAGGACCGATGAGCCCCGATCTCGCCGCGACGGTGCGCGCCGCCCTCGCCGAGGCCGGCCTGCCCGACCGTGAGCCGGCGTTCGAGCGTCCGCGCCAGCGCGCCCACGGGGACTGGTCGACGAACGTCGCGATGACCCTCGCGGGCCCCCTCGGGCGCCCGCCGCGGGAGATCGCCGAGGAGATCGTCGCGGCGATCGGCGAGGCGACCGGCGTCGACGCCGTCGAGGTCGCCGGGCCGGGGTTCATCAACTTCCGCCTCGCCCAGGACGCCTTCGCCGACATCGTCCGCGCCGCCGTCGACGCCGGGGAGGACTGGGGGCGCAACGCCACGCTCGCCGGGCGGCGGGTCAACGTCGAGTTCGTCTCGGCCAACCCCACCGGCCCGATCCACGTCGGCCACGGCCGCCAGGCCGCGCTCGGCGACGCGATCGCGAGCCTGCTCGAGGCCTGCGGTGCGGAGGTCACCCGGGAGTACTACTTCAACGACGCCGGTCAGCAGATGCGCAAGTTCGGCGAGAGCGTCGCCGCGGCGATGGCCGGCGGGCAGCCGCCCGAGGACGGCTACCACGGCGGCTACATCGCCGAGCTCGCCGCCGACCTCGCCGCCGACGGCCCGCCCGCCGACCTCCAGGAGGCCGCCTACGAGGCGATGCTCGCCCGCATCGTCGCTACCCTCGAGCGCTTCGGCGTGGCCTTCGACGTCTTCTACGGCGAGCGCGGCCTGCACCGCTCCGGCGCGGTCGACGACGCGATCGCCCGGCTGCGCGAGGCCGGGCACGCCTACGACGCCGACGGCGCGGTGTGGCTCGCGACGACGACCTTCGGCGACGACAAGGACCGCGTCCTCGTCAAGGCCGACGGCGAGCCGACGTACTTCGCCGCCGACTGCGCCTACCTCCTCGACAAGGCCGGCCGCGGCTTCGACGACCTCATCTACGTCCTCGGCTCGGACCACCACGGCTACATCGGGCGCATGCTCGCCGTCGCCGACGCCTCCGGGGTGGGCCGTGCGCGCGTCGAGATCGTCATCCACCAGTTCGTCAACCTCTTCCGCGACGGCGAGGTCGTGCGGATGAGCAAGCGCACCGGTGAGATCGTGACCTTCGACGAGCTCATCGACGAGGTCGGCGCCGACGCCGCGCGCTACACGCTCCTGCGCTTCAGCCCCGACACGACGATCGACTTCGACATCGCCGAGGTCGTGCGCGCCGAGAAGGAGAACCCCGTCTACTACGTGCAGTACTCCTCGGCGCGCATCGCGGGGATCATGCGCACCGCCACCGAGCAGGGGGTCGAGCCCGGCAACCTCGCCGAGGCGCCCCTCGACCTGCTCGCCCACCCCGCCGAGCACGAGCTGTGCCGGCGCATCGGGCGCTGGCCGGAGGTCGTGGCGCTCGCCGCCGCCGAGCGTGCGCCCCACCGCGTCGCGCGCTACGCCGAGGACCTCGCCGAGGGCTTCCACAAGTTCTACACCGAGTGCCAGGTCGTCAGCGACGACGTCGAGCTGACCCGGGCGCGCTACTGGCTCGTCGTCGCCGCCCGCCAGACCCTCGTGTCCGCCCTCGGCCTGCTCGGCGTGACCGCACCGGAGCGGATGTGAGCCGGCCGCGGGTCGACCTGCGGGGCGGGGCGTTGACCGGCGACGCCGGCGGCGAGCTCGCCGGCGCGCTGCCGGCCACCGCCGTCGTCGAGGCGGGCCGGCTGCGCGCGCTCGGCGGCCTCGACGTCGAGGCGCTCGCCGCGCGCTTCGCGACGCCGCTGTGGGTGCTCGACCGCGCCACGCTCGTCGGGCGCATGCGCGCCTACCGCCAGGCCTTCGCCGACGGCGAGGTCGTCTACGCGAGCAAGGCGCTGTGCCTGCGCGGGGTGCTCGAGCTCGCGACCGCCGAGGGCCTGCTCGTCGACTGCGCCACCGGCGGGGAGCTCGCGACCGCCGAGGCCGCCGGCGTGGCTCCCGAGCGCATCGTCCTGCACGGCAACAACAAGTCCGAGGCCGAGCTCGACGCCGCCGTCGGCCTCGGCGTCGGGCGCATCGTCGTCGACAGCTTCAGCGAGCTGCGCCGCCTCGAGGCCGTCGCCGCCGCGCACGGGCGCACCGTCGACGTCCACCTCAGGGTGACCCCCGGCATCGACGCCCACACCCACGAGTTCGTCGCCACCGGCCAGGACGACTCGAAGTTCGGCTTCACGCTCTCCTCGGGCCTGGCCCACGAGGCCGCCGCGACGGTGATCGGCAGCGAGCGGCTGCGGCTGACCGGGGCGCACTGCCACGTCGGCAGCCAGGTCTTCGAACTCGAGGCCTTCACGACCGCCGCCCGGGTCATGCTCGGCTTCCTCGCCGAGCTCGCCGAGACCCACGGCGTCGTGCTCGGCGAGCTCAACCTCGGCGGCGGGCTCGGCGTCGTCGAGGACCCCGCCGACGACCCGCCCTCGCTCGAGCGCTACGCCGAGGCGGTCAGCGGCGCCCTCGCCGCCGCCGCGGCCGGCTACGGCCTGCCGACCCCGCGGCTGTTCGTCGAGCCGGGCCGCTCGGTCGTCGGCCCCGCCGGGGTGACGCTCTACCGCGCCGGCACGATCAAGCCCCTCGACGGCCTGCGCACCTACGTCGCCGTCGACGGCGGGATGAGCGACAACCCGCGCTACGCGCTCTACGGCGCCGCCCACCCGTTCCTGCCCGCCGGCGCGCCGTCGCCCGAGCCCGCCGAGGACGCGCCCCGCGTCCCCGCCGGCACCCCGGTGACGGTCGTCGGCAAGCACTGCGAGTCCGGCGACGTCCTCGCCGAGGGCACGACCCTGCCCGCCGACCTCGTCGAGGGCGAGCTGCTCGCCGCGCTCGGCACCGGCGCCTACCACCACGCGATGGCCTCGAACTACAACCGCCTCGGCCGTCCCGCCGTCGTGCTCGTCGCCGACGGCGAGGCCGTCGTGCTCTCCCGCGCCGAGACCGTCGCCGACCTCCTCGCCCGCGAGCCGTCGCTGCGCGAAGGCTGAGTCGGGCGCCCCTGGCGGCCGCGGGCCCGGGGCGCGACGGTGCGTAGACTCGGGGCATGAGCACCCCATCGCCTGCTGCCTCCACCCCCGCGCTGACCGTCGGCCTGCTCGGCGGCGGCACCGTCGGCAGCGGGGTCGTGCACCTGCTCGCCGAGCACGCCGAGGAGATCGCCATCCGCGTCGGCGCCCGCCTCGAAGTCGGGCCCGTCGTCGTGCGCGACCTCGACAAGCCCCGCGACCTCGCCGCCGGCACGCTCACCGACGATCCCGCCGCGGTCGTCGACGACGCCGCCGTCGATCTCGTCGTCGAGGTCATGGGCGGCGTCGAGCCGGCGTGCGCGTACATCACCGCCGCGCTCGAGCGCGGCGCGTCGGTCGTCACCGCCAACAAGGAGCTCATCGCCGGCCACGGCACCGCCCTGCGCGCGCTGGCCCGGGACAAGGGCGCGCGCCTGGAGTACGAGGCGGCGGTGGCCGGGTCGATCCCGATCATCAAGCCGCTGCGCGAGTCGCTGGCCGGCGACCGCGTCCGCAAGGTGCTCGGCATCCTCAACGGCACGACGAACTACATCCTCACGCGGATGACCGAGGAGGGGATGGGCTTCGACGAGGCGCTCGCCGAGGCGCAGGCCCTCGGGTATGCCGAGGCCGACCCCAGCGCCGACGTCGACGGTCACGACGCCGCCTCGAAGGCCGCGATCCTCGCGGGGCTGGCCTTCGACGCCGAGGTCGTCGCCAGCGACGTCACCGTCGAGGGCATCCGCGGGGTCACCGCCACCGACATCGCCCACGCCGCGCGCATGGGCTACCTCGTCAAGCTCCTCGCCATCGCCGAGGAGCGCGACGGTCAGGTCGGCGTGCGCGTGCATCCCGCCCTCGTGCCGCGCGCGCACCCGCTCGGCAGCGTGCGCGAGTCCTACAACGCGGTCTTCGTCGAGGCCGAGGCCGCCGACGAGCTCATGTTCTACGGCCGCGGGGCGGGCAGCCTGCCGACCGCGAGCGCCGTCGTCGGCGACATCGTCACCGCCGCGCGCGCCCTGCGCTCCGGCGAGCGTCCCGCCAACGGCTCGGCGGTCGCCCGCAAGCCGATCGCGCCGTTCGCCGAGGTCTGGGGCCAGCACTCCATCCTCCTCGACGTCGCCGACCAGCCCGGTGTGCTCGCCGCGATCGCCCAGACCTTCGGCGACCACGGCGTGTCGATCAAGAGCGTGTGGCAGGAGGGCGGCGGCGAGGCCGCCCAGCTGCTGCTCATCACCCACCCCGCCCGGCAGGGCGCCGTCGCCGCCACCCTCGGCTCGCTGCGCGACCTCGACGTCGTCCGCGACGTCGCGAGCGTCATCCGCGTCGAGGGCGGCGAGGTCTGAGCGCGGCGACGCCGCCTACACTCGGAGGCGCCATGACCGACACCGCCGCCGCACCGTCCGCCGCCAGTGGCGCCGGGGCCCCTGACCGCCCCGCGCCCGGGGCCTCCGCCGCCTCCGCGTCGCCGGCCACCGCCTCGACGGGCCGGCCGTCGACGACCCCGGCCTCGACGGGACGGCAGTGGCGCGGGGTCATCGAGGAGTACCGCGACCGGCTGCCGGTCAGCGACGCCACCCCGGTGGTGACGCTGCGCGAGGGCGGCACGCCGCTCATCCACTCCTGTGAGCTCAGCGAGCGCACCGGCGCGCAGGTGTGGCTGAAGTTCGAGGGCGCCAACCCGACCGGCTCCTTCAAGGACCGCGGGATGACGGTGGCGATCTCGAAGGCCGCCGAGGCCGGCGCCGAGGCGGTGATCTGCGCGTCGACGGGCAACACCTCGGCGGCGGCGGCCGCCTACGCCGCGAAGGCGCGGATGACCTGCGGGGTCATCGTCCCGCGCGGCAAGATCGCCCTCGGCAAGCTCGCCCAGGCGCTCGTCCACGGCGCGACGGTCCTGCAGATCGACGGCAGCTTCGACGCCGCACTGCGGGTCTGCCGCGAGCTCGCCGAGCGCTACCCCGCCGAGCTCGTCAACTCCGTCAACCCCTACCGCATCGAGGGGCAGAAGACCGGCGCCTTCGAGATCGTCGACTTCCTCGGCGACGCCCCCGACGTCCACGTCATGCCGGTCGGCAACGCCGGCAACATCACCGCCTACTGGCAGGGCTACCGCGAGGAGGCCGCGCGAGGCGCGATCGGCGCGCTGCCGGTCATGCGCGGCTTCCAGGCCGCCGGCTCCGCGCCGATCGTGGCCGGCCACGTCATCGAGCGGCCCACGACGATCGCCACGGCGATCCGCATCGGCCACCCCGCCTCGTGGGACCGCGCCGTCGAGGCCGCCGAGACCTCTGGTGGCTCGATCCGGGCGGTCACCGACCGCCAGATCCTCCAGGCCTACCGGGCGCTGGCCCGCGAGGGCGTCTTCGTCGAGATGGCCTCGGCCTCGAGCGTGGCGGGCCTGCTCGAGCTCGCCGACGCCGGCGAGGTGCCCGCCGGGGGCACCGTCGTCTGCGTCGTCACCGGCCACGGCCTCAAGGAGCCCGACTGGGCGATCGCCGGGGCCTCCCCGCCGGAGGTCGTCCCCGACGACGTCGACGCCGCCGCCGAGCGCCTCGGCCTCACCGACTGATGGGGCCTGCCGCCGCCGTGCCGCGCCGCGTCCCCACCGTGGGGAGGTGAGGATGGACCCCGACGACATCGTCGGCGTCGAGGTGCCGGCGAGCGCCGCGAACCTCGGCCCCGGCTTCGACGCCCTCGCCGCGGCGGTCGACCTGCGGCTCACCGCCTGGACGACCGACCGGGAGGACCGCCGGGTCATCGCCGCGGGGGAGGGCGCCGAGGAGCTGCCCAGCGACGACGACAACCTCGTCTGGCGCGCCCTCGTCGCCTACTGCGAGCGCTTCGGCGCGCCGGTGCCCGAGGTGAGCCTGCGGGCGCACAGCGCCATCCCCCTCGAGCGCGGCCTCGGCTCGTCCTCGGCCGCCGCGGTCGCCGGCGTGGCGCTGGCCCGGGCGCTCACGCGCGCCGGCGGCAGCGACCATGACCTCGTCGACCTCGCCGCGGAGCTCGAGGGCCACGCCGACAACGCCGCCGCGGCGGTCATCGGCGGCATCGTCGCCGTCGTCGACGGGCGCGCCCACCGCTTCGAGCCCTCGCCGGGCCTGCGGCCGGTCGTCTGCATCCCCACCGAGCGTCAGTCGACATCGGCCGCGCGCGGACTCCTGCCGGACGTCGTGCCCTTCGCCGACGCCGCGGGGACCGCCGGGCGCGCCGCGCTGACCCTCGCCGGGCTCACCGGCGGCGCGGCCCTGCGGCCCGAGGCGATGCACGACGTCCTCCACGAGCCCGCCCGCTTCGAGGCGATGCCCGAGACCGGCGCCCTCGTCGCCCGGCTGCGCGACAACGGTGTCGCCGCCTGCCTCTCGGGCGCGGGGCCGTCGGTCCTCGCCGTTGTCGGGGTACGTGACCACGCAGCAGCCGAGCGCATCACCGCCCTCGCCGGGGACGGCTGGGAGATCCACGCGGCCTCGTGGGACCGGGCCGGCGCGGCGGTCTGCCCGCCCACCGTCGTGGCCCGACCCGCGACCGCCTCCGAGCCCCCGGCGTAGGGGTCTCGCGCGGCCGCCTGCCGCTGGCGATGCGTCCCGGCACGTCGCGGTCGGCGGAGAGCCCCGCGCACGACCGCGGCGCGGCTGGTGGACGGCGGCATTGCCCCCCGCAGGCGCGGCCGCTATCGTGGTCAGCGATGGGCCTCGGCCCATCACCTCGCTCACCGTCCCTCGACGACCCACCGCCTGTGCGTCGCCCCGACACCATCGCGGCCGCACACGCGGAGCATCGCTCGTCGTGCCCGCCCGATGGCGTCCGTGACGGAGCCCCTGACCGCACGCCGCACGCGGGATCGCGCGGCGTCGGCGGCTCGCCGCGATGCGTGCCGCCGCGCCCCTGATCACCCACCCGTGCCAGGGCGATGGTGAGCGCGACGACCCCAGCCCGCGCCCCGCGCGGCTCTGACAGGAGTGGACCTCGATGGACCCCAGCGTCCTGGCCCGCAAGCCGCTGACCGAGCTCAAGAGCATCGCCTCCGAGCTCGACATGCGGGGCTACCAGCGCATGCGCAAGGCCGACCTCATCGACGCGATCGTGCGCACCGCCAACGCCAAGGCCGACCCCCAGCAGGCCGACCGCAACGGCCACCACGACGACGGCGGCGCCGCCGAAGGGGCCCGCGCGCAGGGTGGCACCACCGACCCCGGCGACACCCTCTTCGACGAGAGCCCATCCGCAGGGGGCTCCGGCGAGGCGGCCTCGGGCGAGGCGGCCTCCGGTGAGGGCGCCGGCGATGGCGGCGGCGAGCGAGCGAGGGTCCGCACCCGCACCCGCGAGCGCACCGGCGAGGAGGACGCCGCAGAGGGCGCGCGCGAGGGTGACGGTGCCCGCAGCGACGAGGGCCGCACCGACGCCGACAAGGGCGAGCAGGACAAGGGCGAGCGGGACAAGGAGGACCGCCAGCCGGGCGAGCAGCCCAAGGGCGAGCGCCAGCAGGGCGGCGGCCCCCAGGGCGGCGGCCCCCAGCCCCAGGGCGGCGGCCCCCAGAACGGTGGTCAGCAGGGCGGCGACGACAGCGAGAGCAGCAGCAAGCGCCGTCGCAAGCGCAACCGCGACCGGCGCCGGGGCAAGGGCGGCGGCGGACCGTCGGGCCAGCAGCAGGAGCAGCAGGGCGGCGGCGGTGGCGGTCAGGAGCTCGGCGAGGTGCGCGAGGGCGTCCTCGACATCCTCCCCGAGGGCTACGGCTTCCTGCGCACCGCCGGCTACCTGCCCGGCGACAAGGACTGCTACGTCTCGCAGTCGATGATCCGCAAGGCGGGGCTGCGCCGCGGCGACATCGTCGCGGGCCCGATCCGGGTGCAGCGCAACCAGGAGAAGGTCCCCGCGATCGCTCACCTCGAGAAGGTCAACGGCCAGCCCTACGACCCGTCGAAGCCGACGCCGCACCGGCCCGACTTCAAGGACATGACGCCGCTGTTCCCCGCCGAGCGGCTGCGCCTCGAGACCCCCGAGGGGCCGATCTCGATGCGGATCATGGATCTCATGAGCCCCATCGGCAAGGGCCAGCGCGGCCTCATCGTCAGCCCGCCGAAGGCCGGCAAGACGACGATCCTCAAGGAGCTCGGGCAGGCGATCGCCTACAACAACCCCGAGTGCCACGTCATGGTCGTGCTCGTCGACGAGCGCCCCGAGGAGGTCACCGACATGCAGCGGTCGGTGCCCGGCGAGGTCATCGCCTCGACGTTCGACCGCCCCGCCGACGACCACACCCAGATCGCCGAGCTCGCCATCGAGCGCGCCAAGCGCCTCGTCGAGGCCGGCGAGGACGTCGTCATCCTCCTCGACTCGATCACCCGGCTCTCGCGCGCCTACAACCTCGCCGCGCCCGCGTCGGGGCGGATCATGTCCGGCGGTGTCGACTCGACGGCGCTGTACCCGCCGAAGCGCTTCTTCGGCGCGGCCCGCAACATCGAGGGCGGCGGATCGCTCACGATCATCGCGAGCGCGCTCATCGAGACCGGCTCGAAGATGGACGAGGTGATCTTCGAGGAGTTCAAGGGCACCGGCAACATGGAGATCCGCCTCGACCGCCGCCTCGAGCAGAAGCGCATCTTCCCCGCCATCGACGTCGGCGCCTCGGGCACCCGCAAGGAGGAGCTGCTGCTCGACCGCGAGGAGCTCGAGATCATCTGGAAGCTGCGCCGGGTGCTCCACGCCCTCGAGGGGCCCCCCGCCCTCGAGCTGCTCATCGACAAGATGAAGTCGACGAAGAGCAACAACCAGTTCCTCATCCAGATCCAGAAGTCCAACCTCCAGACCTGAGCCCCGCGGCGCCCGCCGGCGGGCCGTACCCTGGCAGCGCGCCGCACCCGACGAGACGAGGACGAGCGATGAAGGCCGACATCCACCCCGAGTACGTCACCGCGACGGTCACGTGCTCCTGCGGCAACGAGTTCGAGACGCGCTCGACGCAGGACCAGATCCGCGTCGAGCTCTGCAACCTCTGCCACCCCTTCTACACGGGCCGGCAGAAGCTCGTCGACTCCGGTGGCCGCGTCGAGCGCTACAAGAAGCGCTACGCCAAGAAGCAGAGCTCCTAGCGCGACCGTGGCCAGCGAGGAGGGCCACCGCCCCCACTACTACGGCGGCCAGGCGGTCATCGAGGGCGTGATGATGCGCGGCCGCGAGGCCTGGGCGGTCGCCGTGCGCCGGCCCTCGGGGCAGATCTACCTCGAGCGCCACCCCGTGCGCGATGCCGCGAGCCGGCACCGCCTGCTGCGCGTGCCGTTCGTCCGGGGCACGTTCGCCCTCGTCGACGCGCTCAAGATCGGAGCGAAGGCGCTCACGATCTCGGCGAACGAGTCGGTCGAGGAGGAGGAGCAGCTCACCGGCAAGGAGATGGGCTCGAGCCTGCTCGTCGCCCTCGTGCTCTTCATCGGCGTCTTCATCATCCTGCCGAACTTCGGTCTGGCCTTCCTCTCCGACCGGCTCGGCGACGGCACGCTCTACCACTTCACCGAGGGCGTGCTGCGCATCGTCCTCTTCCTCGGCTACCTCGGGGCGATCTCCCTGCTGTCCGACATCCGTCGGGTGTTCGCCTACCACGGCGCGGAGCACCAGACCATCGCCGCCTACGAGCACGGCGAGCCGCTGCAGCCCGATCGCGTCGCGGCCTACCCGACGCTGCACGTGCGCTGCGGCACGAACTTCCTCATCATGCTCATGCTCCTCGCCGTCGTCGTGTACTCCGTCGCCGGCGCGATCGTGCCGGTGCCCGACGGCGGGGTTGTGGTCACGACCACCTACCACGTCCTCCTGCGCATCCTCCTGCTGCCGGTCATCGCCGGCATCGCCTACGAGGGGCTGCGCCTCGGCGCCGGACGCAGCAACCCCCTCGTCCGCGCGGTGATGAAGCCCGGCCTGTGGCTGCAGAAGGTCACGACCAAGCCCTCCGAGCCGGCGATGCGCGAGGTCGCGATCCGCGCCTTCCAGGCGGTGCTGCCCGCCGAGGAGCACGCCGAGGTGCCCGCGCCCACCGACGAGGGCGAGCTCGCGAGCCCGCTGGTGTGGGGCCCCGACGAGGCCGCCGGCGACGTCGTCTACACCCTCTCGCCGATCGTCGACCCCCCGACGCCGGGCGGCGGCGAGCCCGCGGCCCACGACGAGCCCCGCGGCGGCACGTAGCGGCGACGGCCGGCCACGCGCCGCCACCGCCCGCCTCCGACCCGACCGCCCGGGAGCCCGCCATGCAGGACCTCACCGCCCGCCTCGAGGAGCTCGTGCGCACCCACGCCGAGCTCGAGGCCTCGCTCGCCGACCCCGAGGTGCTCGGCGACCCGGCGCGCTACCGCGAGGCCGCCAAGCGCCACGCCGAGCTCAGCGAGGTCGTCCGCGTCCACGCCGCCCAGGTCGAGGCCGCCGAGGACGCCGCGGCCGCGCGCGAGCTCGCCGCGGAGTCCGAGGGCGCCGACCGCGAGGCCTTCCGTGCCGAGGCCGAGGCCGGCGAGCGCCGTGCCGCCGAGCTCGCCGAGCAGCTGCGCCTGCTCCTGCTGCCCAAGGATCCCCTCGACGACAAGGACGTCATCGTCGAGATCCGGGCTGGCGCCGGCGGCGACGAGGCCGGGCTCTTCGCCGGCGAGCTCTACCGGATGTACGCCCGCTACGCCGAGCGGCAGGGCTGGCGCGTCGAGGAGCTGTCGGTCTCCGAGCAGGGCATCGGCGGCGTGAAGGACGTGACGTTCCAGGTCCACGGCGACGCCGTCTACTCCCGGCTCAAGCACGAGTCGGGCGTGCACCGCGTCCAGCGCGTGCCCCAGACGGAGTCCTCCGGGCGCATCCACACCTCGACGGCCTCGGTCGCGGTCATGCCCGAGGCCGAGGACGTCGACGTCGCCGTCGACCCCAACGACCTCAAGGTCGACGTCTACCGCTCCTCGGGCCCGGGCGGGCAGTCGGTCAACACCACCGACTCCGCGGTGCGCATCACCCACCTGCCGACCGGCCTCGTCGTGGCGATGCAGGACGAGAAGTCCCAGCTGCAGAACAAGGAGAAGGCGCTGCGGGTGCTGCGCGCCCGGCTACTGCAGGCCGAGCAGGAGCGCCAGGCCGCCGAGCGCGCCGAGGACCGAGCCGCGCAGATCGGCTCGGGCGACCGCTCCGAGAAGATCCGCACGTACAACTTCCCGCAGACGCGCATCACCGACCACCGCATCGGCCTGACCGTCCACAACGTCGACGACGTCCTCTCCGGCGAGCTCGACGAGATCTCCGCCGCGCTCGTCGGCGAGGAGCAGCGCCGCCGTCTCGAGGCCCTCGCCGCGCAGTCGTGAGCCCCTCGATGACCCGCGGCGAGCGCGCCGCCCGCGCGGCGATCGCCTCCCGCCTCGCCGCCGCCGGCGTGGCCACCCCCGAGGCCGACGCCCGCCGGCTGCTCGCCGAGGTCGCCCCCGAGCGCCTCGAGGAGGCCGTGGCCCGCCGCGCCGCGCGCGAGCCGCTCCAGCTCATCGTCGGCACGGTGGGCTTCCGCTACCTCGAGCTCGACGTCGCGCCCGGGGTCTTCATCCCGCGGCCCGAGACCGAGGTACTCGCCGGCGAGGCGGTCGCGCGCTGCCCCGACGGCGGGACCGTCGTCGAGCCGTGCACCGGCAGCGGGGCGGTGGCCTGCAGCGTCGCGAGCGAGGCGCGCCCCGCCCGCGTGCTCGCCAGCGACGCCGACCCCGCCGCGGTGGCGCTGGCCCGCGCCAACGCCGCCCGTCTCGGCCTCGCCGTCGAGGTCACCCGGGGCGACCTCGCCGAGGCGGTGCCCGGAGCGCTCGTCGGCGCCGTCGACGTGCTCGTGGCCAACCCGCCCTACGTCGCCGAGGGTGAGCTCGCCGCCCTGCCGCCGGAGGTCGCCGACCACGACCCGCCGGCGGCGCTGCGCGCGGGGCCGACCGGCCACGAGGCCACCGACGCGCTCATCGCCGTGGCCCGGACGAGCCTCGCCCCCGGGGGCCATCTGCTGCTCGAGACCGACGAGCGGCGGGCGGCCGAGACCGCCGCGCGGGCCCGGCGCGCCGGGCTCGTCGACGTCGGCGTCCTGCCCGACCTCACCGGTCGCGACCGCGTCGTCGCGGCCCGCCAGCCGCCGCGGGGCGCGCCGCCGACGCCGCCCCCGGCCGCCCCGCCCGACGCGCCGCCCGACGCGCCGCCCGACGCGCCGTAGGATCAGAGGCTGTGAGCGACACCCTCGACATCGCCGATCCCGCCGCCGCCGAGCGCCTCGCCGAGGAGCTCGGGGCCGGTCGGCTCGCCGTCGTGCCGACCGACACCGTCTACGCCATCGTCGCCGACGCCTTCGCCCCGCAGGCCACGCGTCGGCTGCTGCGCGCCCGTGGCGCCGGGCGCAACCGCCCGCTGCCGGTGCTCGTCGAGCGGCCGCGCCAGATCTCCGGGCTCGCCCAGGGGGTCAGCGAGGCCGTCGACCGCCTCGTCGCGGCGTACTGGCCGGGGCCGCTCACGATCGCGCTGCGCGCCGCCGACGGCCTCGGCTGGGACCTCGGCAACACCGCCGGCAGCGTCGCGCTGCGCCAGCCCGACGACGACTGGCTGCGGGGCGTCATCGCCGAGGTCGGCCCGCTCGCGGCCACGGGGGCGTGCCGTCGCGGCAAGCCCCCGGCGACGACGATCGACGCCGCGCGCGAGCAGCTCGGCGAGGCCGTCGCGCTCTACCTCGACGGCGGGGTTCGCGACGAGCCCCGGTCGACGATCGTCGACGCCACCCGCGGTGAGCGCGTCGAGGTCCTGCGCACCGGGGCGATCCACGCCGACGACCTCGCCCGCGTCGCCGCCGGTGAGCTCGACTGGGGTGTCCGCGCCGACGCCGAGCCCGGCGAGGTCGAGCCAGGGCAGGCGGGGCCCGGCGAGCTCGCGCCAGGGCAGGCGGGGCCCGGCCAGGTCGGGCCCGGTGAGGTCGGGCCCGGTGAAGGCGAGCCCGACGCGCACGCCGGAGGCGGCGGCGACGAGGCCGACCCCGCGCCCGGCGAGCCCGTCGGCCGCGAGCACTCGAGGAACGAGGAGGACTAGATGCGCATCGCCATCGGATCCGACCACGCCGGCTACCCACTCAAGGCCCACCTTGTCGCGTGGCTCACCGCTGCCGGCCACGACGTCGTCGACCACGGCACGCACTCGACCGACAGCGTCGACTACCCGCCCTACTGCGCCGCGGTCGGCCTCGACGTCGCTGCGGGACGCGTCGAACGGGGTATCGTCCTCGGCGGTTCGGGCCAGGGCGAGCAGCTCGCGGCGAACAAGGTCCGCGGCGTGCGCGCCGCGCTCTGCCACGACCTCTACACCGCGCGGCTGAGCCGCGCGCACAACGACGCCAACGTCCTGGCGATGGGCGGGCGGATCGTCGCCGAGGGCCTCGCCGAGGAGATCGTCGGGCTGTGGCTCGCGACGCCCTTCGACGGCGGGCGCCACGCCCGCCGCGTCGACCAGCTCGCCGCCATCGAGGACGACGCCGAGGCCGTCGCCGCAGCGACGGGCAAGGAGACACCATGACCAGCTGGGGCCCCGACGTCGACGCGCTCGAGGCGCAGGACCCCGAGCTCGCCGGCGCGATCCGCGACGAGCTGCACCGCCAGCGCACGAACCTCCAGCTCATCGCGAGCGAGAACTTCACCTCCCCGGCGGTGCTCGCCGCGCAGGGCAGCGTGCTCACGAACAAGTACGCCGAGGGCTACCCGGGACGGCGCTACTACGGCGGCTGCGAGTTCGTCGACGTCGCCGAGGACCTCGCCCGCGACCGCGCGAAGGCGCTCTTCGGCGCCGAGCACGCCAACGTCCAGCCGCACTCCGGCGCGCAGGCCAACATGGCGGCGTTCACCGCCCTCGGCCTCGAGCACGGCGACACGCTCATGGCGATGTCGCTGGCCCACGGCGGCCACCTCACCCACGGCTCGCCGGTGAACTTCAGCGGCAAGTGGTACGACATCGCCGCCTACGGCGTCGATGAGGCCACCGAGCGCATCGACTACGACGCCGTCGCCGAGCTCGCCCGCGCGCGCCGGCCGAAGGTCATCCTCGCCGGCTACACCGCCTACCCCCACGAGATCGACTTCGCGGCGTTCCGCGCGATCGCCGACGAGGTCGGCGCGCGGCTGCTCGTCGACGCCGCGCACTTCTGCGGCCTCGTCGCCGGCGGGTCCCACCCCAGCCCCGTGCCCTACGCCGACGCGGTGACGTTCACGACGCACAAGACGATGCGGGGCCCGCGGGGCGGGACGATCCTCACCACCGCCGAGCATGCCAAGGCCGTCGACAAGGCCGTCTTCCCGTTCCTGCAGGGCGGCCCGCAGATGCACGCGGTGGCCGCGAAGGCCGTGGCCTTCCGCGAGGCCAGCCAGCCCGCGTTCGCCGACTACGCCGCGAAGATCGTGGCCAACGCCCGGGCGCTCGCCGCCGCCCTCGAGGGCGAGGGGCTGCGCATCGTCGGCGGCGGCACCGACATCCACTACCTCCTCGCCGACCTCTCCGCGCTCGGCGACCCCGAGCTCACCGGCAAGGTCGCCGAGGCGCGCCTCGACGCCGCCGGCATCAGCCTCAACAAGAACGCGATCCCCTTCGACCCCCAGCCGCCGATGGTCGCCTCGGGAATCCGCGTCGGCGTGCCGTCGGTGACGACCCAGGGGATGGGCACCGCGGAGATGGCCGAGATCGCCTCGCTCATCGCCCGGGTCCTGCGCAGCGCCGACGAGGTCGACGCGGTGCGCGCCGACGTCGAGGCCCTCACCGCCCGCTTCCCGGTCTACCCGTGAGCGGCCGCCGGGGGCCATCGGCGGCGTTGACGCCCGTTCGCAGCGCTGCCTACACTCGCGCGACGTCATGAGCAGCGAACTCGAGGGTGCGCGCCCACCCGCGTCGGAGCGCGCCGAGGACGACCCGCCAGCCGAGGAGTCGACGATGCGCGCCCTCGCGCGCGGCGCCGACCAGGCCTCGGTGATGAGCGTCGAGCTGCTCGCGGGCATCGGCACGTGGATGGGCATCGGCTGGCTGGCCGACCGCTGGCTCGAGACCGGCCCGTGGCTCATGGTCGCCGGGGCGCTCATCGGCAACGCCGCGGGGCTCTACCTCATCTGGCTGCGCAGTGGGCGCGCGTCGGACGGAGACCAGCGGTGAGCGTCGTCGAGCCCGGCGTCGCGGGCGGTGGCACCGATGGCTGAGCCGGCGCCCTCCGAGGCGCCCACGGCCGGCGACGTCGCGCCCGGCGCCCCCGAGCGCGCCCTCGCGGCCGGCACCGCCCGCGTCCTCGCGCTCGTGGCCGTGCCGGTCCTCGGCGTCGCCGCGCTGGTCGCCGGCTGGCCCGGGGTGCTCGGCGCCGCGGTCGGGCTCGGCTTCGTCGCGCTGCTGTCGGTGGGCTCGGCGCTCGTGCTCGCCCGCGTGGCCGGCCAGGGCGGCGGCGTCGGCCTCGCCGCGCTCGTCGGGGGTGCGTTCGCACGGCTGCTGCTCTACGCTGCCGCGCTGGTCGCCCTGAGCGGGGTGGAGGGGCTGCACCGCGAGAGCCTCGCGATCGCCACAGCGGTGGGCGTCGCCGTGACGCTGGCCTACGAGCTGCGCCACCTGGCCAGACAACCGCGACTGTTCCAGGTCGAGACCGGGACGACGAGGAGCCGAGACCCGTGAGAACGCTGCCAGTCCTCGCCGCCGCCGAATGGGGCGGGGAGTTCGAAGGCGCCCTCGAGCCCATCAACTCCCTCTTCCGCTTCCCCTACTTCGCCGACTGGGGCGTGTTCAGCATCAACCGGACGATCCTCATCGCCTGGTTCATGACCCTCGTCGCCGGCGCGGTCTTCCTCGTCGCGTTCCGCAACCCCCAGATCGTGCCGGGCAAGCTCCAGGCCGCCGCGGAGGGCATCGTCGAGTTCGTCCGCAACGAGATCGCCATCGCGATCATCGGGCCGAAGGGCACCCGCTTCGTGCCGCTGCTCGTGACGATGATGGTGACGATCTTCTTCCTCAACCTCGCGAAGATCACCCCGTTCATGATGCTGCCGCCCACCGGGCGCATCGCCTGGCCGCTCTTCTTCGCGCTCATCGCCTGGGTCGTCTACGTCGGCGTCGGCATCAAGGAACAGGGCCTCGCCCACTACTTCAAGGAGCTGGCCTTCCCGCCCGGCGTGCCGAAGGTCCTCTACGTCATCCTCACGCCGATCGAGATCATCTCCAACCTCGTGCTCCGGCCCTTCACGCTCATGGTGCGACTCTTCGCGAACATGGTCGCCGGGCACATCCTCATCGTCATCACGCTCGTGACGATCCACGTCTTCCTGCCGTCGTTCCCCGTCGGCTGGATGCTCGGGGTCTTCGGGCTCGTCGCGAGCCCGCTCGTCTTCGGCTTCGAGCTGCTCATCATCACCCTGCAGGCGTACATCTTCACGATGCTGACCGCCGTCTACATCGCCTCGTCGGTGGAGCCGGCGCACTAGCCCCGTCCGCAGTCAAGGAGCTCGCGGCGCGCAGCGTCGCAAGGAGGAACGCATGGACAACCTCGGTAACGGCCTCGTCTACGGGCTCGCCACCCTCGGGCCGGGGATCGGCCTGGGGATCCTCATCGGCAAGTCCGTCGAGGCGATGGCCCGCCAGCCAGAGGCCGCCGGCATGGTCCGCACGACGATGTTCATCGGCATCGCCGTCGTCGAGGCGCTCGCGCTGCTCGGCTTCGTGCTCGCCTTCGCCATCTAGGGCCGCCGGCGCCACCGACCAAAGGGAGCGGAGATGCTCGCCACGTTGCACGTGCTCGCCGTCGAGAACGGCGACGGCATCGAGCTGTTGCCCGAAGCGCCCGAGCTCATCTGGGGGTTCGTGGCCTTCGCGCTGCTCATGGTGGTGATGTTCCGGTTCGTCTTCCCCCGGATCAACACCCTCCTCGAGGAGCGCCAGCAGGCGATCCAGGGCCAGCTCACCGAGGCCGAGCAGGCCAAGGGGGAGGCCGAGGAGCTCAAGCGGTCCTACGAGGCGCAGCTCGCCGAGGCTCGCGACCAGGCCGAGGAGATCCTCGCCGAGGCGCGCAGCCAGGCCGAGACCCTGCGGCGCGAGGCGGCCGCGCGTGGCGAGGACGAGGCCGCCCAGGTCCTCGCCCGGGCGCGCGAGGACGGCGAGGCCGAGCGCGCGCGCCTCGTCAGCGAGCTGCGGGGGCAGGTCGCCGCCCTCGCCGTCGAGCTCGCCGGCAAGATCGTGGAGAAGGAGATCGACGCCGAGCAGCACCGCGAGCTCGTCGACGCCTACATCGACGAGCTGTCCGGGCTCAGCTGAGCCGGGACGGGACAGGAGCGAGGACGATGGTTGAGGACCGCGACGGCGTCATCGCCGGCTACGCGCGCGCGCTCGTCGCCGTCGGCGAGGCCGAGGACGCGCTCGACGAGCTCGCCGACGAGCTCTTCCGCTTCGCGCGCAGCGCCGAGCAGAGCCCCGATCTCGTCGAGGAGCTCACGAGCCCCGCGGTGTCGGCGGGTCAGCGGCTCGACGTCATCGAGCGGCTGCTCGGCGGGCGCGTGAGCGACGTGACCGTCGCCGCGGCGATGCTGCTCGTGCGCGCCGGGCAGGCCCGCGAGCTCTCGGCGATCGCCGAGGCCTTCGCGCGCGAGGCCGCCGAGGCGGGTCGGCGGGTGCTCGCCGAGGTGCGCAGCGCCGTCGAGCTCGACGCCGACCAGCGCGCCCGCCTCGCCGCGGCGCTCGGCGAGGCCACCGGGCGGGAGGTCGAGCTCAAGGTCACGCTCGACCCGAGCGTCGTCGGCGGGATCGTCGCCACCGTCGGCGACACCGTCATCGACGGCAGCCTGAGCCGCCGCCTGTCCGACCTCAAGTCGCGATTCCAGAGCTAGTCAGGAGCACGAGGCATGACCGAGCTGCGTATCTCCTCCGACGACATCGCCGCGGCGCTCGCCGCGCAGGTCGCGGCGTACGATCCCACGCTCACGCGCGAGCAGATCGGTCGGGTCACCGAGTCCGGTGACGGCATCGCCCGTGTGTCGGGGCTGCCCGACACGATGGCCAACGAGCTCCTCTCCTTCGGCACCGACGCGCACGGCTACGAGCTCTACGGCCTCGCGCTCAACCTCGAGGAGGACTCGATCGGCGCGGTCATCATGGGCGACGCCACGACGATCGAGGAGGGCGACGAGGTCAGCCCGACCGGCCGGGTGCTCTCGGTGCCCGTGGGCGACGCCTACCTCGGCCGCGTCGTCGACCCGCTCGGGCGCCCCATCGACGGCAAGGGCCCGCTCGACCGCACCCGCATCGCCGGCCAGCGCGGCCTCGAGGTCCAGGCGCCGTCGGTCATCGACCGCCAGCCGGTCAACGAGCCCCTGCAGACCGGCATCAAGGCCATCGACGCGATGACGCCGATCGGCCGCGGCCAGCGCGAGCTCATCATCGGCGACCGTCAGGTCGGCAAGACCGCGGTCGCCGTCGACGCGATCATCAACCAGCGCGGGCCGTGGGAGACCGGCGACCCCGACCAGCAGGTCAAGTGCATCTACGTCGCGGTCGGCCAGAAGGGCTCGACGGTCTCGGAGGTCGTGGCCAAGCTCACCGAGCACGGCGCGATGGAGTACACGACCGTCGTCTCGGCGCCGGCGAGCTCGCCCGCGCCGTTCCAGTACATCGCGCCCTACGCCGGCGCGGCGATCGGCTCGTACTGGATGTACGAGGGCCAGCACGCCCTCGTCGTCTACGACGACCTCTCCAAGCAGGCCGACGCCTACCGCCAGCTCAGCCTGCTGCTGCGCCGCCCGCCGGGGCGCGAGGCCTACCCCGGCGACGTCTTCTACCTCCACAGCCGGCTGCTCGAGCGCGCCGCCAAGCTCAACGACGGCCTCGGCGCGGGCAGCCTCACCGCGCTGCCGATCATCGAGACGAAGGGCGGCGACGTCTCGGCGTTCATCCCGACGAACGTCATCTCGATCACCGACGGGCAGATCTACCTCGAGAGCGACCTCTTCTTCCAGGGCGTGCGCCCGGCGATCAACGTCGGCATCTCGGTCTCACGCGTCGGCGGCGCGGCGCAGGTCAAGGGCATGAAGAAGGTCTCGGGCACGATGCGCCTCGACCTCGCGCAGTACCGCGAGCTCGAGGCCTTCGCGCAGTTCGGCTCCGAGCTCGACAAGGCGAGCCAGGCGCAGATCGACCGCGGCGAGCGCGTCGTCGAGACGCTCAAGCAGCCGCAGTACTCGCCGATCCCCGTCGAGGAGCAGATCGCGACGATCTGGGCGGTGTCGAACGGCCGGCTCGACACGATCCCCGTCGCCGACTGCCGGCGCTTCGAGGAGGAGCTGCGGGCCTACCTGCGCGAGCGCCACGCCGGGCTGATGGACGGGCTGCGCACCGACGGCCAGCTCACCGACGAGCGCGCCGCCGAGCTCGAGGAGGCCGTCGACGTCTTCCTCGAGCGCTTCGAGCGCTCCGAGGACGTCGACGCCCCCGAGCCCCACGAGATGGAGGCGCTCGACACGCTGCCGCGTGACGACGACGAGGACGACGAGGCCTAGCGCCCGGGGAGGGCAGGCGAGACGATGCCAGGAGCCGGAGAGCTCAGGGTCCTGCGCCGGCGGATCCGCAGCGTCAGGTCGACGCAGAAGATCACGCGGGCCATGGAGCTCATCGCCGCGAGCCGCATCTCGCGCGCCCGCCAGGCGGTCGAGGCCGCGCGCCCCTACGCCCAGGGCATCACGCGCGTCATCCGCGACCTCGCGAGCGAGGGCGCGGTCGCCAACCACCCCCTCATCCGCGAGCACGACGACGTCGAGCGGGTGGGCATCGTCGTCATCGCCTCCGACCGCGGCCTCGCCGGCGCCTACAACGCCAACGTCCTGCGCCGCGCCGAGCGCCTCGCGAAGGAGGAGCGCGACGCCGGCCGCGGGGTCGACCTCTACGCGGTCGGGCGCAAGGGCGAGTCGTACTTCCGCTACCAGGGCCAGGCCCTCGCCGAGGTCTGGACCGGGGTGACCGACCGCCCGACCTACGACGACGCGGTGCGCATCGCCGAGCGGGTCGGGCACGACTACTACGAGCAGCGCATCAACCGCCTGTGGCTGTGCTTCACGAACTTCCGCTCGGCGCTCACCCAGGTCTCGACGACCCGCAAGGTCATGCCCATCGACCCCCGGACGCTGCGTGGCGGGCAGGGCTTCCCACCGCAGTTCACCTTCGAGCCCGACCCCGTGGCGCTCATCGAGCAGCTCATCCCGCGCTACGTCGAGCACCAGCTCTACGCCGCGCTCATGGAGTCCTCCGCGTCCGAGCACGCGAGCCGCCAGCGGGCGATGAAGGCCGCGACCGACAACGCCGGCGACATCCTCAACGGGCTCACCCGTGAGGCCAACCGCGCCCGGCAGGCGGCGATCACCACCGAGATCTCCGAGATCGTCGGCGGGGCCGAGGCCCTGTCCGCCGACTAGGAGCACGAGGAGCGACGATGACCGACACCCAGACCCCGGCTGCCGACCTCGCCGACGGCAGGATCCTCGCCGTCATCGGCCCCGTCGTCGACGTGCAGTTCCCCGCCGACGCGCTGCCGGAGATCAACTACGCGCTGCGCTTCGACGTCGAGGATGACGACGGCACGCGGACGCTCACCGCCGAGGTCGCCCAGCACCTCGGCCACGACGTCGTGCGCGCGATCGTCATGCAGCCCACCGACGGCGTGCGCCGCGGCACCGTCGTGCGCAACACCGGGCAGCCGATCAGCGTGCCGGTCGGCCCGGGCATCCTCGGCCACCTCTACAACGTCCTCGGCGAGCCCCTCGACGTCGACGCCAGCGAGATCGACACCCCGACGCGCTGGCCGATCCACCGCGACCCGCCGCCGTTCGACGAGCTTGAGCCGCAGGCGAAGATGTTCGAGACCGGCATCAAGGTCATCGACCTCGTCGAGCCCTACGTCGAGGGCGGCAAGATCGGGATGTTCGGCGGCGCCGGCGTCGGCAAGACCGTCGTCATCCAGGAGATGATCCAGCGCGTCGCCGAGGAGCACGGCGGCGTCTCGCTCTTCGCCGGGGTGGGGGAGCGCACCCGCGAGGGCAACGACCTCATGCTCGAGATGCAGGAGTCCGGCGTCCTCGAGAAGACCGCGCTCGTCTTCGGGCAGATGGACGAGCCGCCCGGGGTGCGCCTGCGCGTCGCCCTGTCGGCGCTGACGATGGCGGAGTACTTCCGCGACGAGGAGCGCCAGGACGTCCTGCTGTTCATCGACAACATCTTCCGCTTCGTGCAGGCCGGCTCGGAGGTCTCGACGCTGCTCGGGCGCATGCCCTCGGCGGTGGGCTACCAGCCCACGCTCGCCAACGAGATGGGCCAGCTGCAGGAGCGCATCACCTCGACGAAGGGGCGCTCGGTGACCTCGCTGCAGGCGGTCTACGTGCCCGCCGACGACATCACCGACCCCGCGCCGCACGCGACGTTCGCCCACCTCGACGCCCAGACGGTGCTCTCCCGGCAGATCTCCGAGCTCGGCATCTACCCCGCGGTCGACCCGCTCGACTCGACCTCGCGGATCCTCGAGCCCCAGGTCGTCGGCCAGCGCCACTACGACGTCGCCACGCGCACCCAGGAGATCCTCCAGCGCTACAAGGACCTCCAGGACATCATCGCCATCCTCGGCATGGACGAGCTCACCGAGGAGGACAAGGTCACCGTCCAGCGCGCCCGCAAGATCCAGCGCTTCTTCAGCCAGCCGTTCTACGTCGCCGAGCAGTTCACCGGGCTGCCCGGGGTCACCGTCCCGCTCTCGGAGACCGTCGAGTCCTTCGAGGCGCTCTGCGACGGGGAGTTCGACGAGATCCCCGAGCAGGCCTTCTTCAACGCCGGCGGCGCCGAGGACGTCCTCGCCAAGGCGAAGAAGCTCGAGGAGCGCTGATGCCGCTCAGCGTCGACATCGTCAGCGCCGAGCGCCGGCTCTTCCAGGGCCAGGCCACCGAGCTCTACGCGCGCTCGGTCGACGGCGAGCTCGGCATCCTGCCCGGCCACGCGCCGATGCTCGTCGGCCTCGCCGTCGGCCCCCTGCGGGTGCGCACGAGCGAGGGCGAGGAGGTGCTCATCGCCGTGCACCGTGGCTTCCTCGAGTGCCGCGACGACGACATCAACGTCCTCGCCGACACCGCCGAGCTCGCCGACGACATCGATGTCGCCCGTGCCGAGGCGGCGCGGCAGCGCGCGGTCGAGCACCTCTCCCGTGAGGGCTACCCCGGGGCCGCGCGCTTCGCGCTCGCCCGTGCCGAGGCCCGGCTCGCCGTCGCCGAGCAGAACGACGCGGCGCGCTAGCCCGTCGTCCGGGCGGGCACCCGCCCGCGCGATCGACGCAGGCCCGCCGGGTAGGATTGGCGCCGATGGCTGATGCGTTCCTCGTCCGCGGTGGGGCGTCGTTGCACGGGTCCCTGCCCGTCAACGGCGCGAAGAACTCCGCGCTCAAGCTCATCGCCGCGGCGCTGCTCGCCGAGGGCCGCACGACGATCGCCAACGTCCCGGCGATCGCCGACATCGACGCGATGCTCGACGTCGCGCGCCACCTCGGCGCCGACGTCGGCCGCGACGGCGACGGCACCGTCACCCTCGACGTGCCCGGCGAGGTCGGCACCGCGACGCCGCCGGAGCTCGTGCGGCGCCTGCGCGCCTCGATCGTCGTGCTCGGGCCGCTCGTGGCGCGCCACGGCCGCGCGCGCCTGGCGATGCCCGGGGGGTGCAACCTCGGCAGCCGCAACATCGACCTCCACCTCGCCGGGCTCTCGCGCATGGGCGCCGAGGTCACCTACGGGCCCGACTACGTCGAGGCCCGCGCCGACGAGCTCGTCGGCGCCGCGATCGAGCTGCCGTTCGCCAGCGTCGGGGCCACCGAGAACCTCCTGCTCGCGGCGGTCACCGCGCGCGGGCGGACACGGATCATCAACGCCGCCCGCGAGCCCGAGATCGCCGACCTCGCGACGATGCTCTGCCGGATGGGCGCGCGCATCGAGGGGGTCGGCAGCCCCGAGCTCGTCGTCGACGGCGTCGACCGCCTCGCGCCCACGCACCACGCCGTCGTCGGCGACCGCATCGAGGCCGGCACCTTCGCCGTGGCCGCGGCGCTGACCGGCGGCGACGTCACCCTCACCGGCGTCGACCCCGAGCACCTGCGCCTCGCGCTCGACAAGCTCGCCGCCGCCGGCGTCGACGTCAGCGGCGACGCCGCGGCGGGTCTGCGCCTGCGCGCGCCCGGGCCGCTGCGCGGCACCGACATCGCGACGCTGCCCTACCCGGGCTTCCCCACCGACCTCCAGCCGCAGCTGCTCGTGCTGCTCAGCCAGGCACGTGGGACGTCGATGCTCACCGAGAACGTCTTCGACGGGCGCTTCTCCATCGTCGCGCACCTGCGCGCCATGGGCGCCGACATCGACCTCGAGGGCCACCACGCCATCGTGCGGGGGCCGACGGCGCTGCGCGGCTGCGAGGTCATCGCCACCGACCTGCGCCAGGGCGCCGCACTCGTGCTCGCCGGCCTCGTCGCCGACGGCGAGACCGTCGTGGCCGACCCCCACCACGTCGACCGTGGCTACGCCGACTTCGCCGGAAGGCTGCGCGCGCTCGGCGCCGACGTCGAGCGCGCTGACGCCGCCCGGGCCCGGACACCGGGCGGCCTGCCGCGCGCGGTCCTCGGCCCATGACCGACCGGCAGGTCCCGCCGCCGCCCGAGGCTGCGACATCGCCCCCGGCGGCGACACCGTCCCCGGCTGCGGCACCGCCCCCGGGGCCGTCGAGCCCGCCCCCGCCGGGCACCCCGCCCACGGGCCGCGTGCCCTGGACCTGGCTCGAGGCCGTCGCGGCCTTCGCGATCGCCACGGGCGCGACGCTGCTCATCGCCCTGCCCATCGCCGCGGTCGCCGGGGCGGCGGGGCTCTCCCTCGAGGCGATGAACGCCGCGCTCATCCCGCTCACCCCGATCGCGATCGGCCTCACGACCATCGCCGTGGTCGGGCTGCGCCATCCGGGCAGCCTCCGTCGCCTCCTGGGCTGGCGGCCCGCGAGCCGCGGGGACTGGCTGGCCGGGCTCGGCGTCGGCATCGCCGGCTACCTCGTCATCGGCCTCGGCCTCGGCGCGCTCCTGCAGCTCGCGATCAGCGCGGCAGGCGCGGAGGTCCCCGTCGTGCAGGAGACCTTCCGGCAGGCCGCCGCCGACGAGGGCACGGCGTGGATCCTCGTCGTCAGCGCGGTCGTCCTCGCCCCGATCGCCGAGGAGTTGCTCTACCGCGGCATGCTCTTCCAGGCGCTCGCGAAGCGCCTCGGCACCGGCTGGGGCATCTGGCTGTCCGCGGCGGCCTTCGGCGTCACCCATGCGGCCCTCGGCGCGCCATGGCTCGCCAACGCCCTGCTCGTCGCGGTGATCCTCCCGCTCGGCGCGCTGCTGGCCTGGGCCTTCCACCGGCGTGGCACGCTGCTCGTGCCGATCCTCGGCCACGCCGCCTTCAACGCCATCAACGCGACCCTGCTCATCGCCGCCCCCGACGTCGCGTGAGCGCCCCGGCGCCGCTGGTGGGCGTCCCGGGGCCGCCGCGGGCGCGGCCCCGCCAGGTCGCCGCCGGTCAGGCGGCACGCCTCGCGCAGATGCGCGCCGCCGAGCGCGGTGGAGGCCTCGTCGGCGGTCTCGCGTCCCTGGCCAAGGACGTAGTCTGGACGACGCTCGGGCTGCTCGCCGACCCGAGGGTTCCGCGGCGCGCGAAGGCCGTCGCCGGCAGCGCCCCGGTGCTCGCCGGCCTCCTCGCCCGGGGTGCCTGGCGGATCCCCGGCGGCCTCGTGGCTGCCGCGGCCGGTGCGCGGCACCTCCTGCGCGCCGCCGGGTACCGGCGGGTCTACGAGCAGTGGCGTGGTACCGAGGAGGGGCTGACGATCGTCGTCGGCGTCGTCGGCATCGACGACGAGGAGGAGGACCCGCGGTGAGCAAGGGCAGCAGGCGCAAGCGCGCGACACGCCCCTGGCAGGACCCTGCCGCGCGTCGCGACGTCTCCGACCTCCTCGCCGGCGGTCTCGGGCCGTCGGTGGTCGACGACGACCTCGACCTCGCCGGCTACGTCGTGCGCCGCGTCGACGCCGGCCGGGCGGGCAAGGACTACCTCTGCCCCGACTGCGGCAACCTCGTCGCCGCCGGCGAGGCGCACGTCGTCGTCTGGCCCGAGGACGACCTCGACCTGCGCCGGCACTGGCACCGTCACTGCTGGCGCCACGAGGTGCGCCGGGCAGGCGGCCCCGCGTAGCATCGTCCCGCCTCGCGCGCGGCGTCGTCGCGCCCGTCCCGGAGGAAGCGTTGGCCCAGAGCAAGCAGCAGAAGACCCAGACCAAGCAGGAGAAGAAGGCGGCCAAGGAGGCCGCCCGCGCCGCCGCGGCCGAGGCCGAGCGCCGTCGCAACCGCATCACCGCGGCGGTCATCGCCGGCATCCTCCTCGCCGGCGGCGCCCTCGCCGGCTGGACGGTGTGGCAGGACCGTCAGGAGCAGGCCGCGCTCGAGGCCGAGCGCGAGGCCGAGCAGGAGCGTCTCGCCGAGGAGGCGGCCGAGCTCGAGGCCGAGATCGAGGAGCGACCGGTGGCCTGCGGCGCCTCGGAGCCCGAGGGGGCGGGGCAGGAGCGCGAGCCGTTCGACGAGGCGCCCGACCTCGAGGTCGACGGGGACGCCGCCTACACCGCCGAGATCGCGACCTCCTGCGGGGACCTCACCGTGGAGCTCTACCCCGACGTCGCGCCCGAGACCGTCGCGAGCTTCGTCTTCCTCGCCGAGGAGGGCTTCTTCGACGGCCGCGAGGTCTTCCGCAATGCCGAGACGATCGGGGCGCTGCAGACCGGCTCGGGCACCGACGCCGCGGACTGGGACCTCGGCTACGAGGTCCCCGGTGACCTCTCGCTCGCCGAGCAGGAGGGCTACCCCGTCGGCTCGGTGGCGATGGCGCACGCCGGCGACCCCGACGCCGCCGGCAGCCAGTTCTTCTTCGTCTACGACGAGTCCTTCGACGAGGCCTTCGCCGAGAACCGCGTCTACACCCGCTTCGGCGACGTCGTCGAGGGGCTCGACGTGCTCACCGAGATCGGCGAGCTCGGCACCCTCGGCGACGATCCCGCGCTGCCCGGCGCGGAGGTGCCCGCCGAGGTCGTCTACCTCGAGTCGGTGACGATCGAGGTCGACCGCTAGGCTGGTGGGTCGTCGCCCGACGATGGAGAGGTGCAGCGATGGACGTGGCCTGCGGTGGCAGCGTGCCCGAGGGGGCCGGCCAGCCCAAGCCCCAATTCGACGAGCCGGCGCCGGTGCTCGGCGACGCCGCGCGACCGAGTGCGGTCATCCGCACCTCGTGCGGGCCGATCAGCGTGACGCTGCTCGCCGACGAGGCCCCGACGACGGCGAACAGCTTCGCCTTCCTCGCCGGCGAGGGCTTCTACGACGCGACGCCGGTGCACCGGGTCGTGCCCGGCTTCGTCGTGCAGATGGGCGACCCGACCGGCACCGGCACCGGCGGGCCCGGCTACCGCTTCGGTGACGAGCTCGAGGCCGCGCAGCGGCTCGGCTACGCGCGCGGGACCCTCGCGATGGCCAACGCCGGCCCCGACACCAACGGCAGCCAGTTCTTCATCTGCCTTGACGACGTCCCCCTCCCGCCGTCCTACACGGTGTTCGGCGCGGTTACGGAGGGTATGGAGACGGTCGACCGCATCGCCGAGGTCCCGGTCGACGGAGAGCGCCCTCAGCAGGACATCTACATCGAATCCGTCGAGCTCTCCACCTGATCCCGGTGCCCTATCGGCCGAATGCCTGATTACCATGAGTGACAGATCTGTGCGACACTAGCGACCAACCACGCACCGACGCGCCCCTTCGTTTCCCCCGGCGAAGGGGCGTCGTCGCGTCTGGGGCCGGAGCGGCGCCGAGGCGCACCACGGCCACGGCCCCGGCCTCGAGCCCCACCACCGTCACCGCTCCGGCGTGAGGGCGGCCAGCCTCAGTCGTCGACGTCGGGGTCGTCGGTGACCTCGAGCGGAGGCAGGTCGTCGAGGCCGATGCGCGGCTGGCGGACGCCGCGCTCGAAGTCGCGCATGCGCTTGGGGTAGCCCACGATGCGCGCGTCGTACACCGGCACGCCGTGGTCGACGCAGACCTCGTGGGCCTGCTTGGCGTCCTTGACCGGCCGGCGCATGAACTCCCCGTCGGCGGCGACGAGCACGAGCGTCATCGCGAAGTCGGGGGTCGGCGGCTCGATGTAGCCCTCGACGCCCTCGCGCTCGGCGAGGAAGCCCTTGAGGTCGGCGAGCGTCTGCGAGGTCGCGCGGGCCCGCTCGGGTCCGTCGTTGCGGCGTCGCCGGCGGAAGCGGTCGAAGAGAGCCACGCCGGGGAGTCTAGCCCGCGGTGTCCGACGCGGCGCGCGTCAGGGCGGGCTCCTCGACGAGCTCGACGAGCACGCCGAGCTCGCCCTTGGGGTGGAGGAAGGCCACGGTGCAGCCGCGCGAGCCCGGCCGCGGGTGCTCGTCGACGAGCCGCGCTCCCTGGGCGCGGAGATCCTCGAGGGTCGCGGCGAGGTCGGCGACGCCGTAGCCGATGTGGTGCACCCCGGGGCCGCCGTTGCGCTCGAGCCAGCGGGCGACCGGGGAGTCGTCACGGGTGGGCTCGAGCAGCTGGAGGTAGGACTCGCCGACGGCGATGAGCGCCTCGGCGACCCCGTCGGCCTCGAGGCGCTCGCGGTGGGCGACGGTGGCGCCGTAGCGTCGCTCGTGGTGGGCGATCGCCGCCTCGAGGTCCTCGACGGCGTAGCCGACGTGGTCGATGCGCTGCAGCAGCACCGGCGTTCCCTCCCGCTCGGCTCTCAGAGCAGCTCGGGCGCCTGCCAGGGCTGCCCGAGCACGTGGTGGTCGAGGAAGGCGAGCACGGTCTCGTACCACAGCCGCGCATGCTGGGGCGCGAGGATCCAGTGGTGCTCGTCGGGGAAGTGCAGGTAGGCCGCCTCAACGCCGTGGCGGCGCAGGTCGGTCCACAGCGCGAGGCCCTCGCCGACGGGCACGCGGTAGTCGCGCTCGCCGTGGATGACGAGCAGCGGCGTGGTGATGCGCGAGACGTAGCGGTGCGGCGACCAGCGGTGGTAGCGCTCGACGTCGGCGTAGCGGTCGCCGAACTCGTTCTCCCACCACGCCCCGAGGTCGGTCGTGCCGTGGAAGGCCTCGAGGTTCCACAGGCTCGCGTGGGTGACGATCGCGGCGAAGCGGTCGGTGTGCCCGGCGATCCAGTTCGCGAGGTAGCCGCCGAAGGAGCCGCCGGCGGCGGCCACGCGCGTGGCGTCGACGTCGGCGCGGGCGGCGGTGGCCTCGACGAGCGCCATGACGTCGGTGTAGGGCTCGGCGCCCCAGCGGCCCCAGCCGCGGGCGATCCAGTCGCGGCCGTAGCCGGTCGACAGCGCCGGGTCGGGCAGGAGCACCGCCCAGCCGCGGGCGGCGAGGACGTGGGGTGACCAGCGCCAGTGCCAGCCCGACCAGGAGCTCAAGGGGCCGCCGTGGATGAGCACGGCGAGGGGCGCGGGGCCGTCGCCGTCGTCGGCGGGGAGCACGAGCCAGCCCGGCACCGCCGCGCCGTCCTCGGCGGCCGCGCTGACGCGCTCGACCCGGCTGCCCGGGTCGACGTCGTCGCCGGGGCAGGGCAGCGCCGTGGGCTCCTGCTCAGGGGCGGCGGGGTCGAGCCGGACGGCGACGGGCGGGCGCGCGACCGTCGAGCGCAGCGCGTAGACCGCCCGCCCGTCGGCCGCGACGGTCAGCGCGGCGAACGCGCCCTCGCGGGCCAGGCGGGTGACCGCGCCGTCGGCGAGGTCGACGCGGAAGGGCAGGGTGTGCCCCTCGTCGTCGGCGGTGAACAGCAGCGCCGAGCCGCAGGGCAGCCACACCGGCGACGCGGGCCAGCGGTCGAGGCCGGCGAGGACGTCGGTCACCTCGCCGCTGTCGAGGTCGACGACGACGAGCGTGCGTCGCGGCGGCGCCTCGGGTGTGCCGAGCGTGGAGCGCACCGCGACGACGCGGGTGCCGTCGGGCGAGATCGCCGGCGCGCTGAAGCCGACCCGCGGCTCGGCGGCGACGACCCGCTCGGGGCCCGGCGCACCATCGGCGTCGAGTGCCACCTCGACGAGGTCGGTGACGCGGTCGCGCGGGTCGGCGGGCGCGCTCCAGCGGCTCGTGACCAGCCGCGTACCGTCAGCGGCGAGGTCGGCGCTCGTCTCCTCGAGCCGGGCGTCGGGCGCGCGCGCGACGATCGCCGGCGCGCCGCCGCCGGCCCCGTCGACGTCGAGCAGCGCGCGCTCGCGGGGCCCGAGCCAGTGGTCCCAGTGCCGCAGCGGATAGTGGGTGAGCAGCTGCGCGGCGACCTTGGCCTCCTCGCGTGCCTTGCCGCGCTCGGCGTCCTCGCCGAGGTCGCCGGCCCGCGGGTGGACACGGCTGGCCAGCAGGCACCGCGTCGTGTGCCCGCCGGCGACGATCCCGTCGACGCCGCCGGGGGGAGCGGCGAGGCGGCGGGCCTCGCCGCCGTCGGCGGGCAGCGCCCACAGCCCGGAGCGCTCCTCGTCCTGCCCGGCGTCGGGCCGTGACGACACGAAGAGCAGCGTGCCGTCGGGCAGGAACGCCGGGTCGCGCTCGCCCTGCGTCGAGCGGGTGAGCCGTCGCGGGGGCCGGACCCCGTCGGGGTCGAGCGCCCACAGCGCGCTGCGGTAGCGTCCCGCCTCGGTGTCGGCGGTGGCGACCTCGGCGACGAGGCGGCCCCCGTCGGGGTCGAGCGCGAGCCCGGTCAGGCGCGGGGCGGCGAGGAGGGCGTCGACGTCGAAGCGCTGGGTGTCCATGGCTGGGCAGGGTAACCGTCGCCGACGGTGTGGAACCCTCTCGGCCCGACCCCCGCCGCATGGGAGGAGGCCCCGTGGCAGAGGCCGTCATCGTCGGCTACGCGCGCACCCCGGTCGGTCGGCTCGGCGGGGCGCTCGCGGGCACCTCCGCCGTCGCGCTCGGCAGCGAGGCGATCACCGCGGCGCTCGCCGCCGCCGGCGTCGCCCCGGGCGCGGTCGAGCGCGTCGTCATCGGCCAGGTCCTCCAGGCCGGCCAGGGGCAGAACCCCGCGCGGCAGGCCGCGGCCGCCGCCGGGGTGGGCATGGGCGCCCCCGCGCTGACGCTCAACAAGGTCTGTCTGTCGGGCACCGCCGCGGTGGCCCTCGCCGCGCAGGCGGTCCGCCTCGGCGAGGCCGACCTCGTCGTCGCCGGCGGCATGGAGTCGATGAGCGGCGCACCCCACCTCCTGCCCGGCGCCCGCGCCGGCTTCCGCCTCGGCGGGGCCACCCTCCTCGACACGCTCGTCCACGACGGGCTGTGGTGCGCCTTCGGCGACGAGCACATGGGCGCGCTGTCCGACCGTGTCAACGCCGCGCTCGGCCTCGACCGCCAGCGCCAGGACGCGTGGGCGGCGCGCAGCCATGCCCTCGCCGCTGCCGCGGAGGCCGACGGGCGGCTCGCCGGTCAGCGCCGCCCGCTCACCGTCGAGGACCGGCGCGGGCGCGCCGTCGAGGTCACCGCCGACGAGGGGGTGCGCCCGGAGACGACCGCGGCCTCCCTCTCCGCCCTCCCGCCGGCGTTCACCTCCTCGGGGACGATCACCGCGGGCAACGCGAGCCAGCTCTCCGACGGCGCCGCCGCGCTCGTGCTCGCGAGCGCCGAGCGTGCCGCCGAGCTCGGCCTCGAGCCCCTCGGGCGCATCCTCGCCGCCGGCGAGGTCGCCGGACCCGACGCGACCCTGCACCACCAGCCGGCGGCCGCCCTCGCCCTCGCCGCGGGCCGCGCCGGCGTCGACGCCCGTGCCCTCGACGTCTACGAGATCAACGAGGCCTTCGCCGCGGTGACGCTCGCCGCCATCGACGAGCTCGGCCTCGAGGAGGCCCGGGTCAACCCCGAGGGCGGCGCGGTCGCGCTCGGCCACCCGATCGGGGCGACCGGCGCGCGCCTGGCCCTCGCCGTCCTCGACGCGCTGCGGCGTCGGGGCGGCGGCCGCGGGGCCGTCGCGCTCTGCGGCGGTGGCGGGCAGGGCGAGGCGCTGCTGCTCGAGACCCTCGAGAGCGGGTGAGGACGGTGGCCACCGTCGCCGAGCTCGTCGCGGGGCTGCGCGCGGGTGACCGCCGCGCGGTCGCGCGCCTGCTCTCGCTCGTCGAGGACGGTGACCGCGGGCGCGTGCGGAGGGTCGTCGAGCTCTGCCACCCGATCACCGGTCGGGCCGAGATCGTCGGGCTCACCGGGGCGCCTGGCGTCGGCAAGTCGACGCTGGCCTCCGGCCTCGTCGCCGCCTGGCGCCGCCAGGGCCGCGAGGTCGCCGTCCTCGCGATCGACCCCTCCTCGCCGCTGACCGGCGGGGCGCTGCTCGGCGACCGCATCCGGCTGCAGGCCCACGCGCTCGACGACGGCGTCTACGTGCGGTCGATGGCCAGCCGGGGCCACCTCGGTGGGCTGGCGTGGGCCGCCCCGCACGCCCTGGCCGTTCTCGACGCCGCCGGCTTCGACGTCGTCCTCCTCGAGACCGTCGGCGTCGGCCAGGGCGAGGTCGAGGTCGCCGCGGTCGCCGACGTCACCGTCGTGGCCGTCGCGCCCGGCATGGGTGACGCGGTGCAGGCCGCCAAGGCCGGGGTGCTCGAGGTCGGTGACGTGCTCTGCGTGACGAAGGGCGACCTCGCCGGCGCCGAGCGCACCGTCGCCGAGCTCGAGGAGGCCCAGCGCGACGGTGGGCTCGTGCGCACCCCGGTGCTGCGGACGAACGCGATCGCCGGCGAGGGGATCGCCGAGCTCGTCGACGTGCTCAGCGCCCTGCGTGACGAGCGCTGCGCCGACCCCGCGCACCGCCCGCGCCACCGTGCCCGGGCGCACCTGCAGGTCCGCGAGATCGCGGTCGCGGCGCTGCGCCGCCGCGTCGACGAGGCGATCACCGGCGAGCTCCTCGACGCGGTGGCCCGCGGCGACATCGACCCCTACGCCGCCGCCGACAGGCTGCTCGCCGACCTCGACCTGCCGGACACCACGGGCGGTTCCGAGGGCGCCGGCTGAGCGACCGCGCGCCCTCAGAGGGTGACGCCCTCGAGCGCGAGGAGGGCGCGCTTGCGCCCCAGCCCGCCGGTGTAGCCACCGACACCGCCGTCGGAGGCGAGCACCCGGTGGCACGGCACGACGATCGCGAGGGGGTTGGCGCCGAGCGCCTGGCCCGCCGCGCGGGCGGCGTTGGGGCTGCCGGCAGCCTCGGCGACCTCGCGGTACGACGCGGTCTGCCCGCGCGGGATCGCCGCGGCCGCCGCGAGCACGCGCCCGGCGAAGCCCGACGGGAGGGCCGCAGGGTCGACCGTGAGATCGAGCGCGGTGGCCTCGCCCGTGAGGTAGGCCGCGAGCGCGCTCGCGGCGCGGTCGAGGTGGACGGCGCCGGCGCCGGTGTCCACGGCGTTGGCGGGGGGCGCCTCGTCGAAGAGGACGGCCCGCAGGCCCTCCGCGCTCGCAGCGAGCGTGAGCGCGCCGAGCGGGGTGGCGAGGTGGCGCCAGGACAGTGACGCCGCCGCGCTCACAGCGTCACGACGGCAAGGGTCGCCGCGAGGTCCTCGAGACCCGAGGTGTCGCCATCGCCGTCGCCGCCGTCGCCGCCGTCGCGGCCGTCGCCGTCGTCGTCGCCGGCCTCGTCGCCCTGGCGGCTGGACTGCTCGTCCTCGTCGGGCTCGGCGTCGGACGGCTCCGGGTCCTCCTCGGCGGGGGCATCGCGTGGCTCGGGCTCGTCGGGCTCGGGCTCGTCGGGCTCGGGCTCGTCGGGCTCGGGCTCAGGGTCCGGGCCGGGCTCCGGGTCGTCGGGCTCGTCGGGCTCAGGCTCGGGGTCGTCGGGTTCGGTGGGCTCCTCGGTGGGCTCCTCCTCGGGCTCCCCGGCATCGAGGAGCCCGTCCCAGTCGACGGCGACGAGGGCGAGCGCGACGAGGGCGAGCGTGCCGATGATCGCGGCGAGCTTCCAGCTGCTGCCCCTCGGCTTCGCGGCGGCGCGCGGGGCGGTCTGCTGTCGAGGCGGCGGCGACGCCGTCGTCGTATCGGCGAGGACCTGCGTCGGCGCGGCCGCGGCGTCGATCGGGGCCGTCGCCGCGGCGCCCATCCGCGAAGGGTCGGCGAGCGCGGCGCGCATCTCCGCGCCGTCGGCGAAGCGCCGCTTGGGGTCCTTCTCGAGCGCGCGGTTGACCACGGCGACGAGCCCGGGGCTCAGCCCCCGCACCCGGCGGTCGAGCCGCGGCACGGGGTCGTCACGATGGGCGAGCGCGACGGCGAGCGAGCCGCCCTCGGCGAAGGGCGGCGCGCCGGCGAGCATCTCATAGAGCACCACGCCGGTGCTGTAGACGTCCGAGCGCGGGGTCGCCGGCTGCCCGGCGACCTGCTCGGGGGAGATGTACTTCGGCGTGCCGAGCACCTGCCCCGTGCCGGTGAGTCCGGCTTGCGCCTGCTCGACGCCCTTGGCGATGCCGAAGTCGGCGAGCTTGACCGACGGCTCGGCGTCGGGCGCCGAGGGCACGACACCGCCGGGCAGCAGGACGTTGGCCGGCTTGACGTCTCGGTGCACGAGCCCGCGACGGTGCGCCGCGGCGAGCGCCGAGAGCAGCTGGCTCGCGATGGCGACGGCCTCGGCGGGGGTCAGCGCTCCCCGCTCGTCGAGGGCGTCGGCGAGGGTCGTGCCCTCGACGAGCTCCATGACGATGTAGGGCACCCCGTCGGCGGTGCCGGTGTCGTAGACGGCCACGGCGCCGGGGTGGTTGAAGCTCGCCGCGGCCTTCGCCTCGTGCATGAAGCGCTCGCGCCCGCCGGCCTGCGCGCCGATCTCGCGGTGCATGACCTTCACCGCGACGTCGCGACCGAGCTTGCGGTCCCGCGCCCGGTGCACCGTGGCCATGCCACCGGTGCCGAGCTCACCGGTGAGCTCGTAGCGCTCCGCGACCACCTTCGTCATCGCCGCTCCCCTGGGGCCTCTCGCACACCGACACCCTTCCCTCTACCTCGCCGGCCATGGTAGCGAGGGGGTCCCGCCGGCCCGGGTCCCATCGGGCAGGCGGGGGCGCGTCAGGCGGGGATCAGCCGGCGAGCGCGCGGAGGTCGTCCTCGTCGAGCAGCCCAGGCACGAGCGTGCGGTGGGCGAGGAGCGTCGGCACGCCGCCCACGCCCTCGCCCCGCAGCTGCGCGGTGCGGCGGCGCACCTCCGCGAGCGCGAGGCGGTCGGCGAGGGCGGTCTCGACCTCAGGCCGGTCGAGTCCGACGTCGACGGCGAGATCGGCGAGCACGGCACGGTCGGCGAGGTCCGCGCCCTCCTGCCACAGCGCCCGGTAGGCGGCCGTCCGCCAGGCGGCGCCGGCGCCGGCGCGCTCGGCCACCGCGCCGACGACGTGGCACAGCCCCGTGGGCGGCAGCGCTGGCGGCTCGCGCAGGGCGAGCCCCTCGGCCGCGGCGTCGTCGGCGACCTCGGCGAGCTCGCGGCGCACGTCGTCGGTGACCGGCAGGGTGAGGTCGATGCCGACGATCTCGAGGGCCTCGAAGGCGACGGCGAGGCCCTCGGCGGCGAGGCGCTCGAGGCGGGCGACGGCCACCGCCGAGGCCGGTCGCGGCAGGTCGTGGAAGAGCGTGAGCACACCACCACGCTACGCCGCCGCGACCCCCTCGGGCGCTACGCTGCGCCCCCGCCATGCCCATCCTCGTCGTCGGAGCCGAGCGCGTCGTCGGCCGTGCCGCCGTCGTCGCCCTCAGCCGCACCGGCGGGGAGGTCCGCGCCTTCGCCGACGCCGCCAGCGTGCGCCCCGAGGTCCTCGCCGCGCTGCGCGGCATCGGTGCGCGCGTGGCCGTCGGCGACCTCGACGACGAGGCGCACCTCGAGGCGGCGCTCACCGACGCCCACACCGTCGTGCTCCTCGGCGGCGGCCCCCTCGCCGATCCCGCGGCGCAGCTCGAGGCCTCCTCGGCGACGGTCGCCGCCGCCGAGGAGGCCGGCTGCCGTCGTCTCGTGCTCGCCAGCGAGCTGGGGGCCGCCGAGCCTGCGGGGGTGGCCTACCTCGAGGCCGTCGCCGAGGCCGAGGCGCTCGTCGCCGAGAGCCCGCTCGAGGCCATCGTGCTGCGCTGCGCGCTGCGCGTGGGCCGCGGCGAGCCGCTCGTCGCTGCGCTCGGCAGCGCCACCCTGCCGCCCGACGTGGCCGAGGCCCGCCACGCCCCGGTCTTCGTCGACGACGTCGCCGCGGCGATCGTCGCGGCCGACGCCGCGCGCGACGACCGTCCCGCCGCCGACATGCTCCTCGAGCTCGTCGGCCCCGACACCCTCGCCCTCGGCACGCTCGCCGCGCACCCGGCGGTGCAGGCCGCCCCGCGGGGGGAGCGGGCGGCCCAGCCCCACACCGGCGATGCCCCCGCGGGGCTGCCCGCCGAGCTCTGGCGCTGGCTCGCGCGGCCGGGCTGCGGGGGCGAGGAAGCGCTGGGACGTGCCGGAACGCCCCTCGAGGCCGCGCTGTCGGCACCGGCCTGGCCACCCGCCGACGGGTCCCGGCCACGACGTCGACGCGGAAGGTGGGCTAAAGAAGGCTGAAAGCGGGTACAGGTGAGGCGTCCGCGCCAAGCAGTCCACCAACCAAAGGAGCCGCTGTGGCCGACACCGAGAGCCGCGAGGTCACGTCCTTCACCGACCTCGGCAAGGACATGTGGGACTACCTGACCGGCAAGGGCGCGCAGATCGACTACGAGTTCGTCGACATGACCGTCGAGGTGCCGCGTCACACCGGCCCCGACGCGCCGCGCGCCACGTGGAAGCTCAACGGCACGCTGCGCATCACCACCACCGACGACGAGCAGCGCTGAGCGCCGTGGGCCTGCGCGTCGAGGCCGACCTCGCCGTCGTCGCCGACGGCGTTGCCGCCCGTGTCCGTGACGACGGCGACGTCGTCGTCGTCGAGACCGCTCACCCGCTCGCGCTCGGGCGTGCCCTCGCGCGCAGCGGGGCGGGCGGCGCGCGGCTTCCCTGGCTGGCCGAGCGCCTGCGGGCGCAGGGGGTGACGGTCCGCGTCGACGGTCCCGGCGGGCCGGTGCTCACCCTCGGCGCGCAGGCACGGCCGTCGCTGCCCCGCCCGGGCGCGCTCGCCGGGGTCGCGTTGGGCCCGCCCCGGGGACTCGTCGCCGCCCTGCCGGCCTCCGCGCGGTGGGCGGCGCTCGCCGTGCTCGCCCTCGTCGTCTGGAAGGTGGCGCGGCGGGACTGACGCCCCTTGTGGGCGCATCCTGTCGGCCGCTGGAATGGGGCGCTGGCCCCTGCCACCCCGACGAAGGGCGGGTCATGGTCATCCTTGGCCTCGTGCTCATCGTCCTCGGCGTCCTCGTCCTCCTCGGCGGGGCCGGGGAGCTTCAGCCGGGACTGCTCGCGCTCGGCGTAGGGCTCGTCATCGCGGGTCTTGCGGTGCGCCGGGTCGGCGTCCGCCGACGGCGAGGCGCCCGATGACGACGGCAACGGCGAGCGCGACGACGAGGAGCAGGCTCACCGCTGGCGCGCCGACCCCGGGCTCGGTGATCTCGAAGCTCGCGACGGTGCCGACGGGAAGATCCTCGCCGTAGCGCTGGGGGTCGGCGTCGACGTCGACCTCCCGCAGTCCGATCCGCAGCGTCCACTCGCCGACCGGGGCGTCCTCGCTGATCGTCAGCGGCCCGTCGAGCGCGACGAAGGACCCCTCGGCGACGAACGGGTTGGCCATGCCGATCCCCGCGTCGAAGGCGTCGTAGCTGTCGTCGGTGAGCAACGCCTCGCCGAGCTCCTCGGCGGTGGTGCCGACCCCGCTGCCCGCCGGGGCCTCCCCGTCGAGCACGAAGGTGACGTGCTCGAGGCCGTCGTGGGCGAGCCCGTCGACCTCGAGGCGCACCTCCTCGAGGGTCTCGCCGCGCTCGAAGCGCGCCGCCTCGCCGGTGCCGACCTCGGTGCCGTCGACGGTGAAGGTGAGCTGGGGCTCTGGTGGCTCCTCGGCGCCGGCCGGCGGGACGGCGACGCCTGCGAGCAGCAGGCCGAGGGCGGCGGCGATGACGGTCGGAGCGGCGGGGGAAGGGCGCATCGTGAACCTCCGGGGCCGCGGACAACCCGCGCCCCAGTCGTTCCCGCCGGCGGCGCCGCTGATGCCCGGTCCTGGCATGCTGCCCCCATGAGCGCCAGCACTTGGGACGACCTCGCCTCCCTCTCCGCCGACGTCGTCGCCTGCCGCGCCTGCCCGCGCCTCGTGGAGTGGCGCGAACGCGTCGCCCGCGAGAAGCGCGCGGCTTACGCCGGGCAGCCCTACTGGGGACGTCCGGTGCCGGGCTTCGGCGACCCTGACGCCCGCCTCGTCGTCGTGGGGCTCGCGCCGGCCGCCCACGGAGCGAACCGAACCGGCCGGATGTTCACCGGCGACCGCTCCGGTGACGTCCTCTACGCCGCGCTGCATCGCGCGGGCCTCGCGAACCAGCCCGAGTCGACCTCGCGCGACGACGGGCTCCGTCTCGCCGACTGCTACATCACCGCGCCGGTGCGCTGCGCGCCGCCGGGTAACCGCCCCAGCCCCGCCGAGCGCGACGCCTGCTCGCCCTACCTCGCCGCCGAGTTCGCCCTGCTGCCAGCCCGCGTTGTCCTCGCGCTCGGGGCCTTTGCGTGGGACGCGGTGCTGCGCACGCTCGGCAGCCCCCGTCCCAAGCCGCGCTTCGCCCACGGCGGCGAGGTCGCGCTCGATGAGGTGACCCTGCTCGGTTGCTACCACGTGAGTCAGCAGAACACCTTCACCGGCCGGCTGACCCCGGCGATGCTCGACGCCGTGCTCACCCGCGCCCGCGCGCTCGTGGGCTAGGAACGCGCGTCGGTGAAGGTGGGGAACGGCACGGCTACGGCCTCAGCATCGTGGCGGGACACGTCCCGGCCAGTCGGTCGGCGGGCGGTCCCGTGGCAGGCGGTCCCGTGGCAGGCACCCACATGGCCGGCGGTCACCGACCGGGGTTGATAGAAGGCGTCGGAGCGGCAGCGGGCAAGCGGCCGACACCCAGCCCGCCAAAATGATCCACACGATCCACGGAAGACCCTTGACAACACCCCCACACCCACCGCATACTTCGAACATGCATTCGACAACGCAGCGGCGACGGCACCACCCCCACCCCACCAGCCGCCGACGCCCCCACACACCCGCCGCCGCTGTGATGCTCGCCGCTGAGGAGCCCGCCGGCTACACCGCCGCCGA
>Ga0207421_10000706_pt1 | contig 43208 bp, 36 predicted proteins | sample SodLakKL_010_SED_4_FD_187542 | JGI IMG/M metagenome (GOLD analysis project Ga0207421, IMG submission 187542) | Alkaline sediment microbial communities from Lake Tanatar, Kulunda Steppe, Russia - 8KL_010_SED (SPAdes) (version 2) | ecosystem: Environmental > Aquatic > Non-marine Saline and...
ATGAGCTGTTTGAGGGAGAGCTGGAGGCGCTGCACGAGGCCCCGGTCGGAGAGCAATACGGACTGGATGACGAGCCGCTCTCCGAGTTGGATCGGGGATATTTGTATCCTTTGGACTTCGAGACGGACGGAGAACCGCCGGTGTTCTACGCGGCAACCCTCTCATATGCGCTGCCGAACGAGGTTGTCTCCGGCCGGGATGAAGGGTTCAGCGTCTACCGAACGGTAGAGGATCTGGACGGTAATGAAGTGTCGTTCGAGGAGCTTAAGGCGGGGGAGACGTATAGAATCACTGCTACGGTCGGAGCGGACCGGAACCGTTTCGGCTCGTTCCTGCGGGTGCCTGTTCCGTCGGGAATGGAGATCCTCGATGGCTCGCTCGACACCACGAGCTCATACGATGAAGCAGGCGGCGTTACCGGGCATGAGTGGACACGGGAAACCGAGTACGGGGACGAGGCCACATACATAGCAGAAGGCTTCGTTCATTTCCGTCCCGGAGCGTGGAGGTTCTATTGGCTGGAGCCGGAGCAGCGGATCTATCCCGGTGAAGTCACCTATTACTTCCCGCACCTCTATCCGGGAAGCCGCACGGTAAGCTTCCTTGCGCGTGCGGTGACGCCTGGTGTGTATCCGGTACCGCCTGCTCACATTGAGGTCGAGGGTGAGGAAGAGGTATTCGGAAGAAGTGACGGTGAGCTCGGTGTAATTGAGTAGTGACGATGGGTATGTGCCGGAAAAGCGTGATCTGGATACTCGGGGTGCTCATGGGGATAGTCGCCGTGTTCGCCGTGCTTCGGGCAACGCCTTTTCCGGCGCTCGAACGGTATGTGAGAGGTCCACGCACGGTGGAGCTGTTTGACCGCGGCAATCAGCGAATCGGCTTCCTGCATGGGGAAGAAGGGACCCGTCGTTATACGGTTGCATTGGAAGATATCCCCGAGGAGGTGATCGAGACGCTGCTTGCCGCGGAGGATAGGCGGTTCTTCTTCCATCCGGGCGTTGATCCGTTGGCAGTGGCCCGGTCAGTGCATCAGAACATTCGGGCGGGGAAGGTGGTTTCCGGAGCCTCGACAGTAACCATGCAGCTTGCAAGGATAGTCTCTCCGCACGGCGGTGGTTTCCGGGGCAAGCTTATGGAAACATGGAATGCCGTGCGACTGGAAACGCGGTATTCCAAGAGTGAGCTGCTGGAGCTGTACGTAAACGGCTTGCCCTTTGGGAGTAACGTCGAGGGCATCGAATCGGCGTCGCGCCTGTTCTTCGGAGTTCCGGTTAGCCGGCTGGAAGAGGAGGAAGCGCTCCTCCTTTCGGTCATTCCACGCCGGCCACAATACTACCATCCTCACCGGAATCCTGAGCAGCTCGTTGCCGCGGCGCTCGTAACGGCCGAGGCAGCGGGAATAGAAACGGACCGTGAGCAACTTACGGGCGCGCTCGATCGAGGCAGGGAGCGAGCGGAAGCGTACCGGCGCCTGGAGTCACGGACTCAGCGGATTGCGCCCCATTTCCGTCTTGAGGTTGCCGAGGCATTGCCTGCGGAAACGCGCAGCAGCGGTGGACGCGTGCAAACGACACTGGATCTGGGTATGCAACGGGAGCTGGAACAGGAGCTCCGGGCGGCATTTCAACTGGCGGAGTTCAGTCGTATTCGAAACGGCGGTGCCGTTGCGGTAGATCACCGGCGTGGAGAGGTGCGCGCATACGTCGGGAGTGTCGATTACTACGACACCGAACACGGGGGAATGATCAACACCGTCCGCACTCGACGGCATTCGGGGTCCACGCTCAAGCCTTTTCTCTATGCGTTGGCGCTCAAAGAGGACTACACCGCTTCGACCATATTGCCGGATCTCCCGCAGGTGTTTGGTGGCGAGGAAGCGTATATGCCGCGAAACTTCTCCGGGCGATACGCGGGACCGGTGCGCCTCAGAACCGCACTGGCATCAAGCTTGAATGTGCCCGCGGTATACACGGCAATGCAGCTGGGCGTTTCGGAATTCTCCGATCTTCTGAGCGATCTAGGGTTCAGCGATGTGGATTCGCAACGTCACGTCGTGGGACCGGGTATTGCCGTCGGGAACATGGAAATACGGCTTCTTGACCTTGTCCGGGCGTTTACCGTGTTTCCCAACGACGGCGAGCTTATTCCGTTTGCTGTGCTCACCGACGAGGAGACGGAAGGCTCTGCGCCGACCGAAGGCTCCGAGCAGACCGAAGGCTCTGCGCGGACGGAAGGCCCGGAGCGGGTCTTCTCGCGCGCGACGGCGCAGATCATCCGCGATATACTCAGTGATAAAGCGGAGCGGGCGCTGGGGTTCGGCCGCCGTTCGGCGCTGGATACCGATTTTCCCACAATCGCGAAGACCGGCACCGGCGATCAATTCTCCGACATCTGGGCGGTTGCGTCCGATCCGGACTTAACGGTTGGGGTCTGGATGGGAAATGTCGACGGATCGACGGTAATTGGCAGCCCGGGAAGCTCTTTTCCGGCCCGCGCGGCAATTGGGTTCTTATCGAGCTTTCATGATCCGGAGAGCAGCTTCCCTCCGCTCGACGACGTGCATACGGTTCAGATTTCGCCGGTTTCGGGCATGAAGTATGACCCGCCGCAGGGCGGCAGCATTCGTGAACTGTTTCCGAAGGGTGAATATCCCCCTCGGGATACGTGGCATACGGCGCCCGGCGGGCCGGTCCGTTATCCGGTTGAGTATCAGGCATGGGCCAAGGCACGCGGCCTCGGTGTATCCGAAGGCGAAGATGGTTCCGGCATTGCAGATGATTCCGCCGGCAGGGAGAGTCTTGGCGGCGTGGACGGTTCCGGGGGAGGGGAAGGGGGCTACGCTGCGGCCGGGGCCGGCGGCAGCGACGAGTCCCGCGCGAGCGGGACGGTGCTGGAGCCGGCGGCGCCCGAACCGGGGGATTTGGAGCAGACGGATCTGGAGCCGGCAAGCTCGGTGACGATTACCCGTCCCAACGATGGAGCGCAGTTTTATCGCTCTCCTCGGCTGGACGAGGGTGAACAGCGGGTGCCGGCGGAGGTCATTAGCGACGGCGAGGAGCCGATCCAGCTCTTCTGGAACGGCTCTCTCATTGCCGAGGGGCGGCCACCATTGCATGTGCGCGTTCCGCTTACTCGGGGCACCCACGAGTTGGTGGCCGTAGCGGGGCCGGTGAGAGACACGGTATCGTTCCGGGTCGGCTCCGATCGGTCGGTACGGTGAACAGCGCGGGAGATCAGTCACTCTCGAGAAGTGGATCGTACTCGCGTGCCTGCTGGTAATCGGAGCGGGCGCGATCGGTGTAACCCAAGGCTTCGGCAGCCCGTGCTCGCTCCCAGAGCAGGTGACCGGAGACGGGGTTATCGGTGAGCAGAGCATCCGCTACTTCATATGCCGCTTGGGGTTGGCCTGCGTTGTTGTAGGCGGCGGCTATCCAGGGCGCGTAGCGTATCACGCTCAGCGAGAGTCCGTACTGTCGGGCCTGTTCGTATGCTTCCACTGCGTCGCGATAGCGGCCGAGGTCGTACAGGTTTAGTCCGAGAGCGAACCAGAGGTGTGCCGCGGACCTGTCACGGGAGAGGCGTTCCCGTAGACGGTCGGCCGTACGCTCGCGATTGGCTTTGAAATCGTGGTCGGCTCCGAGTAACGACGCCACAGTATCCTGCTGTTCGGGGCGATAGACGGGAATGTAGCGATTACTGAATGGACGCCAGACCTCGTAGAATTCTTCGGTGGTAAGGTGAATGTCGTCACCTCGGAGGGGATCCGCGGCGTACAGCCGGCCGGATTCCCGGTCATAACCCCGAACCACTCGGTAGTGACCGATGCGTTCGTCATGTGCGTCGATGAGTTGTTGGACGATCACTGGTATCCCTTCGGCCACGAGTGCTTGCACAAGCTCCACGGTTCCGCCGTGTTGAATGTGTGCACGGAGCCCCTCGTCCTGCAGGACACGAACGATGCGCTCCGGTGGGCCCCGTTTTGCGCGCTCATCGGGGCGAATCCGGGGGCGAAGCTCCTGTTGTGATCGGTCGATGTCCCAACGGCTCAGCGCAATGGAGGTGGCTGCGGCCGAGCAGTTGTTGCGCTCCTGATATAGCTGCGGAAGGCCGGTAATGTAGTGGGATTGGGGCGGAGCGGGCCGGGAATCGTGCTGATCTCCCCGGGATTCGGAGTGACCGGCCCGGGAAGCGTGCTCAGTGGCCTTCGAATTCGACTGAGCGACGCCCTTCAGGTCGTGGCCTCTCTTGTCCTCGGGGCGTTCGCTGTCGACGGTTACGGCTTCGTTGCCGGTTGTACCGTGCTCCGTAACTGTTGAGGTCGCTTCCCGGCCGGCGGTTTGCTCAAGGTTTCCAGCCTCGTCTTGGCTACAGGAGGATAGCAACAGGCCGATAGGTGAGAGGATCATGACGGTTAGGAGCAGAGGTGCGAACAAAGGGGCGGATGAACCCGTAGTCGAGCGGTCGGTTCGGGAGTTGCATGAAGAGTTGTGTGCGCAAGTAGCCCGGTAAGGGAAGCCGGACAGCTTATTGAGAAATCGCCGCATGACAAGACCCCGTGAGAAAGCTGAGTTCCCTCTCTACACTATCTCAGAGAAACAAGCGTATCGGTGCCAATGACGACGGTCAAATGGGCATGTGTTCCACGTGGCGGCGGAGCGCCGTGCTACAGCGGCTTACACAGCAGCTCCTTCACGCGCAGATCGAAGAAGTTCACCGTGGACTCCGCTTTCACCACGCACGCCGTATCCGCCCCGCCTCCGCTTCCGGCGACCGCAACCACGTCGTGTCCCGGCGGAACGAGGCCTGCGTCCACGGCGCTCATCGTGATCTCCACCACGACCTTTGTCCCCTGCGAGAAGGTGTACAGCGTGTGGGCGATCAGCTCGACCGGCGGCATCCCGCCGAACTGTTCGCGGATCGCCGACTCGACGGTTCCCATCAGTGCGTGCGTGCAGGTGAGGATCTTGGCTCCCTTCTTGCGCGCCGTCGCAAGCTTGTCCCAGTTCGGTTCGCCGTACTTGGGCCACGTGCCCTGCTGCAGGGTCACTCCCACGACCTGGGCTCCACTCATCCTGGTGCGCTCGAGCATATCCACCGCCTTCACGACGGTGTCGCCGCCCGAGGCTACCACCAGATAGGTAAGCCCCCTATCCCCCAGCGCGCTGAGAGCGCATTCCAGGGTTGCATCCGTATGCTGGGCGCCACCCTCCTCGAAGTACAGCACCTCTCGTTTCGCGTCCGCCATGTATTGCCTCCCGATCGCATCAATCCTACGTGTTGTGCCGTTTCTTGCAACCGATCGTTTGGCTATTTCCGGTCGGCCTCTGTGATCTCTTACGCGGAAGAGAAAGGGTGAGGGCATAGCAATGTCGCGTCACGATTGCGCCGCGTCGATGACTTCTGAAACGGATTTGCAAAATTCATTTAGGAATAGTCGTACGCGGTGCCGCCCGCTACCCGAAACGCCGGCGGCTGCGACAAGCTCGGAAAGGGATCGTTGTGTGTGTATCCCGGTGAAGATTACACGCATTTAATCCTACTGAAATGGTCGTGAAACTCCGGGGCTGTATAGTAGGAAACGTAGTCGACGGGATGGATGCCTCGTCGTGCTACACACGAAAGACGGTTCCCGGGTCAAATGGCCGGGATCCGGCGCTGCAGGATTAACTCCTGCGCGTCGCTTGCGTGCATCATCTACCCCCCAACGCATGGCTCGCTTGGAGCCAAGCATCCTAACCGAGCAACCCCTTTCTTCCCCCGGCTCCCCCCGCCGGGGGTTTTTTCTTGTCTGGTGCGGTAACCGTACTCTCCCGCGCGCTCCGAAGCGTGAAGGACGGGAGTGGCGTCAGAACCGGATGATTGCCGTGCCACAGTCAACGGCCACTTCTCCTTCGGTCTTGGTTTGGAAGTCCCTGCCTGAAGGATATCGTAGAGGAGGCATGACAGGAAGAAGTTGGTTGTATAGTATGGGAAAGAACGTTACAATGTAGCGAACACAAGGTACTAATTGCGACTTGATCCGCCGTTCCCTTTGCGTCTGCTACACGAGTCGCTGAGACACTGGTCGCCGAGACAAGGAGTCACCGGGATGGCGAGTATTGCGGCGTTAACCGGCTTTCTTTCGTTCCTGCTTGGGTATCTGGTGGTACGTGGAGATATCGCGTCTCGCGTTCGGCAGTCGTTTCTGTTGATGTCGGTTTTCCTGGGAATCTGGTCCGTCATTGCGGTGTTTGCCCTCTGGACTTCCGACCTGGATACGTTTCGACCCCTGTTTCTCATCGGAAGCTTGTTTCAATTGCTCCATTTCGGCGCATTCCTGCACTTCGCGCTCGCGGTTACGGAAAGAGCTCCACGTCGATACGGGCTTGTGTATCTTATCTACCTTCCCTGCGTGGTTTCGGCGGCGCTGTTCTGGCTGCACAACGACTATGTAAGCGACTTCGCCTTGATCGACCGGACGTGGCACTTGAACCACCAATACGGTTCAGCAGCGTTCTTCAGCATGGTGGTGGTTTGGTTGGCCTGTTACGTGACGTCGGCAGTCGTGTATTTCAAGAGGGCGGCCGCCTCGGCAACGGTGCGAGTACGGCGCGTATTTCGCGTACTCGGGGCTTCGGTGGTCATCCTGATGGTAATCACCTTCACGGAGGTGGTTATCGTCCCTCTATTGTTTCGAGTACCTTCCCAGGGAAGCGTACTGTTGTTCAAGCTGCTCTGGCTGCTCTGTTTCGGCTACCTCGTCGATCGGTTTCACTTCCTCACCGCCCCTCCGCGGCTGGAAGAGATCGCTTTGGTCGCATTTCCCGGCTACGTTGTGGTGGTCGTCGACAATCGTCGCACGGTGCATTGTGTTAATGAGGAGGCGTCGCTCCTGTTCGAGGCGCCGAGTGAATCGTTCCGGGGAGTCGCGCTCGACGACCTGTTCGAGGGCGGGACACGGCTGTGCGAAATGATCGATGTACGCCGTGAGGCAGGGGCGCCATCGGTATCGGTTGTTCTGGACGCGCGGAACAACGGGGCATCGAACGGGCTCCTCGACATCAAGGCATCTGCGCTGCGTGACAGCGCGGGCGACCACATCGGGTATGTTTTCGTCGGTCTGCAGGCGTTCGGTACGCAGCGCTCGGAGCTCATTGCGGGGATCACTCCCCGCGAGGCGGAGATCATCGAGAAGATCCTCGCCGGCCACACGAACGCAGCGATCGCCGAGCAGTTGTTTATCTCGGAACGGACCGTAAAGACGCATATCACCCATATCTTCAATAAGCTCGATGTCGAAAACCGTATCCAGCTCTATGGCCTTCTCAAAGACAACCACTTCATTTCCAGCCATTCCGCGGATCGCCACCTTATCCGAATCCCAGGGGAGTTCCGCGACGGTAGACGCTCTCCTCCGCGGGAGTGAAGCTCCGGCGGCAGCCGTCTGAGTTGCCTGGCCGGTGGCTTGCCACCGGGGATGCGCTTGCTGCGCCCGCCCTGCCCGGGGGCCGGAGTGACCGCCCAAAAGATGGGGTGGCGGCACGAGATCGAACTCGCCCCCCGGCCCGGGGGCCGGAGCGAGAACACCGTGTGAACGCTCCGCGCCAAGAGCGGCCGCAACGTACGCAAAATACGACTCAGGTACGATGCGCGCGGGGGAGGGCTCCCTTAGAATCGGCGACGGCCGGGGCACCGGACTGCTCCGGCACCAGGAGGTGCGTGATGGAGCAAGCTGTACGGGTCGTGATGATTCACGACTGTCCGTTCTTGTTCGAGGGGGTGCGTGCGATCCTTGCCGGTGAACCGAGCGTCCGAAAGGTCGGTGAGGCAAGAAACGCACCCGATGTACTGGTGCTCTGTTCGGCTCCCCCTCCGGAGGTGGTGATCGTCGACCTTGGATCAAGCGAAAGCGAAGCGCTGCGAATGCTGGAGCAGGTCAAGGAGCTGTGTGCAGACGCCCACATTGTGGTTTTGATCGAGCCATGTGGATCTCAGCGTATGCGCGCGGCGGTTACCGCCGGTGCGCAAGGGCTTGTGTCCAGAAACGCCGGCGGCGATCAGCTGCGTGCGGCGATGCGGGCCCTGCTTCGAGGTCAGTGCTACGTCGATCCGGAACTGGCAGGCGTTCTCATGACTACGGTTGCCATGATTTGCGAAGAGGCGTTACCGCATACGGATACCGGGTACGGTGCATTGACGGTGCGTGAGCGGGAAGTCTTCCGCCTTCTGGCAAACGGCATGACCAACAAATCGATCGCCTACGAACTGGGAATAAGCCACAAGACGGTTCAGACTCACCATCTTCGCATCATGCGCAAACTTGATCTGCATGACACGGTGGATCTGATTCGATACGCCGCCACGACGGGGCTAATCGAGATGGAAGAGTGGGTCGCTATCCGATGAAGGACTGGGGTGCTGCGTTTCCTTGTAACGCCTGGTTTGGGCCCGTCGCGCGCAGCCGGTGTGGTACTGGACCGGAACTGCGTTGACTCGGAGGTCGGTCGAAGCGAGCGCGCTAACCATGTACGGCAGACCTGCACTGCCGGGTCTGCCGTACAATCTTTCACACACTGCACCTTAGTGGAAATAGACGTCCATTCCGTACGGAGTATCCGGATCGTGGTGGACGTTTCCGGAGTAGCTGTTGCCTGTCTCATTGCCCGGAGGACAATGATCGTTCGCCCACGCCGTACCGTCAGACCCGTACACAGTTGCCCAGCCGCCCCAGATCAAGATTCCGCCACCAAGCCATTGAGCTGAATTGTCTTCTATTGTGTTTCCATAGATGGTGGCCTCACCATAGACAATGTAGATTCCCCCGCCGCTAGCCTGCCAGTAACCTTCGCTCCTATTGCCGGAGATAGTGTTGTTCTTGACCTGGACTGAACCACCGTATATGTGTATTCCGCCACCGTTCCGGTGGGCTCGGTTGTTGAGAATTTCGTTCTCTTCGATGGTAACAGTGGAATACGAGCTCAGGATTCCACCTCCTCCGCCTCCGGTATGCTCGACTTCGGCGACATTATCGGCTATTAGATTTCCGGAGATTGTCGCTGTTGAGTAGTGGGAGATTGTGATCCCCCCGCCGTCCGAGTAAGCCCCCGAGGTGTACTCGGCCTTGTTCCCGGTGATGGTATTCTCGGTGATCGTCGCCTCTGATGCCGAAACTACTATCGCCCCTCGGCCGGAACCGACATTACCAGTGATTGTGTTGCGCGTGATCTCCGCGGACGAGTCGTCGCTGACGGTAACGGCTCCCCGAAAGTCACCACCCGAAGTGTTGTCCGTTATCTCGTTGTCGCTGATCGTAGCGGTGGAGGAGTGTATCACCGTGATTCCGCCGGTTCGGTGAACCGGGTAAGCCGCCGAATTGCCGGTAATGGTGTTGCCTGTGATAGTTGCTACTGCTTGATCTGCGATCCGAACAGGCTCGCCGCTGTGATTCTCGAATATGTTGCCTGAGAGATTTACCGATGATGCTCCGTTCACGTAGAGACCGGCTACACGCCATGCACCGGCTACATGCCGTGCAGTGTTCTGCGAAAAGGTGTTCCCCTCAAAGGTGACGGTGGACTCATCGGTAACGGCAGCTCCGCCGCCGTTATAGGCTGTGTTCAAGGTGACCAGGTTGCCTTCTATCCTCGGTGAAGAGTTGGAGATGAAAAGACCTCCGCCGTAACGCTCCGAAATGTTGTCAGTGACGTTGCCGGTGACCACGTTGTCCTTTATCACCGGTGAGGAGCCGTCAGAGATGGTAAACCCTCCTCCGGCGGCAGACAGGCTCGATGCATTGCCGGTAACCACGTTGCCTTCTATCAGCGGGGACGACCCGCCGGTGATGAGGATTCCTCCAGCCCTTGCGCTGGTAAGGGCCTGCCCATTGGTAATCGTAAAACCCTGGAGAACCGCGTCCTCGCCTTCGCCACCGGCGAAGGTAACGACCGGTCCGGAATCCCCTCCGTCAATGATCGTGGTCTCTACTACTTCCTCGTCCGTTGGGTCGGAGCTCCTTACAGTGATGTCCTTGCCCGTGAAATCGATGTTCTCTTGGTACGTTCCGGGCATCACGATGACGACACTGCCGTCGCCGGCAGCGTTGATCGCCGCCTGGATAGTGCCGTAATCGGTAGGAACGATCAGTTCACCGGGTAGTTCACCGGGATCGTCCCCGGGCGCCTCGCCGGGATCATCCCCAGGATCAACGTCGTCCTCCCCGTTCGAATGGTCGGTCGTGGTATCGCCTCCCATCAAGTCACCGTTACACGACCACAGGCCAAAGACGAGGATAAACGTGGCTACTACAACCACGGTAATTCGCAATGAACGCAACATAACATGCCTCCCTGACCTCTTCCGGAGGTCGGCCGCGATACTACGGTGAAGTCTATGAACGCCGCCGGTGCAGGACAATTGGCGGCTGTCTCACTTCGGTAAGAGAAATGCCTACCCGTGTAAGGCATGCGGACGAGGGCGATCGGGCCGACGTCCATTGCTCAATACTGATTCGGCCGATCTGTGCGGCATACCGCTGCGATCCCGGGCCATGTTGAAGATGTGGATACGCGACTCGTATTCGTCTCGGACGTGCGCAAAGGGGGAAGTCGTCCACACGCTCCGCAACCCCGTGCTCCAAGTGCCGGCCCAGCGCCTCCTCCGCCCCTCACTTGTGCCATCGACAACCTCCAGCTTTTCGTCTTCCACTGCACCATCCAACGGGTCGTCGCCTCCGTACGAAGACCGGCACAGCCGCTCCGATTTTGACGACGTGCGCGGGGCATTGGTGGCATTTCGCGCACTTCGTGATACAAAAAACCCCCGGCGGGGGGAACCGGGGGTAAGGAGGGGTTGCTTGGTTGGGATGTTTGGCTCCAAGCACAGCCATGCGTTGGGGGATACGTATGATACGCAACTACGCCGTGGGAATGGTTCCCACGCTGGTTGATCCCGGCTATTGCCGCAACACTATAGAGTCGCCGGAACTGTGCTCCGAGGATCTTCTCCATTGTGTGTAGTGCGACGGGGCATCCGGCCCGTCGCCTACATCTCCCAGCATACGGCATCGGGATTTCATTACCATTTCACTAGGATTAAATGCGCGTAATACGTGATCTGAGTAAGGCGGAGGGAGAAAATCCCCTTTCGCACTTTGCCGGGTGTTCTAGCGACCCCGAGCAGGAATGTGCCGCGACATACGGGAACAAGCGCCTCGAATCCGGGCAGTCTCACCGTTGCCTATAGGCCTCTTGCGCTGCCGTCGACCTTGCCACTCCAGAGAACTCCCCCTAGAATCACTTCCTTGATGAAAGACGCCAAGCAGATTCTTGCGCCGGGGACGCGGAAGGAGGGCACATGTTTTCGATGAGGGAACGGACGATCGATGTGGTCCGGCGACGGGTCGAAGGCTACGTGCCGTTTGAGTTCGACCTCTGCCCTTCGCTGAAGAAGGAGTTCTTCGAGCGGACCGGCCGGTCGGACTACCGGACATACTTCGGTATGCCCCTGCGGTGGGTCTCCGCGGGGCCGGAGCGGAGAGACATCGACTTTGGGCAGTACTTCTCGCGTCCTGAGGATCTGACGGAGATCGATGCGTGGGGTATTGGACGCAAGAAGGGTGGGTTCGAGCATTTCGAGCAAATGTTTCCTCCCATGGGTTCGTTTACCTCGCTCGCCGAATTCGAGGCCTTCCCCTATCCGGATGCCGACGAGCACTTCGATTGGGACGCAACGGCTCGGGAGATCGAGCAGATACAGAGCTCGGATCTTGTCGCCGTGGCACAGATGAATATAACGATATTCGAGATCGCCTGGTACCTGCGGGGAATGGAGACGTTCATGATCGATCTGATGATTCGGCCTGAGCTTGCCGAGTATCACATGGACCGTCTAACCGCGATACGCCGTACGTGTGCTCGGAGATACGTTGAGGCCGGGGCAGACATCCTGCACCTCGGCGACGATGTGGCTACACAACGTGGGATGATGATAAGTCCGGACATGTGGCGGCGGTGTCTCAAGCCTCGGCTCGCTTCGGTGATCCAGTCGGCTCGAGAGGCCGATGCCGGCATCATCATCGACTATCATTCCGACGGCGACATTACCGAAATCGTCGAAGACCTCGTCGAGATCGGGGTCGATGAGCTGAACCCACTCCAGCCCGAATGCATGGACCCGTATGAGATCAAGCGCCGATACGGGGGCCGCCTCTCGTTGCGGGGTGGAGTGGGAACACAGACGACGATGCCGTTCGCAACGCCCGATGAGGTTGAGACGGTGTGTCGTAGCTTGATCGCCGAGCTCGGCCGAGGTGGCGGATTCGTGCTCGCACCGACGCACGTGCTCGAGCCGGAGGTCCCTTGGGAGAACATAGAGGCGATGTGTCGGGTGGTCGCCGAGCATAACGAGAGCACCGGCGGAACCGTAAGTCGGCGAGAGTAATCACGCCTGTTGGAGCCGAAGGATGCGCGATGGCGCCAACGGTTCGAGAACCTGCTGAAGGCGTATGCCCTGTTTGAAGAGGCCACCATCGCGGATAGACTATCCGTGCTCGAGTTCGCTATCTTTGGAAGCTCCGTAACTGAAGAGACCGCGAGCGAGCTATCCCGAGAGCTGAACGAGCGCGTACCGATTCCGTATGCGTCGATGCCGGTTGCGATGGGCGTTCCATGCGACCCCGACTGTCGGAAGAGTTGCGCATAGTGCCGAATCGCACCCAGGTCCGGAGCCGCCGCGCGAACCCGGCTCCTATAATCGAAACCATTGAGGGTTTGAGTGTAGGCAGGATACGGCGGCATATCAATACTTGACAGCCGCATTCGCATGCTACGCTCACATGCTCCCGCCAAAATCTGGTGCAAGAAGCGCTTCCATCAGGTATAGTGGGGCCATGCCGCAGTCGATCACGCACGGCAAGTCGCACACCGCATTTGAAAGAGCATTGAGACGCGGCAGAAGGGATACTTCCGTCATCTCCCGTCTGTCGGGTCATGACAACCGATTGGTGAGTCTTAGCTCAGTCTTGGAAGCCGCGTCCGCCGGGAACGAGAGCTACATCGGGATCCGAGAGATCCCGGTTGATTCCATTGTGGGATCGGAGAACAGGGCTGACGATTTCTCCCGCGGCTTCCACCCGCGCAAGCGCTGGATAGGGGAGCGTTGGGTGCATATTCACCACCTGATGTCGCAGGGATCGCTCAACGATGCAGTATCGGTGTTCGAAGTCGGCGGCGCCTACTTCGTGCGTGACGGGCATCACCGAGTATCCGCGGCCAAGGCATTGGGTTTGGCGTTTATGACCGCCGAAGTCCGCAGCTACCCCCTCCCGTATAGCCTGCCGGACGGAATGGATCGGAACATGCTACCTCTGCTGCGCGCAAAGGATCGCCTTCATCAGCGGACGGGGATTTTCGATGTCGTATCGGATCGGGACTTCCACGTTGCGTGTGCTTCCACTTGGGATTGGCTGGAAGTGGAGATCAATGAATACAATCGCCGGTACTTCGAACGGCGGGCCGGGCGGCCCCCGTCTTCACCCAGAGAGCAGATCAAACCGTGGTACAGAAGTCTCTATCGGAACGCGATCGACTACATAAGGGACAACTCTCTCCTGTATCTGTTTCCCGGGAAGCGGGAGACGGACATATTCATCGACATAATCCGGTACTTCAATTCATACGATGATCCGGACAAGATGTCGGTCGGAGAGATATACGAGCTCTTCGTTTCCAAGAGACAGAAGCAGACCCCGTTGCTAACGCTTGCTCATATGCTTGCTCGTTGGTTCCGTATGATGCTCATGTCCCCGGAGGAAGAGTACAGGTCGTTCATTCGTGCCGGCCAGATTGACCGCTTGATAGATGGCTTCGTCCGGATGCCCCAGGAGAAAGGCGTATACCGCTATCTTCAAACGCAGCTGATCCACTGTGCTGCACCGTTGCTGAAGCAGAGCTACGGCCGTGCGCCGTACATCCAGGAGCTCACACCGGTATGGTATGAACGCTTCTACGCGCCGATGGCTCGAGCGGCCATGCAGCATTCGCCTAAACCCGCCGCTCAGTTTCGCTACTACAAACGGATGAGCCGCAGATACTTCCGGCAGGTGATCACCGGCGAGCTGACTGCCGAAGAGGCGCAGCGTCTGACTATCGGTTCACCTTGACTCGTTGTCGTTGCTGCTCGCCCAGCTCCTCGCGCCGTGGTAGCATGTGTGCATCACACTGGCCCCAGCTTCGCGATTGCCGGCGGGCTGGCGATTTTCGTCGGAATGGATTCGATGCTGCAGAGTATGGCGGACGAGTCGTACGTGAATCTGGCCCACTACGAAACAGGAAGCGCGCAGATCGCCGCGGCGGGCTACTGGGAGGAGCGGGAGCAGCGGCCGCTCAATCTCACCGTCGATGAACCGGAACGGCTGCTCGAATCGCTCGATGCCGCCGGGATCGCTGCCGCCCCGCGGGTCGTTTTCGGCGGAGAGCTCGTCGTCCGCTACGACCCGTACCCGGAAGATGGCTCGGTCCGGATGGACTTCATCGGCGTCGATCCGGGGCGCGAGGCGCATGTGTTCCGGCTCGCAGAGCACATCGTAGACGGCGAGTGGCTCAAGCCTGGCGGCGAGCAGGTACTTCTCAGCTCGTGGCTCGCCGAACGGCTCGGGGCGCAGGTCGGCTACCCGGTGACCGTTCTCACGCGTACCCGTGACGCTTTCCATCAGATCCTCGACCTGGAGGTCGCCGGCATCTACGAGACGCCGAACCCGCAGCTCGACCGGTCGACCGCCTATCTGCCGCGCGCCATCGCCGATGAGTATCTGGAGATGGATGGGGCGGCGACTTCGGTGGTGCTCTCACTTCCCGGCGGCATTCCTTCGGGGGCGGCGATCGAGGAGGTGCGCTCGGCGACGGACCTCGACGGCCTCCGGCTGCTCGATTTCCAAACTCGCTACGGGCGATCGCCGCGGACAAGTCGTCTGCCGGAGTGGAGGGGCTCGCCGGCAAAGTGGGCGCACGGTCTTCCGGGGTGTGGGCGATCGCGCTGCGAAACATCTTCCGGCACGGGCGGCGCACGGTGCTCTCGATTTCCGCTATTGCGGTTGCGGCGATGTCGGTGCTGCTCTTCGCGGGACTCATGCGTGGAATGCAGGAGGACATGAAGTGCAACTCCTTCAACTTCGGCGAGGGCGAAATCCGCATCCGCCATGAGCTCTTCGACCGTTACGAATACATGAACCCGATGCACTACGTTGTGGAGGACTACCGGGGTCTGGTCGAGCGAGTGATGGAACTCGCCGACGTGCGCACGGTAAGCCCGCGCGTGGTCGTGCCGGCCGGCGCCTTTCGCGGCGAGCGGCTCATCACTGCGCGGGGGCTCGGCATCGACCTCGACCTCGAACGCCAGTATCAGGAGATAGATGAGCTCATCGTGAGTGGCCGGGCACCGCAGCCGGACGCACCGGAGGCGCTTCTCGGTGTGCGGCTTGCCGAGCGGCTCGGCGTGGAGCCGGGAGACATGGTGACCTTCCAGACGCAGACGCGCTCGCGGCGCTCCAACGCGTTCACGGTCGACGTGGTCGGGCTCGCCGGCTTTCCGGTCGCGGCAATCGACCGGACGACTTTCCTTATGCCGATCGAGCCGGCCGCGCGCTTTCTGCGCATGGGCGATGCGGCGGTGGAACTCCTCGTCAAGAGCGAGAGCGGCGACAGTGCAACGCTGGCGGACCGCATCAACACGGAGGTGGATGAACGCGGGCCGACCGGCGTGCGGGCAACTACGTGGATGGAGGCGGGATTCGCCTACCCAACGGTACAACTGGCAGATGCGTGGCTGGTTGTCTTCGCCGGATTCTTCCTGGCCCTGGCGATTACCGTGATCGTGAACACAACGCTGATGGCGGTGCGTGAGCGCACGCGGGAAATCGGGACGCTCGCCGCGCTCGGGATGAGAGACCGAACGATCGTACGGCTCTTCACTACCGAAGCGTTCTACATCGGCGCGATCGGTACCGCGATCGGAATCGGACTCGGGCTGGCGGCCTCCGCGGTGCTTGGCGTGACCGGTATCGACGTCAGCGCCCGGATGGACGCCGCAGACATCAATATTGCCTCGATCCTATACCCGGTCCTTTCGGCGGCGGCAGTGCTGCGGGTAGCTGCGGCGACGCTCGTCGTTTCGACGCTCGCTGCGCTCTTCCCCTCGGCGGCAGCCGCCCGCATGAAACCGGTGGAGGCTCTGCGCGAGTAGGGGAGGGCACAGTGGAGGCGCTGCCGCCTGTCGCGCGGAGAGTCGGCGCGACAGTAGCCGGGAGCCGACAGTCGCACGGACGCGATAGTACCCGGAACCGACCCGGTTAGGATCGCTCAGTCGATGACCGAGGGGCCAGTGTTCTCGTCCCGGCCCGGAAATGGCTACTCCCACTCGACCCATTCCAGAACGTCGTACCAGCTTGGGTCTTCACGGTAGTAGAGTGTGAAGACCTCGGCCGTCTCTTCCGCGGTAGCGTATTCGACGCTGTGGAAGTGGCCGGTGCCGTCCAAGTATTCAACGTGGTAGAGGTCGTCGCCAATCATCGCTTGAACGGTGTACTCAGTGTCGGACATCACTAGAAATATATTGTCATCATCCAGAGCCGCGAGCTCCTCCAGCACCTGCTCCAGAGTGGCGTCGTCGGTCTCGTCGCCCAGGGCGTTCCTGAGCGCGATCGGCCCCCCGTCCCTGGTTATCGGACCGGCGTCCGGGTCGGTTTGCCCGGCGTCCGTGACTTCCTGGGGCGCGTCGTCGCCGCAGGAAACCAGGGCAACGGCGCCGGCCGCAATAACGACGACCGGAACCAGCCGGCGCAAAACGTGTAGTGCTTTCATCTTGTTCCTCCCACCGGCAGTGTATCCGACACATGATAGTGAGGCAATGCGATGCAAGGAGAACGGTGCAATGACGGAAGTGCGGATAGAGGTTTCGAAATACACCTCAGCAACAAAGACGGAAGAAGCGTCACGGACCGTATACGGTAATCCAACGGCACAAGAGGGCATGAAAGTCGTTCCGATATACGTCGGCCTGTCCGGCCTATCCTAGACCAGTGGGTTTCGGAAACTGCTGTAGCGGATCAACGACCTCCACGAACGGGAACCGATTGAAATCGGTGTCACGTGTGTAGATCGTCCTGATCCCGTGTTTCCGCATAAGGATTGCCGTGTGGGCGTCAAAGAATAGATTGCCACGGATGTCGGGTATCTCCGAGAACGATTCTTTACGTGAGGTACCACAGGGACGATCGGCTTCGCCACTCTTCCAGACACGTTCGGGAGGCGGTGTGTTCAGGCGCAGCCCGATCGGCCGCATAGAGCAAAATGTTCGTATCTACGACGAACACGCTTAGCGCTCCATGACATCGTAGAGCGAATCGCGGTTGGCAAGGTTTACGCGAGCTCCGCCCGTACGGAACATCGGAAGAGGAGGGAGCTCCGGCGGCTCATCGTGCCGTTCCAGATGCGCTCGCAAGGCAGCTTCAACCAATTCCGACATGGTACGTCCCTGTCGTACCGCCTCTTGCTTGAGCCGGGCCATTGTCGCGTCGCTAATGCTGAGCGTCGTCTTCATATGGACAACCATGCTCACGGTACGGATAGATGTCCATTATCCCGTTCCTGCCCTTGGGCGGGACACGACACGCCGTGTCAGCTCCCCCCCATACCCGAACGAGCCGCCCTTGCGCCGACCGGGGCAGGGTATCCAGGGAGTGTCAGCCCCCACACCCGCAGGAGCCGCGCTCGCACGCAGCCGGGCGGCACTCGCCGCCGCCGCAGCAGGTCTCCGGGGCAGTGCCGCGGGAGACGCTCATGATCGAGATCAGCCTGCGGAGCCGGTCCGAGCCGCACGATCCGCACACGAGGTCAGGCTGATCGTTTCCGACGCCGACGAGGTACTCGCTCACTGTCAGGCAGGAGTTGCACTGATACTCGTAGAGAGGCATGGGCACTTCATACCGAATCGCCGCTCGAGTGTAAAGGCGTCTCGCGTCGTCGCGGCGCGCGCATGGCTGAACGGCTGCCACCAGAGCGGCGGACGGAAGCTTGACAATTGCCAAAGCAGCATCATGATCTGCATATGAGAACGGGTTTGAGAGTCGAGTCGGACGCAGTACGATTCTTCACGGAGACGGCACAATCAAAGCGGAGAACGTCGAAGGCCGTCGTGAACGAGACGAGCCACGATATTCGGAAGACGTGCGGATAGGATAGGAGCCGGCCAACGCCGAAGCCGGCCGGCGGCGAACCCGGCCAGAGCGGAGCCCGGTCAACGCCGAAGCCTGCCCGGGCCGAGCCCGGCTAGAGCCGATCATGGACCAGAGGTACAGCCTGACAGCCAAAAGCGGCCTTTCGCGGGCCCCGATGGCCGACAGTTTTCTCACCGCCCTCTACCGGTGCCTGGCGCCCTATCGCGGCTGCGCCCACGGGTGCAGCTACTGCGACGGCCGGGCTGAGAAATACTTCGTCGCCGGCGACTTCGACCGGGAGATTGGGGTTCGCCATAACCTTGTGGACCTTGTCGGCCGCCAGGTGGAGCACGGTTTCACCTCGCGGGAATATGGCGCGGTGTGTATCGGCTCCGGCGTCACCGATATCTACCAGCCGCTGGAGGCCGAGCTGGGACTGACCCGCGGGCTGCTCGAAGCTCTGCTCCCGGCCGGACTCCCGCTCATAATCCTGACCAAGAGCGATCTGATCGTACGCGACTTCGATCTCCTCCGGCAGTTTCCTTCGGTGCTGATTGCGATGACCATTACCACCACCGACGAAGGAGCAGCGGCCAGCCTGGAGCCTGGGGCCCCGCCGGTGGCCAGGCGCCTCGAGGCCCTCCGCAAGGCCACGGCTGCCGGGTTTTCCACCGGGGTAATGGCCATGCCGCTCTGTCCCGGGATAAGCGACAGCGCCGAGCATTTCGACGCACTCATCCAGGGCGCGCAAGCAGCCGGCGCCGGGTTCGTATGCCCCGGCGGTCTCACCCTGCGCCCCGGGATTCAGAAAGAACACTTCATGGAAACGCTCAAAGCCGGCTACCCCCGCCTGGAAAGCGCCTACCGGAAGCTCTATGCCAACGAGCGGGCTTCCGGACTGCCCAGGAACGGCGCCGACCGTGCGCCGCAGCTTGCCCTGAGCCGCCGACTGACCGCGGCCGGCATACCCCAAATGATCCCCTGGCGCATCTACAGCAAAATGCTCGCTCTCCCGGACAGCTTCGCCGTACTCTTCAGTCATCTGCAAGGCCTCTACGATGCCCGCGGCGTGAATACCAGCCGCTTGAAAAGCGCCGCGGGATTGTACCGGCGGTGGCTCAAAGAGGAACGCACAGCCCTGCGCCGCCGCAAGTTTCCTCCGGTCGCCTCCGATCCCTGGCCGATCACCAGAATCCTAAGCGAAAGATTGCTGCAGCTGTTGCGAACGGACAATTCCGGTTCGCCCCCGGCCGACGGTGCCCCGCAGGGGGAATCAGGCTTCGCCGAGCTCTGCGGAAACTCCAAGCTGGCCGCCCTGTGCGCCAGACTTGCACCGGACGGCGCCGATTTCGACTATTCCGCACTCAAACTGCGCGCGGACTGACATCGGCGTCCGGCCATGGACGCCTCCATGCCCGTGGGCGCGACACGATGGACCGAGTGGCCCCGCGAACCGCGATGCCGGAGCCGCTCGGGTTGTGGTATACTCCGCGCCATGCCGCACCGCCCCAGTCATCGACCTATGGAGCGCACGGAAGGAACGGATGCCGAAGTTGTCGTGGTGGGAGCCGGGCCGGTGGGGTTGGCAACCGCGGCGCTTCTGCAGAAGCGCGGGGTTGCCGTAGTTCTCCTCGAGCGTCGGACGGAGCGCGCACGTGCCTCGCACGCGATCGGCGTTACTCCGCCGTCCCTCGAGATTCTCGACGAGCTCGGCTGCGCGGACGAGCTTATTGCACGCGGCATTCCAATCACCACCGCGGTGGTCCATTCCGAGCGCCGGCGTCTGGGCTCGTTGGGCTTCGGCACCATACCAGGACGGTTCCGGTTCATCCTCGCCGTTCCGCAGTACCACACCGAATCCGTTCTCCGGGCGCAGCTGGAAGGGGAAGTGTTGCGCTCCGGTGTTGAGGCCGAAGCGATCGAGCCGGCGGCTTCGGACCGCTATAACCGAACCGGAGTCGTAGTGCGAACCGCTTCGGCCACGGGAGACATCCGCGCGGAGTCCGCCGTAGTATGCGCCGGCGCACGGGACCACTTGGGGGCCGGTCTGGGCCTTACACGGGAGCGCCGCACGTACGGGGTGAGATTCGCGATGGGAGATTGGGAGCACCCGCGACGGCGATCTCCGGCAACAGGACACGCGGACGGCGGTAGCGTGCAGGGCGGCTATGACACACCCGCGTCGAGAGACGCGCTTGCCGCCGGCGAGGCGCACCTGTTTTTCACTGCGGACGGAGCGGTTGAGTCGTTCCCGCTTTCGGTCGACCGCCGGCGCTGGATCGTGCAGGCCGGGGATGGCGATTCACTCGATCCACCGGTTCGCGAGTACGTTGCGGAGCTGGTGCGACGGCGAACGGGGATCGAGCTGGATCCGCGGGACTGCGGCTGGGAAAGCAGCTTTATCCCGGAGCGCACCGAGCTCGAGCGTTTTGTGGTTCCGGCCGGGCGGCGCAGGATGGTCGCGGCCGGAAACCGCGCCCAGGGGGTGGTGGTGTTCGCCGGCGACGCCGCGCACACCATGCCCCCGATCGGCGGACAGGGGATGAACACCGGACTTGCCGATGCGGCGCGCGCCGTCCAGCTCCTCTGTGGCGAGATCAGTGGCGCTGAGTACGAGCGGCGGCGCAAACGCGCCTTTCGCGTAGCCGCGCGGCGCGCGCGGGTGTCAATGGGAGTGGGGACGGTCCGCGGATCGATCGCCTCGGAACTGCGCGGGTGGGCGATCGCGGCCGCGCTCCGGAGTCCGGTCGCCCGGCTGCTGGCAAGGGTCTACGCAATGCAGAAGCTACCCGATGGGCGCGGCCGACGGGGAGCGCCCAGTCCACGCTAGAGACGGCATTCATCGCACATGCTCAACCCACGGCACGCGTCACGGCAAGCAAACCGAACATGTAGCGGCGCGCACTGACACGACTGAACCCCGCCCGGCGCAGCATCCGCTTGAACGAATCGAGGTCGGGGAATACGGCGAGCGAATCCGCAATGTATCCGTAGACGTCAGGGTCGCGGTGCAAAACGCGTCCCCACAGACGCCCCCAGAAACGAAGCAAACCCAGCTGGAGCGCGCAGAGACCGCGTCGCGCGGAGTGGGAAAACTCAAGCACCGCAAGAGCGCCGCCCGGGCGGAGCACACGACGGATTTCGGCCAGCGTGGCAGCGAGATCCGGGGCGTTTCGGAGCGCGTAGGCTCCGGTAACCACCGAGACCGAGTCATCGGGAAACGGCAAATCCTGCATGTCACCTTCGCGAAAACTCGGGATCAGGTCGTCCGCGGGTGTGGGCGCCGGATGCCCGAGGGCCGGCTGCGGCTTCGCCGGCGACGCGTTGGTCGGCGGCGGTTTCGCCGGCGGCGTGTGTTCCGCGTGCGCCTTGTCCGGGCGCGTGTAGGTTGCTTGTGCCATCACCGGCTGTGGGATCCCAAAGCGCCGTTTTTCCGGCCGCGGCGCCGGTGAGACCTGTCCCGATCTGAGCCGAGCGCCGTCGCGGCGGCGACGAGCAATCGCAAGCATCTCAGGGTTGAGATCGAGGCCGACGACTTCTGCGTGCGGATAGCGTTGGGCCAGGGCGAACGTGAGGTCACCGGTGCCGCAGGCCAGGTCGAGTACGAGAGGTTTCTCCGGCGCGGCCGGCGTGCGACTCTCACGTACGCTGCCGGAGACGCTCGGCGTATCGTCTCTACCGCGCGACATGCCCGCCGCGGGGAGATTCGCGACGAGGTACCGCTTCCAGGCGCGATCGCGACCGAAGGAGAGAATGCGAGTAACAAGGTCGTAGCGCGGAGCGACGACGGTGAACAAACGGCGGTTGTACGCGCGCTTGCGGGTGGGATCGGAGAAAACGTTCTCGTTCGTGTTCATCAACAATTGCCTTTGGGGTAGCAATACAATACTTTTGATTTCGAATATATGTCAAACTGGAATATGAGAAACGGAACCCGCGCGGCGAACCGGGCGAGCTCACCTCACGTTTACGTGCATGCGATTGAGACCGCAGTGCCCCAGCACTGTTACTCGCAGGAGTACGCGCTCGATTTCATGCAGCGGTTGCCGGTTTACGCCGGCCGGAAGGGGTTTCTCGCCAAGCTCTATCGCGCGAGCGCCATAGAGCGGCGCTACACGGTGATCGGAGATTATGACGCCCCTCCGGAGGAGCGCACGTTCTACCCTGCAAGCGACGATTTCACGCCGGAGCCGGACGTAGTGGCGCGGAATGCGCTGTTCGTGAGCGAGAGCCGCAAGCTCGCGCTGGAGGTTGCGCAGAAGCTGTTCGCGGCGACGCCGCAGTTCGGACCGGAGTCGATCACGCACCTCATAACGGTCAGCTGCACTGGGTTCTCAGCACCAGGGTTCGATTTCTTCCTTGCGCGTGATCTGCCGCTTGCGCCGTCGGTGCATCGACTGCACGTAGGATTCATGGGGTGCTACGCGGCGTTTCCGGCGCTCAAGACCGCGCGCGACATCTGCGTCGCCGACCCCGGCGCGCTGGTATTGATCGTGGATCTCGAGCTGTGCTCGCTGCATTTGCAGCAGAAGCTCGATCCGGAGATTATGGTGGCGAACGCGCTGTTTGCCGACGGTGCCGCGGCCGCGCTTGTCTCCAGCGACACGCCGCAACCCGACCTCCCGTCATACCGACTCGATGCGTTCGAGTCGTACATAGTTCCCGACAGCGAGGACGACATGGCCTGGACCGTTGGGAGAACCGCGTTTGATATGCGGCTTTCGGCGTACGTTCCGAAGCTGATACAGCGGGAGATCCGCTCGGTTATCGAGACGATCCTGGCGCGCGCGGGAGTTTCGCGCGAGGATATTGAGCAGTGGGCGATTCACCCCGGTGGCCGGGCAATCGTCGAGAAGATCGGCGAAGAGCTCGGACTCGCTCCCGACGATGTTGTCGCATCGTACTCAGTGCTTAAAGACTACGGAAACATGAGCTCGGCCACGATCTTCTTCGTGTTGAAAGAGCTGCAGCGTCTCGGCCGGCGCGGGCCGACGTTTGCCGCGGCGTTCGGGCCGGGGCTCACCGTTGAGTCGGCGCTATTGGAGTCGGTATGAACGGCGCGCCGGCCACGGTGATCGATGTGCTCCGGGGCGATTTCGGCCGCCGCTCGAGCGTGCCCGAGCTGATGGATGACCCACGGGGCGACCGCGGGCGCCTGGAGCGCACCCTCACGCAGTTCGCCGGCATCAACCGCCTCTTTAGCAGGTATCGCCGGGTCTTCGACCGCCTGGTCGGGTCGGACGCCGCCGATGCCGGGCTCAAGCGCTTCAGTGTACTCGATGTCGGCGGTGGCGGCGGGGACATCGCGCAGCGCATCGTCCGCGACGCAGCCCGCCGCGGCCAGGAGGCCGAGGTTACCATCCTGGAAGCCGATCCGCGCGTCGCCGAGTTCGCCCGCCGCGCATGCGCTCGGTTCCCGGAGATCACCGTCGAAGAAGGCTCTGCGCTCGATCTGCCGTTCTCGACCGGGCCAGCCTCCTCGGGTTCCGGAGTACCCGAAAGGGGAGTGTCCTCGACGCCTGTCGCGGCAAGCTCGCCGTCGCAGCGGCCGTCACTTCGGCCGCCGCAGAGAAGGGGGGCACTGAACCACGACGGCGGCCGGAACACGGAACGCTGTGCGAAGCGCTACGACTACGTGATCTGCAACCACCTGCTCCATCACTTCCGCGACGAACAGCTGCCGCGGCTTGTGCAGTGCATGACCGCCGCCGCGCGCCGGCGCGTAGTCGCGAACGATCTGCGGCGTTCCCGCGCCTCAGCGGTAGCGTTCGTTGCGATTGCGACCCTCCTCTTCCCCGGCGGCTTCACTGCGTTCGACGGCGCGCTCTCGGTGAACAAAGGCTTTCGCCCTGTCGAACTCCGTCGGTTGCTGGACAAAGCCGAGCTGCAGAGGGGCGCGAAGGTGTACTCCCTGGTCCCGAACCGTGTCGTCGTGGAGATCACGCTGTCCGGATCCAACGAGCGGTAAGGACGGGTTCCACGCCCGCTGTCCGGAGCTGTATGATCGCCGCGGTACGATACGCGACGGGAGCGGCCGGCCCCGGCCTGCCACGGCACGACACGGCGTGGTGCGGCCTGTCCCGGCCCGGCTCGGCCAGTTGCGGCCCGGCACGACGCGGGGCCGCGCGGAGCATTCCTTCGTGCTGTTGCCCGTTTGGTTAGGTCCTATTCGTGAGGCACTACGAGCTCTTCACCGATTCGGCCGTACCGGGTATCGTCGGTCAGATGAGCGAACTGGATAGCAGCCTCGTTGCACGTATCGGTCGAGCACGCGTAATAGTCCCCGCATTAGTTGTCTTCATCACCGCTCAGGCTCTATTTCATGGACTAATAGTGCCGGGGTTTGCGGAGGCAACCGGCGGATTGGCGGCGCTCGACGTTTAGATAGGCTTTTCGTACCAGGACGCATATCGGCAAATCGGTGCTTACGGCGAGTTCGGACGCGCTTGGTACAATCTCTTCCAGCTTGTCGACACCTTCTTCCTCGTTTCGTACGCCCTCCTTTTGTCGGGCAGCATTGCCGCGCTCCTCCACCGCCTCGTCGCGCCGAAATCGACCATGTGGTTCCGGATTGTTCGTTTCCTTCCCGTGCTGCCGATTACCGCGGCCGTGCTGGTACTCCTGGGCGTTCGGGTACTATTCCCGCGCGCCACAGGCGCGGCATGATTACACCCTGCGATCGGCCCGATGCGCAGAACCGGACCGGGCCCTACGAAAGCGACAGCAGGAAGGAGTTCGTTGCGGCAGCTTGTTATGGAGAGCTGGTGCAGGTGTTCCCAGGGGAGTTACGGCTCGCGGGCGTTTGACGAGGTGTTTCTCTGAGTTTACGCTTGCGAGATTCCGGACACGGTATCTGTTTCTTGACCGGACACGAGAGCGCTCGTATAAGCACGACATGAAGAAGAGCGACGTGGAACGCAACGCTGATTCGGTGGGGGTTTGGTAAAGGAGATTCACCTGCCATATCAACCGCACAAGCAACGGAAGAACTGCCCGGGCCGGAGCGCCGGGACTCCGGGCGCAGCAGAGCCGGCGAGCAGGGCCGGAAAAGGGGGGGGTGCCCCGCGCTTTTGCGTTACCGGCAGGGCGTTCGCCGTCCACGTCTTACCGTACCGCGTAGAGCACAAGCGGCTGCGATTTGCCGCGGAGGGTCATTGGCTCGGTAGGTTCGAGGCTGAGCTCTGCCCGCTCGGCCGGTGATAGGGCGCCGATCGTATCGGCGCTTGCGAGCAAGTCGACTCCGAGCATCTTGGTCTGGCTTTCGATGCGGGCGGCGACGTTGACCGTGTCGCCGACGACGGTGTACTCCATCCGTTCCTCGGTGCCGACAGTGCCGGCGACGAGCACACCGGTATGGATGCCGATCCCGTGGCGCACCGGCTCGGAGCGACCGAGCGCGTTGAACCGTGCGAGCGCCTCGCGCATCGCAAGCCCCGCGCGGAGTGCGGCGGCCGGATGGTCCTTGATCCCGAATACCGGCGAAAACACCGCCATCACCGAGTCGCCGATGAACTTGTTCACGACTCCGTGGTGCTCGAGGATCGGCTCGACCATGTACTGGAAGTATTCGTTGAGAAACGCAATGAGCTCGCGGGGGGAGGATCGCTCGCTTAGGCTTGTGAAGCTTCGGATGTCGCTGAACATCACCGTCGTCTCGATCTCCTCGCCCGCAAGGTCGATCTCGCCGGAGCTCATCAGTTTCTCGGCGATTTCGGTTGAGACATAGCGGCCAAAGGTATCGCGGAGTTTCTCACGCTCCTGAAGCCCCTCGACCATGAGATTGAAGTGGCCTTTGAGCTGGCCGATCTCGTCGCCGGAGAGCACCGAGGAGCGAGTAGAGAGGTCGCCGCGGGCAACTCGCTTCATCCGGTCGATGAGGGTGTTGATCGGGTGCTGGATCGAGCGCCGGAAGGTGAAGATCGAGAAGAGCTGCTCGCCGATGAAGAAGAGGTTAGCGAGCCCGGTGGCGGCGATCGGGGTGACGATGCGTGCGAGGCGGATCCAGTCCGGGTTCTCCGCGGCGCGGATCTCCGCGAGTGCCCAGCCGTGGAACGCGATGGGAATGTAGATGTTGACCAGAAGCGGGACGATCGCAATGGCGACGATGAGAAGCCCGAGGCGGCCGACGAGGCTCAGCGTGAAGCCCGGCTTGAGCCGGTAACGCAGCTCCCCCTGGAACGCCCGGTCGGCGACCCGCTCGGTGATCGTCCGGGCCGTGACGCTGAGAGTGAAGTGGCTGACGAGACTCGCAAAGATGAGGTAGCTCGCGATGTAGATCGCGAGTGTGCGGGCGTCGAGGCTCACCGGGGCGGCGGCTTCCTGCAGGAGCTTGAGCGCGAGGTCGAGCCCGCCGATGAGCCACGGCAGAAGCAGAACGACGAGCGAGCTGTTGAGAATGCGCCGCTCTGCGCGAGCGGAGTTGTGGCCGCTTGCCATGTAGCGATACACCGGCACAAGCCAAAGGCCGAGCGTCAGAAGATGCAGAAGCACAATGGCTCCGACCGGGAGCCCGGGAGCTGCATCGGGTCGCACTTCCTCGAGGCGCTCGCGGGCCTCGGGGCCGAACCGTTGCTCAAGTGCCTCGGGGGGCGGGTCGTCCTCGAACAAGCTGCGTTCGCCCGGGCCCTCCCGTTCGCTTTCAACGACCTCGGCAAGCACCTCGATCGCATCGGCGTGATCCTGAAGAAAGGCTGCCATCGAGGCAAAGTCGGTTGTGGCGTAGCGCTCGAAGAGCCCAACGAACACCAGCGCCACCAGCACCGACGCGAGAAGCGAGAGGTATACTTGCCAGAACGAGCTACCGAGCAAGCGACGCACTGCTCCGCAGTGTAGCCACAAGTTCGACTGCAGACAAGCATCGGAGATGGGACAGACAGGGCAAACGCAGTTGGGGCAGTGCGGTTCACAACAAGCGCGAGTAGGGCGTAATCTGTCCATATGAAACGTTCACCTAGACGGATGGTTCTGGTGCTGCTCGTCGGTCTTGCGGCAGCGGCGGGTGCGGTTGCTGCGCTATTCTTCTCCGGGGCTGCGGGATGGTGGCGGCTACACGCTCATGCAGCTTGTCATCGAGGAGGTGACCGACGATCGCTATAACGAGTACATGCGGCGTACGGTTCTTCGGCCGCTTGGCATGGAAGACTCGACCTTCGTTGTGGATCCCGCCGAGACGGCGCGTCTTGCAGGGCACTTCAACACACAAGGAAGGCGGGTGCACTATCGACGCTTTACCGCACAGGCAGCAGCATCGCTCCATACGACAGTCGAGGATCTTGCCCGGTTTTTCGCGGCTCATCTTCGGCACGAGGAGAGCGGACCACCGGGGCGAGGTGTCGTTTCTCCGGAGCTGCTGGACACTATGCTTACTCCCCGGACTTCGGAGGTTATGCTGGGGGCGTGGGGACTTGGCCGGATACTGTACGAGTTGATCGATCCGCCCAAGCGGGGAATATTCGGGCATGACGGACGAAATCGTCCCGGAATCGGAACGACCGCCCGACTCGACCGCGAGACCGGCGAGGGCATCATTCTTTTGAGCTCCGGGCAGCCAATGCTGGCCCCGGCGGTCGGCGATGAGTGGTCGAGTTGGCAAGCACGCGCGCGGCGGCAATACGGTCGGCGCAGTTGCCGCGGTCACCGCTGCCGGCTTTGTCCTCGCTGCGATGGCCGTCGGTATCCGACGTCGAAGAGCGTGAGCCGTACTCGCCGAGGCGTTCTCTCCCGCCTATCCGAACGGAGCATTCTCCGGAAACTGCTGCAGCGAAACCACGATCTTTACAGAGGCGAACCGATTGAAATCGCTATCACGGGTGTAGACCGTCTTGATCCCGCCTTCCCTGAGTATCCGGCTGGAGCGTATTTTTCGCTTCTGGAATGCTTGTGACCAGGACCAGTCTACCACGGCCGAGCCCACAACGCGTCCAACCGATTGCTTCACACGAAGAGATAGCAGCCTATAATTGAGCTCATGACGGAAAACGACGGCGTAGCCGTCGGGATCCGCTTCTTATGCGAAGCTGCCTACGGCAGCGCAGGCTGCGGGGAGTTTGACGTCGGCAAATGGCGTCGTTCGCGTTGATTCCGCCGGGGTTTCGTGCAATGATACAGGATCATGGACACGGTCAATCTAATTCCCGGCGCAGCGATGGGACGGGAGTTCATCCCGAAGGAGTACCTGCCTGAGGAGGCGGATGAGTACTATCTGCGCAATACGCAAGTCACTCGGCCGCTTTCGGATTTTCGCCATCTGCGGGCCCATGAGATTGAGCTGCTGGTAAAAAACGGCAACGTAGCCGATGACTGGGACGACGTGCTTGTCACCGACGAGTTCGACGCAACGCACATCCTGAACAATTCGTTTCACGGCCTGGTGCGGATCGGGGCGGTCACCGACGCGGCGCTGGAGCATCACGATCTGCAGTTGCCGGTGGGCATCGCCAACAGCAAGATCTCCTCCTGCGATATCGGCGATTACGTGAGCATCCACAACGTCAGGTACCTGGCTCACTACATCGTCGGTGACCGCTGCATCATCACCAACGTGGACGAGATGCACTGTACGAACCACGCAAAGTTCGGCAACGGTATCCTCAAGGACGGAGAGTCCGAAGACGTGCTGATAACCCTCGACCTCATAAACGAATCGGGAAGCCGGGCGGTGCGGCCCTTCGACGGTATGATCCCCGCCGACGCTTACCTGTGGGCGCGCTATCGCGATGACCAGGTGCTGCAGCGCCGGCTCGGGGAAATGACGCAAGAGCGCTTCGATTCGCGGCGTGGATACTACGGCACGGTGGGGGAGCAGTGCGTGCTGAAAAACTCTCGAATCTTCAAGGACGTGAAGATCGGCTCTCACTGCTACGTAAAAGGGGCGAACAAGCTAAAAAACCTCACCATCAATTCCAACGCAGAGGAGCCGAGCCAGATCGGTGAAGGCGTAGAGCTCGTAAACGGAATCATCGGCTTCGGCTGCCGGATATTCTACGGCTGCAAGGCGGTGCGTTTCATCATGGGGAACAACTCGGAGTTGAAATACGGCGCCCGACTCATCCACTCCTTCATGGGCGACAACTCCACGGTCTCCTGCTGCGAGCTCTTGAACAATCTGATTTTTCCCGCCCACGAGCAGCATCACAACAACTCGTTTCTTGTCGCGTCGGTGGTCAAGGGGCAGAGTAACATCGCCGCCGGCGCAACGATCGGATCCAATCACAACAGCCGCGCTAACGACAACGAGATCGAGGCCGGTCGCGGATTCTGGCCGGGGCTGTGCACGAGCCTCAAGCACTCCTCGCGCTTTGCCTCCTTCGTGCTCCTGGCCACAGGGCACTACCCGGCGGAGCTGGATATCCCGTTTCCGTTTGCGCTTCTCTCCAACAATGTGGCCGCGAACCGCCTGGAGGTTATGCCGGCGTTCTGGTGGATGTACAACATGTACGCCCTTGAGCGGAACAGCTGGAAGTTCGGAGCCCGGGACCGGCGAAAACAGAAGACGCAGAATATCGAGTTCGACGCGCTCGCGCCGGACACCGTGGAAGAGATCATCAGCGCGCGGCGCCTCCTTGCCGAGTGGACCGCGCGGGCCAAGGGCGGCAATTCCGGGGAGACGACGGCGGAGCCGGCGACGCGTGCGGGGGACGATTCCCGGGACCGGCTCATTGCTCGAGGACACGCGCTCCTCACCGGAGACGCCAAGGAGACCAACGGCCTTCTGGTGCGGGGAGATCGCATGGAAAAGGCGTCTCGTGACGCGGTTGTGCTGAAGCCGCGCGAGGGCTATGAGGCGTACGGACAGATGCTCCACTACTATGCCGCGGTGAATCTCATCGCCTATCTCGAGGCGGAGCAAGGACGTACCTACGAATCGATGTGCCGGGAGCTCGACGGTGAGCGGGTGGCCGAATGGTCGAATCTCGGCGGGCAGCTCGTGACGGAGCAGGAGGTCAACGCCCTGCGCCGGGACATCGGAAACGGCGCGCTCTCCTCCTGGGACGACGTGCATGCCCGCTACGACGAACTGTCGCGGCGGTATCCGCTTTCCAAGCAGCGGCATGCCTTTGCCGTCTACCGGCTGTTGCACGGCGGGGAGGTGCCCGATCGTGTCGGATGGCGACGCTTCATGGAAGAGGCGGTGCGGCTTCAGGAGCTCAAGCGCGACCGGGTTTATGAGACTAGGCAGAAGGATTACAAGAATCCGTTCCGCTTTGCTACGTACCGAAACGAGGCGGAGATGAAAGCCGCCGTCGGCGATATCGACGACAACCGTTTCGTCGGGCAGGTCCGCGAGGGAACTGAGTCCTTCAAGCGGCGGGCGGAAGTTGCCGCCGAGGCGTGAGACCGCGCACATATCCCGACGGCGGCACCCGCCGCCGGGTCATCCGCCGATCCTGCTAAGCAGCGTACGGCGCTTGCGCTGATCGGAAGGCTCCTCAGGTCGGGCGCGGACGTGGTCTCTACGCAGGTGTTGATGGAATACGCCGCGGTTGCCTCGGGGAAGCTCGGGCAGAGCCGTGAAGCGGTGCACCGGCAGACGATGAACCTCGCGCGCGTGGGGGTAGTTCCGGTCTCAGGCGAGCTGATCCGCAACGGCTTGGATCTGGCGGCGCTCTATCCCATATCCTTCTGGGAGGGCGTCATCCTGGCGGCCGCGCGACACTCCGAATGTGTGGTGCTCTGGACCGAGGATCTCACGCATCGGGAGTTGTACGCGGGCGTAGAGGCGCGGAATCCGTTCGCGGAGTGATGGAGAAAGCTACTCCGCCGCGTTCTTTTTGGTGATCGTATCGAGTGAGGAGGGAGCGAACATGCCGTTGCAACGGTGGAAGGTGCTTGGGGTTCTGATGCTCCTCACCGTTCTGTGCTCGCAGGTGGGTTTCGGCGACGGTGTGCCGGGGCCGGGGCTGGAGCCAACGCCGATGGCGACGCCGGCAACGGAAACGAAGACGGAAACGGAGGCGGCACCGGCGCCCGCACCGGGGTCGGCGCCGGAAACGGCGCCGGGGCCAGCAATGGGACCAGCACTGGAGGCGCGCGCGGAAACGCCGCCGGGGTCGGCAAGCGCCATACAAACCGACGCTTCCGGCAAAGGGGACGAACGTCCGCGAGTGGCCCTGGTTCTCGGGGGCGGCGGGGCGCTCGGCTTTGCCCACATCGGGGTGATCGAGCGCCTCGAACAGTTGGGAGTCCCAGTGGACATGGTAGTCGGCACAAGCATGGGGGCGATTGCGGGTGGGCTGTACAGCGTCGGATATGCTGCGGATGATCTTGCCGCCGTTGCTACAGCGATCGACTGGGTGGACTTACTTGTTCCAAGCCCGCCGCGCAGCCGCAGTGCATTTCGCGAGCATGCCGATCCCGTCCACTACCTTGCGCAAGCCGATTTTGCCGAGGGGGGAGTGCTTCTGAGCCCCGGTGTGGTCGCCGGCGAGCCGATTGCAAATCTGCTCGAGCTTCTTACTTGGCATGTTGATGGTGAGGGATCGTTCGATCGGTTTCCGATTCCTTTCCGTGCCGTCGCAGTGGATATTCGCGAAGGACGTGAGGTTGTCCTGGACTCCGGGTCTCTTGCATCGGCGATCTACGCGTCGATGGCGGTGCCGGGCGCCTTTGAGCCGGTAACCATCGACGGCCGGCTTCTGGTCGACGGTGGGGTTCTCAACAATCTGCCCGTGAACGTAGCCGAAGAATCCGGCGCCGAGATCATAATCGCAGTGGATGTTCACGGGCGCGCCTCTGAGCAGGAGCCGCCCGGAACCGCGTTGGACATCGTTCAGCAAACGGTGCGCCTTATGCAGTACCGGGGAATGACCGACGCAGCAGCGCGCGCGGATGTGCTCATGCGTCCGGCGGTGGATGAATTCCATGCAGCAAGTTTCGCCTCCGTACCGGAGCTCATCCAACGTGGGCGAGAGGCCGTCGAAGAACACCGCAGCGCCCTCGAGGAGCTTGTCGCCGCGCGGAGCAGCCCGCCGTCAGAAGAGACTGCGGCCGACCGAGTGTCACCCCGCATGGTAGAGCCGGCGGCAATACACGTTCGTGGGGCTCGACGGGAACACTCCGGGCGCATCGCGGCAGGTTTTCGAACCGGAGAAGCAATTGCGGTCGAGGAGATTCATGCTCGTTTGCACCGCCTTACGAACGAGGCTGAGTACGATTCGGTGCGCTATCGACTTGTTCCGCACGACGAAGACGGCTCGGTAGTAGACATCGTGGTGGAGTTTGACCGGCGGGATTCGCCATACGCCTTTGTTCGCTTCGGGGCGGCATTTGAATCACATTTCGGTTTGCTCGAAGAGGAGGAGGTCGTAGCAGGGATTCACGCCGGCGTCATGAACGTTCCGTTCCGAGACGCACGCATTGAGCTTCTCCAAACGCTGGGGGTGAGTCGCCGTAGCCGTCTTTCATATAGTCACCCCGAGATCGGTCCGGTAGCACTCAGAGCCGTCGGCCGTTTCGACGATATCGTCCAGGTCCGCCACGAGACCGGGCGTCCGAGTGAGCAGTACCGCGTGACCGCCGGCTCGGTCGAGGCACAGGTCGGGATTCAAGCAGCCGGCTCTCTCTTCCCGTGGCTCGGTTATCGCTTCGGCGGATATACGTTTCGGCCGCGGTACGACATCGAAGCGGAGTACGGGCAAGAGTCGGGGCGACTCGCCGCAGTTATGGCGGGCGTTGAACAGGACACGCTCGACCGGTTTCCGTTTCCCAAAGAGGGGACTCACTGGTCGGCGCAATATCGCGATTTTCAAGAACGGTGGGGCGGCACAAAGGAATACCGGGTGGGGGAGCTTGATTTCCGCGGTTATCGATCGCCCGCGGTGGCGCACACGCTCGGAGTGCATCTGCGCGTAGCGAGCGCATTCGATTCACACGCTCCGCTTTGGGACAAGCCGCGACTCGGTGGCATCCAGGACATGCCGGGATATCTGCGGCATGAGCGCCCGGCACGCACGCTCGCCACCGGCACCGTTCAGTACCGGGCGGCAGTTGCGCCGCTTCCCGAGCTTTTCCGCGACCGTGTGTTTGCTACGCTTCGGGTCGGTGGCGGCGCGGTAAGCGAGGCCGATGCCTCGGCGATCGCCGAGGGAGCGATCGCCGGCAGTCTTGCGCAACTCTCGCCGGTCTGGGGCGCCGGCGTTGGAGCTGCTGCGAATACGCCGATCGGTGGGCTTCGGACGGAGGTGGCAGTCCGCGATTCCGGGAGGGTGCGCGGCATTATCTCGCTGGGCAATCACTTCTAACACATAAGGAACCTGTGGATCTGGGCGCATCCTGCAGCTCGCGACCGGCCGCGGGAGGGGAGGCGTCGGCCGCAGGTTGCCCGCGCCGCTGCCTCCGGCACCGGCGCCCCTCCGCCTGACCCTCAGCTCCCAGGCTCATCCGCCCCCCCGGTTTCCAGGACCGAGCTCTCCGGGGCTTCGGTCCGCGTGCGGCGGACGCCTCGCTTCGCTGCGGGGGCATTGAGTTGCGGGCCGCAGTCCTCTCAAGCGAGACTACTGCATTGCACGTTACGCCTGTTTGCAGTATCTTCCCGGCAGAGGTTTGCGTAGTGGCATCGTCTCAGGGTCGCCTTCGGGCTTTGGTTTCCCTTCTGCGGGGCGGTCTTTCCGGTAACTTCAGACTCCTGTCATGGCCCAAGTCTCCACTCTATACGTTTCCGGAGTCGGACCCTAACTGGACTCTTCCGCGGACTCTTGAAGCGGCTATGAGAGCCGTCGAGGGGCGCTATGCCCACTATGACGTCGTGGCCTACCAGGACGTGACTACGAAGAAACCGATGCTGACCTTCGTGGTATCGTACGGCTTCACCGAGTTCCGGATCCGGAACGGCAGGCTCCTGCAGATCGACTCGTTCTGCCACGCCCAGCAGATACTCAACAGGATGGGCTCTGAAGCGGTCTTCAGCGATGCGGCCACCCGTGCCATTCGGCCGCCGGCCCAGGAAGTCGAGCTATCCTGGAACGACGGCCGGTGGCAGCTGTATCGTCCCGCGTCTCCCGCGCTGCTCGGTATCGCCGGGGACCCGTCAAAGCCGCTATCGACCGATCCGAACGACCCCGATCTTCTTGATGCGGACGGCGATGGGAAGCCGGGGGTCACGGTCACGATACGGGTGGGAGACTTCCTGGAAGGCCAGATCTATATCACGCGAAGAGAGATCTACCACCACTACTTGGAGCTTAATTCCAACGGCAACCTGTACGGGTACGTGGTCGATGAATCGGAGCAGTTTGTCATCGGCGCTTCACGGAGGGCATTCCGGCAGGAGTCGAACATGAAGCAGATCGCCGATCGCGGCATGAATCCCATCATCCTGGTGCGCGTGGACGAGGACATGGACACCTGCGAGAAGCTCATGTCGGCGCGAGACCGGCTCTTCCCGCCCGTACCGTCGTTCCAGTGAAATGCCGCGCGGATTATGGATAAGGTCGATGCGAAGTAAAAGCCGAGTACGGCGGTACATCAAGGCATATCGGTGGTCCGATATGCGTGCCATGGCGCGGAACAACAAGGCCGATCCCAGACAGTGTAGCACTGACTGCGCGGGTCGGCTGGCAGTGATCACCGGAGCAACATCCGGGATCGGATACGCCACCGCTCGCACGTACGCCCGCCATGGCGCCGATCTTCTCTGTGTCAACCGGAACGCGGAGAGGTCACACGCGGTCTGCCGGGAGATGGAGAGCGAATTCGGAGTCCGCTGTCGTGAGATCATCGCGGATCTCAGCCGGTTGGACGACATGCACCGCGTTGGGCGCCGGTTGTCGCAACTCCAAGAACCGATCGACGTGTTGATCCACAATGCCGGCACGTACCTGACGCGCCGCGTCGAAACGGTCGACGGTCTGGAGACTGTGTTTGCGGTCAACTACCTGTCGTCATTCGTGATCAACAATCTGATCCGAGACAAGCTGCGCGCTCAGAGCCGCGGGCGGGTGCTTCTGGTCAATTCCGAAGCGCACCGGTTTGCTCCGTGGGGACTGCACCTGGACGATTTGAACTGGAGGTCCTGTAGATACTCCGGCCTTCGGAGCTACGGTTCGGCGAAGCTGGCGCAACTCCTCGCAATGCTCACGTTCGATGAGTTGCTCGAGGGAAGCAGCGTGACGATCAACGCAGTGCACCCGGGAGCCGTCAGGACCGAATCGGGGAAGGAAAACGGGGCGCTCTACCGGTGGTACAAACGCAACATCCTGGAACGGAACTTCCGGTCCGCTACCATCTCCGCCGACGCGCTGTACTACCTGGGCGTATCGGCGGAGGTTGACGGCATCAGTGGGAAGTTCTTCAACCTGACCACTCCGGAGAATCCCGCACCGCCTGCGCTGGACAGAGCGGCCGCCGGCAGGCTCTGGAAGATCAGCCTGGATCTCGCGGGGCTCAACGGTCCGCTCCGCGCTTCGGCACTCGGCCGGCCCGAGCACGATGCACCGCCGTATTCGGGCTCGTGATACCACGATCGGCGTGATGCCACGATCGGATGGTCCGACCGGCATTACCGGAACCACTGACCGACCGGCGTGATCTCGGGCTTGTACACCATGAGGACGAAGACGGCAACAAGCGGAAGGACTCCTGCCGTCGATATCCATAGGCGCAACGTGAGAAGCCGCGTGAGCTCCGGGGGAAGCGCCTGAGCGTCCGCATCAACACCGGCGATATGCCTTTTGATCTTGTACTGCGTAGGAATATCGCTTCCAACCCAGACCACGCCGGAGAAAACAAAAAGGAGAAACGCCGACGAGAGCCAACCGATCTGCCACATATCGCCGAGCATGACGCTGAGCATAATACCGGCGACGATGGAAACGACGATCATCGGGGAGGAGAAACGGGCATCAAGCCAGGTGACCGTATCGTAGGTGTGCACGATGACGGCTGGGCGTCCTGATGCAAGGCTTCTCCGCTCCCACAGAATGCCGACGACGGCGTTCGCGAAGAAGAGCGTGGCGGCAGCAATGTGGACGAAGCGAACGTGCCGGTACAGTGCCGGGCTATCGAAGAGCTCGTTCAGTTGATCGGAGAAGGCAAGCGCAAGAACGACCATGCCCACCATGAGTGACAGGAAGAAGACCAGAACTCTCTTTGTCTTCACTCAGCTCTCCTTGCCTTCGTTGTCATTCGGACCCGAGGGCCCCGGGCGGATAGGCAGAGGGACCCGATGGCCCAGGCCTCCTGGGGGGCGGCCTCCACCACCGCATTGTAGGGGGAGCCATCTCGGAGAGCAAGCGATGAACGGCGATCCACGCGGAGCGCTCGGCTTTGCCCACGTCGGGGTGGTCGAGCGCTTCGAACGGTTGGGTGTCTCGGTGGACATGGTAGTCGGTACTGGCGTGGGACCGATTGCGGGCGCGCCGTACAGCGTCGGCTATGATACGGATGATCTTGCCGCCGTTGCTACGATGATCGACTGGGTGGGCTTTCTCGTTCCCGGCCAGCCGCGCAGTCGCCGGGCGTTTCACGAGGACTGCGAGTTGTGCCAAGGTAGTTCGCGGTCGAGGTCGCAAAAGGAGCTTGACTCCTGTCGTCCAATGAACTACCGTTTTAAGGTGGAGTTTGAATGGGATCCGGAGAAGAGTGATCGATGTTATGCGGAGCGAGGATTCGATTTTGCATAAGTGACTCGGGCATTTGCCGATGCCGATCGCGATGTTTTTATTGACGACCGTTGGGAGTACGGTGAAACTCGTTTCGTGCTTCGTGGACGGATTGATGGACGGCTCTTCGTTGTTGTGTTTTCCCGCCGCGGATCCCTAACTCGCATCATCTCCGCACGAAAAGCGAATACGAGAGAGGTGTTGGACCATGAAAGACGTACGCGTCACCGTTGATCAGAACGATCTCTCCTCTTTTCCGCAAGGCCGCATCGACGTCGACCGCGTTGACGCGACGACGGACCAGGAGATTCACGAACAGATTGAGCGCGATGAGGCCGCGGCAATGGAGGAAATGGGGAAGTATATCCGCGTGATTCGCGCACGCGTCGGAATGACGCAACGGGAGTTCTCCGATCGGATCGGAATATCCGTCGACACCCTGAGGAATTGGGAGCAGGGGCGTCGCTATCCGACAGGCACCGCGCGCGCTCTGTTGCGTATCATCGACAAGGCGCCTGAGGTGGCGGTGGCAGCTTTACAGAGATGAACGCCGCAGCCGTATGCGCGCCGCGCCGCAGGCGGCTCACTATGCCGGTGAGGTCGTTGAGTTCGTTCGTTCCCAAATGGCAGCACGCGCCGCCTGCCGTTGAGGTTCTGTCCGCGAAGCTACCGAAACCCTCTCGGATTCACGCCGCAGTCCGGGCCGCAGCCCCAGCCACAATCGTAGCAACAATCCCGACCACAGCCCCAGCAACAGTCCCGGCCGCAGCCCCGGCGACAGGCCCAGCAACAGCCCCGGCCCCAGCCCCAGCCTCAGTCTCAACAACAATCCCGGCCACAGCCCCGGCCACAATCCCAGCAACAATCCCGGCCTCAGCCCCCAAAGCCCCTAAAAGGCGACCCAAAGCCCCGCTCCGCTCTGTGCGTACCATCCGTCCTGGGGATGCCAGTGGAGCGTGCCGGCGCCCGTCACGGTCACAGGAGTGTCCGGAATCAGCCAATGGAGCTCGAGCCCGCCCGCCGCCGGCCACTCCGGAGCGATGCCCTGATCCAGCGGCGTGGTGCGGAGCGCCGCCGAGGCCGCCAGACTCACCGATCCCACGTCGAGCACGCCGGCGGCGCGCGCATATCCCCACACCGCCGCCGGGACCGGACGAGCGGCCAGCTCCGGCGTCACCGCCAGCGTTACCGGCCCGATCTCCAGCGAGAGCGGCAGCGCCGCCGCCACGCCCGTGTCCGCCAAGAGCGGATCGAGTACCGATCGGTGGTAGTAGCTTCCGCGCAACAGAAGCGATCCCGCCGTTTCTACGCCGTAATCCGCCCTGTCGCCGGCGCGGAAGAGCCTCCGGGACCACGAGATCGATCCGAACGGAATCGACGGCGGATCATCGTCGGCTTCCCGTACGCTCCGGACGATCGCCCCGCCGGAGAAGGTGGTCTCCGTCCGATCGGTAGGCGAATAACGGAGCGACGCGGCAAGCGGCAAGAGCAATCGGTCCCCGTCGTAGTACCCCAGCCCAATCCCACCAACCTGAATGCCGCCACGCGGCATGGCTCCGGGCAGAGGCGCAAACAGGGTACCGGCCGATCCGCCGTACACCGGCCGCACCCGGCGCGTTATCGACCGGTCGATAGAGAAGTCCCGCCGTTCGACATGCCCCTCCTCTCCTTCCACGACCAGCCGGTACGAACCGTCCGGCAGCGGCGTGCCATCGTCGTCGCGGCCATCCCACGTCAGGCGGTGCCGGCGCTCGGTAAAGCGGACGGGAAACGGGCCGGCTACCTGATCGCCGCCAGCGTCGAGGATACGGTACCTGCCCTCGCCGGGAGCGCTGACCGTCGACTCAGCTCGAATCCGGCCGTGGGATCCCGGGTCTTCGGGGGAGAACACGCGCGGCGACACCGTGAGATCCTCGAAGCGAAACGGAGCCTCATCCAACGCAACCCGTAGGGTCGTTCTTCTGTTCTCCCGGATGCGAGTCGTTACCCGTTCCGTCTCGTAGCCGAAGGAGCGGACCTCCACCGTTTGCGAGCCAATGGGTAACTCGTGTGGCACGCCGGCGGACAAGCGCTCGCCGTTGACGCGAATCTCCGCGTCCGGCGGATCGGCGTCTACCAGGAGGGTTCCCGTGATCTCCTCCAGGGTCACTCGTACCTCTTGATACTCGCCGTCCTCATGGCGAACGCTGACGGTCTCCCCGTAGTAGCCCGACCGTTCCGCGGTGATTCGATGCCGCCCCGGCGAGAGATCGAGCAACAGCGGGGAAGTTCCGGCGTAGCGACCGTTGACATAGATTCGGGCCCGGCTTGGCGAGGTGCGAACGCGCACCCCTTCTTCGTCCGGCTCATCCTCCTCATCGTCGGTCTCTTCGTCTTCCTCGTCGGGGTCGTCATCGTTTTCTGGGTCGGCCTCTTCCGGCTCGTCCTCCGGCTCCGCGCTAACGGTCGTCTCCACAAGCGTTCCCGCTGCAGTGGCGCAACCGATAAGCACGGCCAAGGTAAGAAGCAGGACTATCGCAGCTCTCACATCTATAATATATGCCGCACAGTCCCCGCGTGTTCAACCAATCCCGCCGATTTCCGCCGCCTGCCGATCTCGAACGATCCGATGAAGGATCCGACGAAGCCGAAGCATTCCGAGCCGTGCTGCGCGTTACGGTAAAGAGGTGTTCCCTTTCTGAAGAGTTCGGGCGCATCCTGAAGCCCGCGGACGGCCGGGGTAGGCGATGCGCCGCCCCGCACCCCCGCCCGCGCCGCTGCCTCCGGCACCGGCGCCCTGCCGCCTCACGCCTGCCCCCAGACCCCCGCTCGCCCGCGGCCCTCAGGACCGAGCTCTCCGGGGCTTCGGTCCGCCTGCGGCGGACGCCTCGCTTCGCTCGGCCCCCTTCGATCTCTTGCGCTGAAGAGCCGGCCGGCGCAGCGCCAATGGCGCATAGCCCAAGTCTCACAGGCGCTGTGCCGGCGAGTCTTGAGCCGATATCAGGTACCGGAAACTCAACGCATGTGGTTGCTAAAAGGCATCTCTATGGTATAATAACTATGCTGTGGAATTCGAGTTTCACCCGGGGAAGAGTCAGTCTAACGCTCGGAGCACGGAATTAGCTTTGAAGAGGCCCAGCAACTGTGGGAAGATCCCGAGCGTCTACTAGTTCCCGCACGGACGGAGGGTGAACAGCGGTACATGGTGATCGGCAGAATCGGGGACAAGCATTGGTCGGCAATAGTCACCTTCCGGGGGGACAACATTCGCATCGTGTCGGTTCGCCGGTCCAGGCCGAATGAGGTGAATGCGTATGAAGACTGAAGAGTTCGATGAGAAGTTCGACAAAGGGCAAGATCTTTCGAGTGCTCTGGATTTCTCCAATGCAACACGTCCGGGGCGCCGGCAGAAACGGGTCAACGTTGATTTTCCGGTCTGGATGATCCAATCTCTCGATCGTGAGGCTACGCGCCTGGGGGTAACCAGGCAGTCGATAATCAAAATGTGGATTGCCGAGCGCCTCGAGTCCAAACGCCATGCCTGACGGGGGAGAGGGGGGTGGACGGTGTGGTTGCTCCTACACCTCAGCTCGGAGGCTAACGGCGAATGATCCGAGCCTCACTGCGCGATCGCGTGCGGGATCATTTGCGGCGATCCGTCTCCGCTCATCATACTCTATGACGGTCATCGCCCTGTTCGACAGTCAGGTTGCGGATGCCACGGATTGGACCGAATGAGCCGAGTCTTGATCGATACCAACGCGTATTCGGAGATGATGGCAGGTGATGCTCGCGTCGCGCGGTACCTGTCGGATAGTGACGCGGTTCTGCTCTCGCCGATCGTGGTAGGTGAATTGTACGACGGTTTTCTGAACGGGAGCCGGTATCACGAGAATCGACAGATCCTTCAGCGATTCCGGGCCAAACCCCGAACCACGTGGGTTCCGATCACGGACGACACCGCCCGTTGGTTCGCCGACACAAAGCGCGGCCTCCGAAAGCGAGGAACATCCATCCCGATCAATGACGTCTGGATCGCCGCGTCTTGCATGGAGCACGGCGCCGGCCTCATCAGCTTCGACTCTCATTGCGAGCGCATCGACGGATTACGGCTATGCCGTCCTGTTCTCTTCGACGAAAGCCATGCAGCGCTCAGAGAGATTATGCGCTTCCAGCATTTCAAGCGATACCATCTGGAGTTCGAGTACGACTGGGACAAGCTACAGTTTCTCTGTAGCGCTCCGGCCGGAAGTAGCGGGTGATATACGACGCCCCGCCGCCGCGTCCCGACCCCACTTCAAGGACCACCTTTCCGTCGACATCGTGTCTGCGTAGTGTCCGGTGGTAGAGCTGCGCCGGGAACCGCTCCGCCTCGTCAAGAAACCACGACGCCGCGCTTGAACCGGCTGCCGCCAGAGCCGCTGCCGCTCCGCTTCCCAAGCAACTGCCGCCGGCCCCCGTCGGCCCGATGCCCGCGGGCCCCTGGTACGTTGGCTCCGCGGACGATGAATGGGCGGTTCCGCGCCGCAGACGATCGCGGGAGGGCTACTCCCGGCGGTCTTTCCGGTGTGCTATTGTGTAACGGACGTAAGCGGCGGACGGTATCCGTCCACGCGGCGTAAGGGGGTGAGCTCTGAAAGGACGTAATGCAGTGATAACCGGAGTGGGGCGGAGGCAAGGCATTGGGTATGCGATCGCCGAGGAGTTCATCCGGCGCGGGGCATCGGTATTCGCCACCCATTACGAGCAGCACGACCGCGAGCAGCCGTGGGGAACGGATCCTGCCGGCAGCGAGGGGATGATCGAGGCTCTTCGAGCCGAGCGGGTCTCACCGAGCCAACGAGTCGAGCACATGGACACGGATCTCAGCCGCCCCGGAGCCGCAGAAGAGGTGTTTGGCAGTGCAAGGGAAGCGCTTGGTACGATCGATATCCTGGTGTGCAACCACGCGCAGAGTGGCTGGGATGGGCCGCTGGAGGAGATGGACGAAACACGCCTGGACCGCCACTTCGCGGTGAATACCCGCGCGGGAATCCTGCTGGCCCGCGAGTATGTGAAGCAGTATCCACGGCGGAGCGGCAGTGAAGACCCGCAAGGACGAGTGATCCTTCTGACCTCCGGACAGAACCTCGGACCGATGCCGGGGGAAGTAGCGTACGCGGCGTCCAAAGGAGCAATTGTCGGAGTGATCATGACTCTGGCCGAGGAGCTCGCTCCCCGTGGGATCGCCGTGAACGCGGTGAATCCGGGGCCTGTGGATACCGGCTATGCCGATGAGAAACTCCGTAGAGAGGTCGCCGCACTGTTTCCGTTCGGACGATGGGGAAAGCCGGAAGACCCGGCTCGCTTAATTGCATGGTTATGCAGCGAGGATGGACGGTGGGTCACCGGCCAGGTGATCAACTCCGAGGGCGGGTTCCGACGGTGGGGGTGTGGCTAACGGGATCGCTACAAAGGTGACTTGGACTCACGCGCGTCAAGGCGACGCATCGGGCTCTCTCCTTTGCGGAACGATTGGTCCTGAGAGGGCTGCTACCGCGCAAGGCAGCCGCAGATGCTCTTCACGTCGCCATTGCAGCTGTTAACGGCGTTGAGTATCTTCTGACATGGAATTGCACACACTTGGCCAACGCCGCTCTCCGCATCCGGATCGAGGATGTCGTCGAAGCCGGCGGACCGCCACTCGTGACGATGTCAACGGAAATGGCGCGCCCGCTCACTCGCCCCGTTCGGCGCAATCCGAGATCAACGACGTTCGAATTGACCGATAACTACACCGGCATTGCTCCGCCCCCATCACCCCGCCGGCCGCAGCAACATCGAAACATACTGCATCCGCCCGCTTGCGAACTCGGCGTACCGCCGGCTTCCCTTGACCCCGGCGAACTCGCCGAACGCGCGGGTAAGGAATCCCGGAATCCTTTGCTCGATCATGCTCCGCCGGCGCCGGTCGTCCAGCTCGAGCGCGCGTACCACATTCGCCGTGATATTCTCCTCTTCGGCGATCGCGAAACCCGCCGTCGCCAGGCGCGAGCGCAGAAGCGGCAGGTCGCCTTGCCAGCGCATATCGGTAAGCAGAAACACCCCGTTCTCCCGGAGCACCCGGCGCACCTCCGCGAAAAATCGTGGGATATCCCCGTAACATCGGGACGACTCGACGTTCACGACCGTGTCAAAGCTCCCGTCGGCAAACGGCAGATCCTCGGCGTCCCCCTCCACGAAGGACAAACGATCCGAGCCGTGATACGCGTTACAGAAGCGAATGTTCTTCGGCCCTAAATCCACGGCCACGTAGCGCTCCGGCCGGAAGTAGCGGGTGATATAGGAGGCCCCGCCGCCGCGTCCCGACCCCACTTCAAGGACCACCTTTCCGTCGACGTCGTGGCTGCGCAATGCCCGGTGATAGAGCTGCGCCGGGAACCGCTCCGGCTCGTCAAGAAACC
>Ga0207421_10000707_pt1 | contig 43200 bp, 24 predicted proteins | sample SodLakKL_010_SED_4_FD_187542 | JGI IMG/M metagenome (GOLD analysis project Ga0207421, IMG submission 187542) | Alkaline sediment microbial communities from Lake Tanatar, Kulunda Steppe, Russia - 8KL_010_SED (SPAdes) (version 2) | ecosystem: Environmental > Aquatic > Non-marine Saline and...
AAAGTTTAATGCTGTTCTGGCTCCCTTTTTCTATAATCCTGTCGTTGACAGGGGCTTCAATTTGCTTCCGGTCGTCTATCTCATTTCTTTCAAAGAACTGTCAATAATTTTACCGCAAACCTTTTATTTTAAATCCCTTTGTTTGCGGTTTGCAAAGGTAAGAACTTTTTTCAAAATAAAAATAAAAAAAATAATTTTTTTACTAAATATTAATCCTCATGCTTCATAAATAAAGCATGTTGTATTAAAGACTAAAATCCGGTTTATTTGAATGCTGTTTCAAGTAAAGCGTCACCTTCTAAACTAAGTCTATTAAAATAATCAGGCACTTCTTTGCCACTCAATTGGTCAACGTATAGTTTTGCAAGGTATTGCCCAAGCATGTAGCCCTGCCCTCTAAGCCCAAGAAATAAACCTTTCTCAGTATCAATAATCATTCGGGGTTCTATATAGTAACCTGCCCACAATGCCTGAAAACCAACAGATGACAACTGTGGTATCCAATCTACAAAAATTTCAGAAACAATTTCTGCAAAATCTTTAGAATTGATTTTCAGATCTTTATCAGTCTCTGTAGGCTCAACGAAAGGAGAAGCACATCCAATGACCTGGCCTGTATCTCCTAACTGTTGGCCATAAACAGCTGTAAAACCTTTGTATTTTCTTCGATCAATTACCATGTTCAATGGCTGCCCGTCCAATCCAAGCATAGGAAGTCGCCTTGTTATAAAAGCTTGATGTTTTACTGAAAACAAACCGGTTTCAATACCAAGCATACGAGCAAATTTTTCACCTTTATCACCCAAAGCATTTATAAAAACCGGGGTATGATATTCAATATATTCTCCTTCACGGGTTTTTAAAATGATCCTGTATATATCATTTACTTTGTCAACATCTATTAGTTCAGTATTTTCAAGCAAAGAGCCGCCATTTTCCAATCCGATTTGCCGTAATGATTCTATTACTTTACCTGGCGTTGATTGCCAGCAGTCTTCAGCTTTTAAGGCAGCTATATAATTTTTATTATCTCTATTGAAAAAAGGGGAAATCTCTTTTTGAAATTCGTCCGGGAAGACCATCTTTGCATTTTGCCATTTCATAGATTCCTCAAGAGTATTAAATGTTTCTTCGTCGTGTGCAAAAGTAATATAGTTAATTCTTCTGAAGTCAATATTTTTGTATTGCTGCAATTGTTCAAAAAGTTCGAGGTTATAGCGAGCAATTTCAGTGAGCTCAGGCAAACTAAAAGTAGAACGGCCTCCGGCAATATTTCTCCAGGATGAACCGAAACCGTAATTTGTCATTACCGGGTTATACCCTTCTTCTGCGAGAAATCTAAACAGAGAGCTACCCCCAATACCGCCTCCGGCAACAAATGCCTTTGTTTCAAAAACTTTGCGAGTATTTTTTGCAGTATCGGTAAGAACTTTCTCACGTTTCATAGCAGGATATAGCTCACCAAGCAAAAGCTGATTTGCCAAAGGTGCACGAGGTGTCGATGTGCCGGTTAACTGTATTCCCAGAGCTTTCAGCTCGAGTTGCAGCCTTTTTATACAGCGTGTACCACGACAAGAACCCATTCCCATATGAGTGTTATGCTTAATCTCTTCTACCGATATAAACTTACGATCTCCAATGAGTCTGAGAACTTCATCCATCCTTATGTCTTCACAATGACACATATACACCTGGGATTCCTGTTTGTTGTTTTGCTTTTTTAATTCAAGTTTTTCCGGGTATTCTTCCTTGATGATAAAGCCCCTTACATTAAATTTATCATCTTCAGTGATATTATCTGCTTTAATTCTCACTACATGTGTCAAATTCTTTTTTCGTAAAACTTTTTGAATAACACCATCACCAATAACATTAGCATTGTTATCAACAAGAAACACATCTTTATTTTCTTCTACATCAAATTCAACGGGAAGGAAAAAAATGTTATTTTTGATATTATATCCAAATATTGCAAGCCCCGGGCATTGATATACGCACTCCATGCATCCGACACATTTATCATGATCAATTTCAACGGCAGTACTGGTAGAGGATTTGGTTATTGCGCCATACCGGCAGGCAAAAACACATGGGTTACATGCGAATCCATGCAAACAATCAACTATAACAAAAGGTTTTTCCAACCTGTCTTTACCGGGTAATATTGGTTTGTCAAGAATTTTTACAGGATGCTGCTGAGAATCAATATAGTCTTTTGATAAAGTGAGGTAATCATCGTAATTATATTTCTTTTGTATGTTTTCAAGTATTTCGTATGCCACTTGCTTTCCCCTGAGTACTGCACTGGTTCCTTCACCGATCCTGATAGCATCACCGGCACCGTAGCAGTTACGTCCAAACATTTCCCGTCCTTTTATTAGCAAAGAGTCATCAGGTACAAGCCCGGTACATATATTAATAACATCAATATTGTCTATTATTTTTTCTGTGCCGCTAATAGGCTTAAAGTTTTCCGCTTCGGCTATCAGGGCTCCTCTAATTCCATTTCCACTTTTGTTGGGCAATGCTTCAAGAATCATATGCGAAAGCATAACCGGGATGCCTAAGCGGCGTACTCTGTTTGCCTGAACCGGAAAACCGCCTTCATTTGGCATTGCTTCAATGATAGCCTTAACTTTTGCCCCTGCCTGTGTAAGCTGGTAACTGGTTAAATAACCTATATTGCCTGCTCCTACTGTAAGTACATTTTGTCCAAGCAAGGTTAATTCTATGTTCATCATTTTCTGTACTACCGCAGCAGTATATACTCCCGGTAGATCATCGTTTTTAAAAGACGGCATAAAAGGAATTGCTCCTGATGCAACTACAAAATGGGAACAATCTATATAAAAAACCTCATCACTACGAATATCTTTAACGGCTACACGGTTTCCTTCAAAAACATCCCATACGGTACAGTTTAACATAATACCTGAATGATCATCTCCTGCAAGAGTTTTGGCAATTTCAAACCCCCTCATCCCTCCATATTTTTTTTCTTTTTCGAAAAAGAAAAACTGGTGAGTTTGCATATTGAATTGGCCACCGATTTGCGAATTATTATCAACAACAATATTACTTACGTTGTGCTCATTAAGAACCTCACGTGCTGCCAAACCGGCAGGCCCTGCCCCAATAATTACTACCTCAGTCTTATATATTTTAACTCCCTCTTTTTTGACATAAATCGATTTTTCGGGCACATATTCCCTGGGTATTCTTTTTACTTGCTTAACGTTATCACAATAGGTGATACATACACGCCTTACCACACCGTCTACAAGCATTTCACATGCTCCACATTTGCCAATTCCACACTCAAGACTCCTGCTACGTTTTTCGAGACTATAAGTATGAACAGGGAAACCCGCCTGGTGCAAAGCAGCTGCAATTGTAAAACCCTTCTCTCCTTTTACTTCTACTCCTTCAAAATTAAATTTGGTTAACCTTTCTTCTGGTATGGGAATGATCGGGTGAGTGGATAATTTATGCATAATCCGGTTTATTTTTTAGGAATCCGTTTAATTACTAACAATATTAAAATTCATTTGTTTAATTAAATTTAGGGCAAAGGTAGGTTTTTTTAATAAAACCATTTAATGTTTTAAAATAGTGTTTTTGTAATTTAAATCTAAAAACACTGATTTTTTTCTGTGAAATTTATTAAGCTTATATGATGTGGTTTTTTACAAAGCATTTTTAATTAAAAATAAGGGCTTTATAAAATGATCTAATTACAGTGCTTTTTTAAAAAAGCTAAGTCACAACAATTATTTAAGAAGTCATTTAATAAAGCAATTCGATAAAAATTTGCACCGTCAGTTAGCTAATAGGGTTGTTAAATTGACAAAGATTAAAAATTTACCTTACCATCATTTGTCGCCAATGCTTAAATTTACAACCAGTAATTTTGATAAGGCGAAAACAGTTGATGAAACATATAATAATATATATAATTGGGTTTTTATGATCAATTGATTAATTACGGCAAAAAACCATGCCATATCACCCCAACCCTTTAGGGAGGAAAGAATTTTTACAAGAAAAATAAATTTATTATATTTGAACTAATATAAACTATGTTACACAAAACAAAACAGATATGTTAAAAAAACATTTTTTTATCGGATCAATTTTTTTATTATTAATTATATTGGGCGGTATATTTAGCCTGGCTACCCAATGCGCAACTCCAGACAATTCTAAAGAAAACGAAAGAAATTTTAACTTTAAAACAAAAGAAACTATGCAATTGCCCGATCCTGTTAAAGATGGTGATATGAGTCTTGAAAAAACTTTAACTTTAAGAAGATCCAAAAGAAGTTATACTGATGAGCCATTAACTATTGAGCAAATCAGCCAGCTTCTGTGGTCGGCTCAAGGTGTTACAAGTGAACGGGGTTTCCGTACAGCCCCCACTGCTGGTGGCACATTACCACTGGAGATGTTTTTTGTAGTCAATAACGTTGATGATTTAAAGCAGGGTATTTATCAATATCATCCTGATGATCACTCTATTTCGCTTATAAGAGAAGGATATTATTCTGATGATTTAACACGGGCATGTATGGGTCAATCAATGGTTAGAGATGCCAGTGTAAATTTTATATTTGGTGCAGTTTATGAGCGTACCACAAGCCGTTATGGAGAGAGAGGATACAGATATGTATACAATGAAATTGGCCATGCATCACAAAACTTACACCTTCAAGCAGCATCATTAGATCTTGGTACTGTGGTAATAGGTGCGTATGATGATGATGAAGTTGAAAGAATTTTAGATCTGGATCCTGAAATAAATATTTTATATATTATGCCGGTAGGTAATATTAACTAAAAAACTGGAAGATCAAGTTTGAAAGCATAATGTAAATAATTGTAAATTACAGTGGCATACTGATTCCTGTGGATAATGATAAGCCAAATGGGAAAACATTATATTCTTTACCTTGCGTCATTGAGGTAACAAACATATTAGCAGTCGGCTCGAGATGAAAATTAATATTGTTCGACACGGGTACTAAAAAAGCAACTCCGCCGGAAACGCTCACGTTCCAGTTTCTTACTAAAGCAGTTTTCCCGATGGAGTTTCTTATGCCATCTTGTTTTAAAACAACGCTATTAGTAACCAAATAATTAAAGCCAACTCCGCCCTTTAACTGAATTTTAGTTTGCCGATCATAAAGATTATATCGTAAAACAACAGGGATTTCAATAAATCCGAGATGTTGGTTTAATCTATCGCCTTTTTCCCGCAATTCGAAATTATCGGGTTCGTCATACCCCCGTCTCATCTTGACACGATCAGAGTGGACATCATCAAAATATAGTGTGGGATCATTAAAGCTTATCTCACCCATTGAAGTTATAACTGATTGAGGATGGCCAAAATCCAAAGAGCCATCACCAAAAAGCGGTCTTCTTTGCCTGTCATTGTAAACACGGATATTTCGAATAGACTGCCCCATTCTTACATAAGATAAGCCACTTTCCATTTCAATTCTTTCATTTAGGCTATATTTGAAATTCAAACCCAAATTATATGTAATAAGATGGTTTTCATTTTGTTCTAAAATAGTTTTGGCGCCCACAAGGTCTTTAGGGTTGGAAGAATTAATCCTGAATGCGTATTGAGGTGATGCATTTACGTATAAAGTCCAGGGGCTGGTATATTCAGCATGATCATCAAAAACACCATCTCCAACCAATTCAACAGATGCAAGCATATCATCAATTGAAGGCTCATCTCTATGGATGGAAACTTCTCCGACTTCAATTTTTTGATAATCAGCATAAGTTGGCTCTATAAAATCAATTTGTTGTAAAGGCTCATCGGCGGGCTCTGTAATTGTATCATTTTGTTGTTTCTCCTTAATGTAAAAGTCTTCTTTTTCGATACCCTCAATATCTTCCTCGGCTATCAAAAGATCCGGATCATCTTCATAGATGGGAGCGGTTTTTTCAGGAACTTGTCTGGCCGGTTTTTTATGTATTTCAGGCCTGATACTTTCAGATAAAGTAATAGGATCCAAACTTTCAGGTTTTGCAAAATGTTCTGCCTCATAGGCAACTTCTTCATGTACCGCATTTTTATATATAAATTCATAACCACCCCATGCAGAGGCAATCAAAAGCAGAAATGCAGCAGCATATCTAACATATTGCTTCCAACCCAAATTTTTGTTGTTCTCTAACCTGTACTCCAACCGATCCCATAGATCAGCTGGCGGCTGGGGTTGATAGCCTTCGAGTTTTTTCTTTATAATATTTTCAAAGTTTTCTTTTTTATTCATCTTTTACAAATACCGTTTTTAAAAACTAAGAAAAAACACTTTCAACAATTAATGAATTTATTTTTATGTAATGTTCTTTATTTTAGAACAACATTTGATAATTTACTTACTTTTTTTTCACTCTTTAGCTTGTTCCTAAGAATATTACGCGCCCTTGAATAATTTGTTCTCGATGTATTATCAGATATTTTTAAAGTTTCCGATATTTCCTTGTGAGAATACCCTTCTATTGCAAACATGTTAAAGACAATTCTGTACTGAGAAGGTAATGATTGAATAATTTCTATCAGTTCATTTAATTCTAATTTATCATATTCAACTGTTTGCTCATTATAATCTAATTCATTATCTAGCGTATTAACACCAAGGTTTGAAATTTTCTCACGATACTTTTGTATAGCAGCATTAATCATAATACGTCTTATCCACCCTTCAAAAGAACCTTTATTTTTATAATTCTGCAGGTTTGCAAAGACATTAATAAATCCATCCTGCAAAATATCTTGTGCATCATGATGATTTTTTGCATAGCGCATACAAATACCATACATTTTTGCAGAAAACAGATCGTATAGTTGTTTTTGGGCTTTTCGCCTGTTTTTAAGGCAGCCCTTTATTATATCATCAATGGATTCCACCGGGTAATTTCTACATTTTGTTTTAACAATCAATATATAACAAATATACGAAAGAAAAAACAAATTATTTGACAATTACCCAATGAAAATAATTTTTCACTTATTCATTCTGCAATAAATAATCAACAATCAGCCTGGCAAAAAATTTTTTACTACTTTATTTCATTGTCACCAACTTCTAAACCTTTTGCCATCTAATGTATAAAGAACGATACTCAAAGAATCCCGATGTTTATTACCGAATTTTCCAACAAGTTCTTCAAGTTTTGTATTATCTTCAGGATACTTAAAAATGAATTTTTGTATAAAATTAGTTCTGTAATCTTCAGGAGGCATTATTTCTCCTGTATGATCTATTTCAAAATATTTATATTTTCCCGGCCTGTAGGTATATTGATAGGCTCCAAGGTTTTTGAGCGAATCAATGAAATCTTTGGCTAATAATTTTGAAGATCTTTCATCATAACCAATTGTTCCCCAGATTGTGTTTTTTGGTATCCTATTTAGCAAAGTATCAATGATTTGAATCCGATTTTGCTTTTCGAAGTCAATTCTATAATACTCAGGGTTGACTGTTAAATAGCCATAACTTTTTTCACCTTCAACTTTGATTTCAAGTTCATATGTGCCCTCTTCCAAATTACCAAGGTCAATTTTTGTTCGGGCAGGCCCAAGGGCCGGTGATACAATATCAGGAATAATTATGGAATTAAATTCAATATTAATTCTACCGGGTTGTTTATCTATTGATTTACCGATTTGATAATTGTAATTCTTATATTCGCGTTCAGTTTCACAGTGAAGGTAAAGTTTACTGTCTACACTGTCAACCACCTCATCCATCTTAATCAAAATATCGGAATCAATTTTTTTATCGGCAGTAAAAATATTTTGGCAAATCAAAATAAATATCAAAAAAATTAATCCCTTATTTATCAATAGTCTCATAAAAACTTATTTTTTATATGATATTAGTGTTATAAAACATTTTATATTAGTATATTACGTCAATATAATAATATTATACTCAATGAATTTTTCTATTTCCATATACTAAAAAGCATTCCTGAAAATGCATATTGCCTGTCATCGGGCTCATGATGTGTGTGCCGCCATATTGTTTGCCATTGCTGTGTTTTACTATCGTAAAAATATACAACTCCAAAATATGTTTTAAATTTCAGATAATATTCATTTTTATCAAGTGAAACTGCTGTTGTTTTATCTTCAAAATATACAAATGGCTCATCATATCCTTTACCATTTGAATATTCGAAAGTTCTGCCCTTTAATCCTCCGGCTACACGGGGTATTGACGACATATATTCTGGCTGTAGCTCATTAAGGGATTCCGGTAAATGGCCGCTGGCTTTTTGATAGTGGTTAATGTTGTTAATAAGCTTTTCAGCCCTGTGCAGGGTGATAAAGTTTTGTGCGGCCATTACCGTAAAACCCGATATTAAAACCAAACCTGACAATATGGATATTGTGTATAAAAAAGGTGAATATTTTCGAAATTTGTGATGAATCTTATGATAACTAATATATCCAATAATTATGCTACCCAAAAAAATAGCTGAAAAAAACATAGTACCGGCTATATAATGTTCAAATGCCCATTGAACATAAAGCCCCAACATTACTAAATACAAAACGATTATAGCAATAATAAACTTTTTTTTCATTCTTCTTATCTTATTTAAGTTTAACAAGCAATTCAACCGGGGTTATACCTTTTGCTAATTTGGCTTTGAGGAAATCCGGCTTACACTGAAACCTGGTGAAAATGTTGCTTCAAGGAATTATATACCCCGGTTGATTACTCTATATATATAGATGTAAAAAATGCTCAAAACGTTGCGTCATGTAAAAAATTATTATAAACTTTTTAATAACTATCCTGATAAATAAGTTAATATAAAATAATAAAAAATGGTAAATTTGGAAAAATATTATTATTCAGAGGCTTTAGGGTTTATTTTTCTGATATTGTTATTTTCAACACACAAAACTTTGTAACTTTATTCACAAATTTCTATCATCGGTTTATTTCGGTAAACCACAGTCATAAAAAAAATAATTTTATTAAAATAAAACCATAAAGCCATGAAAATAGCATATGTTGGAACTTACCCACCAAGACAATGTGGTATTGGAACTTTTACCAATAATCTTATAAAAGCTGTTGTTGCCAATACAAAAGATAAAGAGGTTAATTCGCATGCTAACGTAATAGCATTAAATAATCCCGGTGCTGAACAGGAGTATGATTATCCTGAAGAGGTTAAATTTACTATCCGCCAGGAACATCAACGCGACTATATCAATGCGGCAAAATATATTAACTTAAGTGATTCACAGGCATGCATATTAAATCACGAGTTTGGAATTTTTGGTGGAGGAGATGGCGTATATATACTACCAATGCTTCACAGGCTTAAAGTACCGCTTATCGTTACATTTCATACAATATTACGTGAACCTACGTTTGTACAGAAAAACATTGTTCAGGAAATAGGTAATATTGCCCGGAAAATTGTGGTAATGAGTCATAAGGCCGTTGATTTTTTAAAAAATGTTTATCAAATACCGGAAGAAAAAATTACTCTAATAGAGCATGGTGTGCCTGATTACCCCGATTTAAAGCATGAGGAAGTAAAAAAGAAATATAATTTTGATGACCGTAAAGTTTTACTAACTTTTGGTTTATTAAGCCGTAACAAGGGCATAGAAACTGTATTGGATGCATTACCAAAAGTAGTTAAAAAACATCCCAGGCTGCTTTACATAGTTTTGGGCAAAACCCACCCTGCGATATTAAAACATTCGGGTGAAGAGTATCGTGACTATCTAAACCTTTTAATAAAAAAATACGAATTGGAAAATAATGTTTATTTTCTAAAGGATTTTGTCAACGAAAAAGTACTTTTTGAGTATTTAACTGCATGCGATATTTATATTACCCCCTATTTAAATGAAGCTCAAATTACCAGCGGCACGCTTTCATATGCCATTGGTGCCGGGGCAGCTGTTTTGTCTACTCCATACTGGCATGCCGAGGAGCTGTTAGACAAAGGGAGAGGACGCTTATTTAATTTCAATGATTCTGACCAGCTGGCAGATATTCTTAATGATATACTTGATAACCCCTCAAAATTAAACAAACTAAGGAGCAAAGCATATGAATATGGGAAAAAAATTCGCTGGCCAATTATAGGCAAGGAATATTTGAACTTAGTCAAATCCTTTACCGATACTAAACCATCTGTTGAGCCCGGAAAAAAGCTTATAATAAATACTTCGGTAATACCCACCTTCAAGCTGGATCACATAAAAAGACTAACTGATGACACCGGTATAGTGCAGCATGCAACATATGGTATACCCAATCTAAAAGAAGGATATTGCCTGGATGATAATTCGAGAGCACTTCTTATGGTATTGATCTCATACAGGCAAAATAAAAACCCCGATGCATTTAATTTGATCCCGATTTATTTAAGTTACATACATTACATGCAGAATAACGACGGATCTTTTAAAAATTTTCTTAGCTTCAGCAGGCAATTTCTGGATGAAACAGGAAGTGAGGATTCGTTCGGGCGCACGATATGGGCGTTGGGCTATCTTATTTACAGGGCACCAAATGTTTCCTACAGCGAATTTGGAAGAGAAATATTTGCCAAATCAATAAATTATTTTGACAAACTAAATCATCTCAGGGGAATGGCCAATACAATAATAGGCATTAGTTATTACTTGAAAACCAATCCTGAAGATGAGGAAATGATAAAAAGAATGGAAGGCATGACTAAAAAATTAGCTGAAGCTTATAAAAAGACAGCTGATAAAGATTGGCAATGGTTTGAAGAGAAGCTTACTTATGATAATGCTATTTTGCCTCTAAGCCTTTTCCATGCCGTGGAAATAACAAATAATGAGCATTTAAAAGATATAGCCATAAAAACCACAAAATTTCTCGAAGATGTAACCATGGATAAGGGTTATCTCTCTATTATAGGCAGTAACGGGTGGTATCATAAAGGAGGGGAAAGAGCTATATTTGATCAGCAGGCTATAGACATTATGGCCACTGTCAGGTTATTTTTCCAGGCATACAAAATAACAAAAGATACAGGTTATATTGAAAAAATGTTTTTAGCGTATTTATGGTTTTTGGGTGAAAACGAGTTACGTATGCGATTATTTGATCACGAAACTTTTGGGTGTTACGATGGCCTTCAAAGTTCAGGTGTAAACAGAAACCAGGGAGCTGAAAGTAGTTTAGCCTACCTGATATCTCATCTTACAGTTCTGAGATCTTTGGAATTTGAGTTTGAATATCAAAAATAAAACCTTTAATATATGCCTGTTATAAGTCGTTACCAAAATAATCCAATCCTTACAAAGGATAATGTGCCCTATGAAGTGGCAACCGTTCATAATGCTGCTGTTGTAAAGCATAACAATCAGTATATTATGATTTTCCGGTCGCACAGACTTAACGGAAGATCTATATTAGGCAAAGCTGTTTCTGACAATGGATTTGATTTCAAGGTAGCACCAAAACCTTTCATGACACCTTCAAAGGATGGTATCTTTGCAGAATATGAAGAGTATGGCATCGAAGACCCGCGTATAACATTAATAGATGATGAATATCTTATAACTTACAGTGCATACTCCAGGCATGGCGTGCGAATTGGTTTGGCAAAAACAAAAGATTTCATAAATATCAGGCGTTTATCGCTGATTACAGAAGCTGACTATCGCAATGTGGTAATTTTTCCTGAAAAGTTTAATGGGCTTTACGCACGGCTTGACCGACCACATTCGGAAATAAGCCCCTGGTCGGTCTGGATATCTTATTCTCCGGACCTCATATATTGGGGAGAGAGCAAGGTTATTATGAAACCATTAACATACCATTGGGATGAGATGAAAATAGGGCCGGGAGCGCCTCCTATCAAAACCCAAAAAGGCTGGCTCAATATTTATCATGGCGTGTTCAGTACAATGGACGGCAGTGTATATAGGCTTGGTGTTGCCCTTCATGATCTGAAAGACCCTTCACAAATTATTGCCGTGGCTGATGAGTGGATTCTGCAACCCGAAGAACCGTATGAAATTACAGGTTATGTTCACAATGTTGTATTTTCCTGCGCTGCTGTGCCTGAAAATGACGGTAGCGTGAAAATATACTGGGGAGGTGCTGATAAGGTAATGTGTGTGGGCACAGCAAATATCAATGATTTGGTTGATCTTTGTCTGAATAAACCAAGAAAACCTTATTAATGTATTTTTTATAACAGGAGCCCCAATGACTTGAGTTGATGATTTGTTGAGGCTTAACAAAATTAATTTATTAGAAATTAAAACTTTAAATACATCTTACACAAATGAAAATAGCAATGCTCGCACCGATTGCATGGCGCACACCACCGCGCAAATATGGGCCATGGGAACAGGTAGCCTCAAATATTACTGAAGGCCTTGCAAAAAGGGGTTTTGATATTACCCTTTTTGCTACCGGAGATTCAGTTACACAGGGAAAGTTAAAACATATTTGTTCTGCAGGTTATGAAGAAGACAAAAGCCTGGATCCTAAAGTTGAAGAGTGCATGCACATCAGCTACTTAATGGAGCAAGCACACGAATATGATATTATTCATAATAATTTCGACTTTTTACCTCTGACTTATTCCAGGCTTATTAAAACCCCTATGGTTACAACAATACATGGCTTTTCATCTCCAAAAATAATTCCCGTTTACAAACGCTTCAACGACATAAATCATTATGTTTCCATAAGTTATGCCGATCGAAGTAAACACCTCAATTACATTGCCAATGTTTACAACGGAATAGACCCCGGCTCATTCACCCTGCGCAAAGAACAAGGAAATTACCTATTATACTTTGGCCGGATACATCATGATAAAGGCACTCATGAATCAATTAATATTGCACTCAAAGCCAAAATGAAACTGATAATAGCCGGGTACATCCAGGACAAAACTTATTACCATGAAAAGGTAGAACCATATTTAGATGGAGAACAAATAATTTATGCAGGCAATGCAGGCCCCGGGCAACGTGATAAGCTACTGGGTGAAGCTTATGCACTACTGCATCCTGTTAACTTTAACGAGCCTTTCGGCCTTAGTGTTGCCGAAAGTATGTTTTGCGGAACACCGGTAATTGCATTTAATAAAGGTTCTATGCAAGAGCTTATAGAAGATCAAAAAACAGGATTCCTGGTAAATAATATAGAAGAGGCTGTAGATGTTATAAGTAGTATAAAAAATATCGACCGAAGCTATTGCCGCCAATATGCCGAATCGAGATTTTCAACAGATAAAATGACCGCAGATTATTTAGAGGTCTATAATAAAATCCTAAACCGCCAAAACCTGCAATAAAGACTTAATTTATTATATAGTATTAAGGCAACAGGAGTTTTTCAATAAGCCCATCAAGTTCTACAGATAAAAATCCTGCTCCTGTATCTGACAATCCGTAAGGTATAATTATTTTGTCATTGTGAATAATTGAACCACATGAATATACTACATTTGGAACATAGCCCTCTCTCTCTTCTTCATTTGGTATAAGCAAGGGTTCTTTCAAACGCCCTATTTCTTTTGTGGGATCATTCAAGTCGAGCAAGCTCGCTCCCAGGCAATATCTACGCATAGGCCCAACACCATGAGTTATTAGTAACCAACCTGCAGAGGTTTCCTCCGGTGCGCCACAGTTACCGATTTGAATATATTCCCAAGGATAATAAGGCTCTTGAATTTTAACGGGCTTATCCCAAACATTTATGTTATCAGAAAATCCTATATAACTATTAACCCCGTCAATACGCGACAACATAACATATTTTCCGTTTATTTTGCGGGGAAACAATGCAAGGTTTTTATTTTGAGCACCCTGGCCATGAAGAGGCTTAACTTCGAAATGATAAAAATCGTTTGTTACAATTAGTTTTGGAAGAATTGTAAAACCATCATAAGCTGTATAAGTTGCATAATAAGTTACTTTACCATTATCATCAACAAACCTTACAAACCTGGCATCTTCAATACCCTTGCGTTCGGTATATGAAACGGGAAAAATCACCCTTTCCGATATGTCTGTATCGCGCGAAAATTTAATTTCGTAATGTGAATCTGCCAACCAAATAATTTCCTTTATAGCTCTTTTCTTTGCTTCGTTTGAATTATTGCTGTCAAGAGCCTGGTTGACTGATTTTAACAAATCACCATAAATAAACTTTTCTTCTAGCGGCTCTATAACCAATGAAATTATGCTTTTATCAACATTCATTTCACGGAGCTTGTTTATAAATCTTTTTTTGTTATAATGATGCCGCCGCACTACTTCCGGTTGATCAACGTATCTACCTGATTCTTCAAAAGCCAGATTGCCATTATGATCAATAACTCCGGTATGAAAAACAATACTTGAAATATGACCTTCTCCGGTAGCCCTGAAACTGACCACAACTCTTTTTGCACCTTCCTCCAATCCTGTCTGATCAGGAGACTCAACCATTGAAGGGTTAAAAAAAGCAGCAGATTCAATAGAATATTCCATTGAAAAGTATGAACCAATGAGCAATTTTTTATCCTCAGTCAGGTTTTTAAAGTCAATGGAAGTACCACTTAATAGCTCTTTTGCTTTTTCGTAATGCTTAAGAAATTTCTTGGTCAGGTTACGATGCCGCCTGGCAAAATCCCTCAGTGTCTGAGACAACGACAACTCAACATCTTCATCTTGCATTTCAAGCACCTTTTTCACAAGGCCTTGAGAACGTTCAAGCCCGTTATGAAAAAACCGGATAATTACCCTTTTAAAATTAGGATAAAACCGGTTTGGCTTACGATCAACAATAACTCTCATGTTATATTAACTTTTCTTTTATACAAAAATAGTAAATCCGGAATATAAAAAACAACAGTGAAATACTTATAAACCAACCTCCATTTTAAGAAAATCCAGCATCAAATCCATGTCAAAAGGCTCAACTCCTGCTTTCTCAAGATGTTTACGATCTTCATTAAACGATTTTTCAAATTCACTAAATTTTTTCCAGTTTTTAAGGCTTTTTTTGTAAAGATCAATGGCTTTTTCGGGTTGTTCCATACACCACAAAACATGTGCCAGGTTCATAAGATCATATTTGTTGTTTGGGTCATTGCTGAGAAGTCTTTCAAAATAATCTTTTGCAGTGTCATATTTCCCAAGCAAAAAAGAGCACCAGGCCAAAGGCCGTCTTATCTTAATATTTTCGGGGGCGAGTACTTCGACCTTAAAATAATACTGAAGTGCTTCTTCATATCTTTCAAGGTGAATAAGGCATTGGCCAATATTGGCCTGGATACTGAGATTGTCGGGATCATTTTTTTCTGCATCACGGTAGTGGATCAAAGCCTCCTCCCAGCGGTTAAGATATTTACAACATACAGCCATCTTTAGTATTATCCAGTTACGGTTGGTCTCAATAAGGTCTGCCTTTTTATAATAATTAAGAGCTTCTTCAAATTTACCGGTCTTATGATAACAAAATGCAATTTTTTCAAACAATTCGATATTGCTTTTATCCTCTTCAAGCAAATCAATAAAAACTTTTAATGCATCATCATAAAACTTTTTATCAAAATAAAATTCTCCGATATTACGGATAGTTTTCTGATCCCTTACCAATAATTTTATAAACCTTGTTTCATGTAATGGCAGTGAGAATTTGAAAATATCATCGACTTCATTACGCCAGGGGTGAAGTTTAAAAAACCTGTAAAGATCCTGAAAGTATTGCGTATAAATACTCTTTGTACGTGCAAAACTGTTTATAATACCTTCATCCTTTTCTATTTCGCTTATGTTTTTCATTTCATCATTAAGCATATTCATCATCATTGTTTTCTGCTGATCGGGCACCATATTCAGGTTGAGGCAAAATGAATATTTATCGGAATTACACATAAAATAAGTCTTTTCAAGCTTTTCAACCAAAGGCGTAAGATCAATATTCTTTTCAGGCTCTTTTATTAAGGGCTTCAAAAATTCGTTTTCAGCATAAAACGGTATAAACCAATTACTTATCTGTCTGAAAAAGGGAAACCCTTTTAGTTGTGAAAAAGCACTCATAAATACGTCCATCCCTTCCATCTGCATCTCGGTAAATTCCTGCAGCTTGTTAAGAAGGTCGGGTGAATCTTCAAAAAACGTTTCCCAATCAGGGTTCTCTTCTTCGCCAACAGGATCTTTAAAAATATTATCCAGATCCAGTTTTTCTTCAATATTAGGGCGCATCTTCATGATCTCAGGCATGATCTCCTCTTCCCATTTGCGGGTAACCTTTTCTGTTTCCCTCGATTTTGTAAACTGAATAAGGATAGCTTCAATGTTTTGCTGAATATTCGGAAAATTTTTCAACTTTTCGGTTTGTTCATGCAATGAGGGATATAAATAAAACCTGTCGTTATATTTTAGAAAAGTCATAAAAAGTCCAACCATAGCTCTCTGCCATACTGTTTCTTCCTGTTTCTCAACAAAGTTGAAGAGGATCAAAAACTTATTCACATCAAAATATCTTAGCAGGCTCAATGTCAGGGCGCTAACTATCAGGCATTTATCATGCCAGGGCAATTTCTTTGAATCACAAGCATGATTAAGCAGGTTTATTTCCTCCTCAGAGTATATGTCAGTAAGCCATATAATATTAAAAACCTTTATTAACGCCTCTTCACGTGATGCATATTTTTGACTTCCCTCTACTTTTGCCTGTTCCAGGATTGATGCAAGCCCTTCATCATAAGTCAGTGCTTCCAGTATATTTAGTGCTTCCAGTCTCTCCGGCGAACGGGTTTTTTCAAAATGCGACTTTAAAGCATAAACATTACCTGCAACATGCCGGGTAAGCAATTTTTCGCGAAGACCATCGGTAAGCTCAAGCAATGAACGAATAAGGTAATTGTATATTTTTTGCCGCTCCGGATCTTTCACATCTAAAAATGAATGACGAAGAATATTCTTGTAGGTTTCAAGATGTTTGTTCACCTGGTCGTTCAGATATTCTTCTCCAGTTGCTGCTATGAGTTTACGAATTATTTCGGCGGCATCAAGCACTTTACGTCTATGCAACCGATTACATGCAGCTAAATATAATTTACTGATCTGTGATTTTTGCATAATAAGTCATTTCTTAAACTGCTAAATTAATGGATTTTTATTGAATGACATTTAATTATAAACCATTACCTTCACAGGGTTTTCCCGGCAATATAACCGCCTTACCATACAGTGCAAGAGATGCAAAATAAATTTATATACTTTTAAGATAATCATTCAAATAATATCTCAAAGAATAATTCTTTCAGCCTCAGCGGGGTTACTTAAGCTGAACTGAACAACGGCAAGGTTATTGCCCTCATAAGCTGCCGAATAAGCCCATGTTTTATTTATTTTTTGCTTCCACCGGCCTGTTATCCTGCTTGACTCATGTATATGGCCATGCAATGTTATGTAAGGATTTTGTTGTTCTATTAACTCTTTAATGGCAACCGACCCAACGTTAACGTCGGCCGGCACATGATCAATCATAACATCATCAAGTGCGGCCCTGTCGAGATAAGTTTGATAAGGCGGGGAATGAAAAAGTAATATTGTTTTTGATAAATCTTTTCCGCCGGTTAAGGTTTGCAAGTCTTTTCTAATATTTTCAAATTCTATGTCATCGTTTATTTCAACCGTCCTAAAGCCTTCCATCGGGTGCATGCAACCGGGATCAACATATTGAGACATATCGTAACGTTCCCAGTCTTTTAACATGAATGGTGTTGGAGGCACAAAACTATACCCACAAATAGAATATTGGCCCATGTTAACGCATTTCATGTGCATATACTGCCATAACCCTTCTTTTTCATAAAACAAAAATTTTTCTTCCTCTATACGAGGGTCATCATTTCCTAATATTAAAAAAATCCAGGGATATGCCTTTTTCATTTTTGATTTAAGCTGTAAAAATTTTTTTGCAAGGTATTGGCTAACAAAATCACTGTATATATTGTCCATTTTTAAAGCAGCGGCTATCCCGGCAGGCAAAAGATCGCCGCCCATAAATACAACACCCGGCCTGAGTTTTTCAATAAAAGTAAAAAGCTTATTATATTTTTCAATCTTCCCATGTAAGTCAGAAACAAAAAAGCAAAGATCTTTCATTTTCTGTAATCTTTTAGCAGTTTAGCAGAATTCGAAACTGATGATAGCATAGAAGCGAAGCTGGTTTTTTTCTCGATATCTTTATCGGTAATTATGTGTAAATCTATAATGCTTCCGGGTATTTCAATACCTGTCATTTCTTCATAAACATACGATAAGCATTTGCCATAGCCGTCAATCCATGTTTTAACAAGCTTTTGCCTGGCATCATCTTCTATACAATGTGCCAGAAGGTCTATATCACTTTTTGGGCCTGTTTTACCGTTCTTGGTACTGCCTATCAGATAAAGTGCCTTAAGGCCGAAAAAATCAGGGTCAACATGTTCGGCAATCATTGCAGCCTTCTCATTTCGCCATTTCCATAAGACCATCCCGTCATCTTCAACAGGACTTTTTACCCCCGGCTTTTTCTTCCCCGATACTTCTTTAATAACATCAATATTTTCTCTCAAACGTTTGTAAAAAACAAACCTGCCGATCCTGCGGCCAATAGTATTAATCAACTTTTTTTCTTCCGGCAGAAAAAAAAATTCCCCGCCGCTTTCAGTATAGCAAACCCTGATAAAGCCCTCCTGCTTTTCATCGACAACTATTGGCGACTGCAAGTATAAGAGGTTTTGGTCACAGCTGTCATAACCATATTCAATGCCGTCAAAAAAAATTTTTACTTTACAAATATTTTGAAACCGGAAAGCAGGAGGTATAATCTGTTCCACCTGTTTAAAAAAATCATCCAGAGGCTCATCCTCGTATTTTTTAAACAGCTCCTCAAACTCATACATGCATCGCAGCTCTTTAGCACGTTCCTGGAGCGAATCAACAAGCAAATTATTACTGTGATGCTTTTTATGCTTAGCCATAATTAACAGGATGTTAGTTAATATTCAACGGTTCAAAGCTATTAATTTTTTGTAACAAAGCTGTTGTTATCATAAATTTTTAAAGCTAACCGGGGATATTTTTTAATTTAACTGTCAATAAAAAACACTTAAAATACCTGTATAATAATGGCATATTAACCATCATCCCTGCCTGATATAATGGATTTATTTTTCGTAGTAATTATTGAACCATCATTCTCAGTGAATGTCTTGTTGATCGGGTTTCGCAAACAACTATATATATTCCTTTATTCAGCCCGCCTGTTATAATCTCATGCAATTTATTACCACTATAGCCGATATTTATATCATCGCTGTATATTTGCTTGCCGTACATATCTACAATTGATATGTATATATTCTCATAAGGTTCAAAACCTCTCAGGTTCAAATAGAAACGTTCGCCACGATTGGGGTTGGGAAACAGCTTAAGCTTAGCTACCGATTCTTTTTCAATATTAACTGCTACTATATCGCTGTATTCATAGCTGCCATCAAAGTCAGTCTGTTTTAGCCTGTAGTATGATATGCCTTCAAGTGGTTTATTGTCCCATGCTTCATAAAAAAGTGTTGAATTGCTGTATCCGTAATCAGCTTTGCTGGGTACTGTTTTTATATCTTTAAAATTATTACCGTCGGCAGATCGCTGTATGGTAAAATAATCGTTATTTATTTCACTGGCTGTTACCCACTGCAGGTTTACTTTTCTGTCAACCACATCAGCCTGGAAAGTGAGCAGTTCAACAGGCAGTGGATTTTCTTCACCGGTTGTACCTATAGTAAAAATAAAATTCTCACTATCACTGAAATCAGAATGATCTTCGGCAGTAACATAGCCTGAAATTTCACTGCGTTTAAGCGCAGCCTCTCCGCCCTTGCTAATCCAGTTTTCACTATCCCATTCTGCTACAACAATTTCTTCAATTTCTCCGGGAGTCTCACCCACACCACTTCCCGGCCCCCAGTTCAGCTGCACTTTAGCTTCACCATTATCCGGCCCTTCAACACTCCAGTACTCCACATCTGAAACACGTTCCAACGGTTCTAATAAATTCTCTGTATTATAACCATCCTCCGACGGAGACCTGTCAAAGTACTCAACAGTCCAGTCAGCATCATCGGGTGATATATCATCCAACCGCACAAAGCGGGGCTTGCCGTTCTTTGCTATGGGGAATAAATTATCCCAGCCATCAACACTATAGCTTCCTGAAGCTAATTTTCTTGTCAAAGGTCCTTCAACCCAACTTGCACTAAAATCAGTATCTATAAAGAAAGGCGAACTGTTTAGGAATCGTAATTGGCTGGTTTCGGTCACGTTCACAATTCCATTACTCAGAGAAACCAAATTATCAACATCTAAACTTCCGTTAATATCTACATATGAACCGGCCTTATTGATATAAAACCTATTCATACTGGCATCACCAAAAAAGTTTCCTGTTATGGTCTGCGGCTGAGAGCCCACAAAATAGGTCCAATTAGAGACATCATATGTTGGTCCATCTTGAATTGTCAGGTCGCCCCTTATTTCAAGCTCTCCATCAACGACAAAATCTACATTTTCTTCAATATCAAGATTACCATATACTCTATTCAATGGTGAAGCGTTTGGTGGCAGTTCTCTTTTCCCTGTTCCCTTTAAAACCAGATTCTGAAAATCTGTATACCTCTGGGTAGTAGTATAATCACGATTTCCTCCATACACTATGGTACTTCCTGCCGTACTGAAAAAGTCGTCAAACCTTCCTGCGGGTAATGTGGCAGATTTCATTACTATTGCACCGTTCCCGCTGACCTGCCTGAAGTTATGTCCGTATGTTTCGTTTACTTCGAGGATACCATATATTTCGAGGTCGTATGTAATTCTGCGGTCATCATGTATAGTAACGGTATGGCCCGGCTCTATTTCCGCAAACACACCTGCCGGACCGCCATCAGGCGCGGATGAGCCATCTTCGGCATGCTCCCATATATCTCCGTCAGACCAGTCGCCACTGCTTATGGAAATGTAGCGCGGCACCAGCTCAGGGATCTCATCAGGATCTCCGGCGGTATAGTCGCCCGTTATATCATCATCACCATCATACTCCCAGTAGAAGTAATTTTCTTCATGCTCAACATTAGGCATCACAGACCATTCATCATAAAGCAGTTGCCCTGCCCAATAAACGCTGTCTTCACCATTGACATCTGTATCATCGTAGTAAAACTTTAGTTTGCCGTCAAAACCTGACAATCCTTCGCTTTCAATGTACCAGTAGTAGTCGAGCACATCCAGTCCGTGATTCGGGTCACCACCCGTAACAGTCATATGTGCATAGTCTACCGGTGTCACTGCTATCAGCCCCGGGTTGGCACTGGCAGTATATTCAAGCTCAACGGGTGTATATTTTCCAACAACTCCAATAGGAAAGGTGAAACTACCGCTACCGGCTGCTATTCTCTTTGCCATGCCACGGCTGGGAAAAACACCGTCGGTAGTTACCATACTGCCGGTTGTTCCAAAACTATCTCCTTCAATTTCGCTGTCAAATCCCAGTGTAAGCCTAAAACGACCAAGATTAAGATTCCCCTCGGTAAGAATAAGATTTTTTTCTAAACTTATCGGCGCTTGTAATGAAACCCCTTCTTCATTGTTTATTTCCAATCTTCCAAAATTCCCTTCACCAAATATGCGTTGGTTATCACTGCCTTCCATAACCAAACCTCCTGTATCGGCATAACTGTTGAAGGTATCGTAGTTATAAACATCTCCAAGCACAGTAACGATGTTATCCCGGCTGTTCAGTATACCTGAATTTAAATAAAAGTTTTTGTTTATATCTATGCCAGTATTACCTTCAAGGGTGACGCTGTTTCCGGTTTCCACAACAAAGTTATTGAGTTCAAGATTGCCTTCAATAATTTGCACACTGCCGTTCATCACCAGTGAATCGGTCTGTAATTCCGGCAGCCCTTCATTAAAAATATTTCCACCCACATAAAGATTGAGGCCATTACCATCAAAACTGTTACTTTCACCGTTAATGTATAAGTTTCCGTTTAAATTAAGATCATGGTTACGCAGTTTGGCTGTAACATTTTCATCGCCTGAAATAGTAAGTGAAGGCAAAACTATATTTTCTGATATATCCAGTTCAATAATATCATTATTTGAGTTCTCGTTACCAATTTTAATAACAGCATCTTTGCTGACAGACGAATGGACAGGCCTCAGATATAATGCTGCCCTATCCTGGCCACCATCCTGTGAACCGGCGATGGTAAGAGTTCCATCTGTCATATTGAATTCGCTGCCTGAGTTAAAAACTTCAAATACACCTCGTCCGGAAACGTTAGGATTATCTGTACCTACAATGACTTCACCACCGCTTTGCCGGTATTTGAGAACACCTGAGTTGGAATCGGCGGCTCTGCCACGTATTTGCTTGCCAACGTTGAGGTTTGCATCACCGGCAATTTCAAGTGTGGCATTTCCGGTGGATGAATAAGTAAGGTTATCATATACGGTCATTTCACCCGCATTATCCAGGCGCAGCAGACCGTCGATTTCTAAATCTGAACCTGTGGCGTTAACTTTACCTTGCGATACAACCAAACCGGCAGAAGATGGAATAACAAATGGTTGGCCTCCGCTTGTAATAGTTATATCATTTGCAGAATTATCGAGTATCAATTTACCGTTTTCAAGCTGCAAAGCTTTATCTTCTGTATTACCGTCACTGGGGCCTATAAAATTCAAAGGCAGTTCAATATTTGCTTCAGTATCTATAGAGTTACCCTTGTTAAGACGCATTCTGTAGATATCAACAGTGGAATTATCATTTTCGCCTGTGAAAGACACACTCTCTTCGCCTAACAAATTAAGTATAATTCTAGCTTCATCATCAGCGGTAGCCAGCCTCAGCACAGGATCTCCTTCATCACCAATATCACTTTCAGAATCCTGGATATAATTACCATAAAGATTAAGAGTATGTTCTATTTCACTATCGCCCGGATCGTCAACATATAATGCTGTTGAGCCTTCATTATAGATATCTCCATGTACTGTAAGAGTTCTTGCAGTACCGTTATTCTGGAATACAAGCCTGGCTCCTTCATATTCTTCACCATTATCCCATCTGTAAGCACGCAAAAATCTTAAATCACCTAAAACCTTAATATTCCCGTAATCGCCGGAATTTAATTCCAGCCTTGCAGCCCCAATAATTTCGAGATTTTGATTTACTGTAATGGTTTTTGGTATGGTGGGAGTTCTTATATTACCTCCCCATCCGTCGGGTGCTATCATAAGATTCGGCAGTACTTCGGGTATATTGTTCAGAGTAGCATCATCAAAGACTTCATACAAAACATATGATGAATCCATTTCAACAAAGTCGCCCAGGTCAACTAATGAGAAATCCGGGTCGAGTTGCCTGTTTCTGATTGTACCTTCACCTGAAACAATTGACACATCAATCTCTGCACCATCTGTTAGGGTAAGCGTCGGGCGGAAAAAGTATGAGTCCCAGTATTGCCTGGGAGCGGGGTCGCCTTCTTCTGTCAGCATAGGGTTAAAAATTATCTCTGCACATTGTACAAGCCCCCCTTCTTTTCTAATATTGTGGGGATCGCCGGGATTACCTTCTGCAGGCTCTTCTTCTTCCCATGGCACCCATCCTATAATTGCAATTTCACCTTCACCGGGCGTACCATCAGTAGACTCCGGATTGTCGCTTAAATGCCATTTTTCGGGATAATCAAGAACATCTTCCCCATATTTTTCATATAGTTGTTCTAAGGTTGTCCATGAATCATAATCATCCCACATTCTTTGATTATCAGATGTACCTCTCAGACGGGAAAAGTAAACCTGGACTTCACCTATAAAACTTTGATTATGACCTGCTGTAAACTCACCTGTTTCAATAGGAGATAATCCGGGAGGATCACCTTGCGTGTTTAAATCTTCAAACTCTAAAGTTAATATCCTGTCTTGGCCTCTTTGCCAATCTAATTCGCCTAAAGTGTGTTTTCTTTCTAAATTAACTACTTTTCCTGTTTTACAAGAATTAAAGTTCGGCCCCGGTTCATAATCTGATGGAACATTATTAAAAACAAAAGTATGTTTGACAATCGGTAAGTCTTCTTCATCAAATGCATGATACCTGACTCTCCAGTAATACTGTAAAGCCCTGTCTCCTTCAGGATTGAGTGTCGGTAATTCATTATCTACGTTATTTATTTGCACATAACCTTCATCTCCTTCGGGCAATTCAGAAAACTCTGGTTCAGCAGGCGTATAGCGGTTACCATCTCCGGTATGGGTATCAATGCCTAATGGGAAAAGATAAATTTCATTTTCGTTTATTTTTCGTGTAACACCTTTGTCGGAGTGTCTTCCGGCGGTTCGTATCATTTTGCTTTCATTGAACTGATCAAAATCACCGCCTGCATCAACATTATCTATTTCATTTTCTACTGTGATACCCTGGCTTCCTATATCAAGTATTCCCCGCCTCATATGCAGGTCGCCGATAATTGTACTTGCAGCCCCGCCAGTAAGGGCAACCATATGGTTATTATCAATTACCAGCCGTCCAAACCCGGGTATGTTTCCTTGTGGCAGGTTGATTTGCTGCACTTCTTCCTCATCATAAGTCATAACAAGAAATCCCGGGCCATCAATTAAACCGATAGTTCCCCGGTTTTCTATCTCCTGTTCACCGTCGATGACTATTGAAAAGCTGTTGTAATCAAGTGTTCCATTATTTACAAATAAACGGTTTTGTATTTCAACAGGGCTTTCATACGGGGTTGTGTTAACCTCAGCGGGATCCCTGCCATCACTGATAATAGTGACTTTGGCATCCTGCTTATCTATTTCTAAGGCATGAAATTTTAAAACTTTATTTTCTTCATTATTAGCAATGATAATATTTGCATCTTTATCGCCCAATAACCTGGTGGTGTTGCCTGTGAACCCTTCATAAGCAGCATTAGAGCTTGCCGATTCGCCTAATGTAAAATTGCGCCCGATGTTAAGGTCATAGATAGTTTCACCTTCATCCCTTCTTGGATGTAACCTACAGTAGTCTCCTATGGCAAGATCGTTGCCGACGTTAAGCTCATGGGTAAAGCGCACATCAACATCACCGCTACCGCCATAACGCTCCATTTCTAAGTTATGTATGCCTGCTGTAGTATGCACAAAAAAGTTGTCCCCTCCTTGGAGCATAAGCCTCAATGTACCGCCTGTAACGCCAAAATCTTCTGAAACAACGTAAAAGCCATTGTTTTCAAAATCGTTATTAGCATTACCACTTGTGTCAAATATTTTTATCGTACCGCCTGACATAGTAAATACTCCTGCAGGGTCTGTTATACCGAAAAGCGGATAGCTGTCATTAACCTCTCCACCACTTTCACCATCATACGAACGTTCACCTCTTACTCTAACTTCACCCCCGGTTTGCTCATAATAAGTTCTGCCGCCTCCTCCCTCATAACTACTTCTGAAAGTAGCTGCGTCAACAACTCCACCATTAATTTTTACAGTAGCTGCATCTTCAACCCTGTATATAAAACCGGCACTATGCCTTGTGCCAAAAAAACCATCATCAATTCTAAAGTTGCCGAAAAGCGTAAGTCCTGTATGCCCGGGATGACTCTTATACCAATTGGTGCCTTCAGGGAGTTGGTCTTCATCACTTATTGTTGTATAAATATCAATACCAGAACCATCAATCCAAAGTTTACCATTGGAAGGGATTGTAAAATCACCCCTGCTGCCCTGTTCATTACCTTCGGAGAGTGAAGGGATATCTATTGCTCCTGTTAATTTGAGCGTACCATTTCTTATCCATAAAGCTTTTCTTATTTCGGGGTTTTGCTCGGTAAAACCTCCGCCCGTATTATTTGCTAAATTATTGGGGCCGTAAAGTGCAAAATTGGAAATGTTTGAAGAGTTTATCTCCAATAAGTAAGCTTGCCCACTGCCTTTATCAACGATAAGGTTATAAAAGTCTGTAATACCGTTCAGTTCTGCTGTTTGAGAGCCGGCACCCGAGAAAGTAACCACTGCGGCTCCATTATCAGTAAATTCTTGGTAATCAGGCCCGTCTTGATTGGTAAAACGCACGCTGCCGTCATTGATAAAATCGCCCACGATATTTACCTGGTGAAATAAGGAATGATATTCACCTAAACCCGGCATATCACCACCTTGTATTGAATAACCCTCCCGGGTATCGCCTTCTCCGACACGGATCTGCCCGTTATTTTCAACAACAAGGTCATTACTAATATTAAGATTAAGAATGTCTGTTTCTATGTTGTCATTAATGAGAAATTCACCTCTTTCAACTGCAAGGTTGCCGTTGAGGTTGTAGTCGGCAAGCATCGTAAGCACCTGGCTATTATTGTCCATATTAACAACCATGTTGTTGAAAGTTTGCGCCTGCTCAAGATTAAAAGAGCTTCCGTAAAATTCTACTGTACCTTTACCGGCAGCAGTAAAACCTGAAGCATCACCATCGGGGAAGTTATCAGAGCTGAGAGCAATGGTTGCTTCGCCGGTTATTTCAGTAAAGTCATGTCCAGATGTAGAGCATAGGTCCAGCTTGCCATTACGAACTTCAAGGAAATTAATATTAATATCATCAGACTCCATGTGGACGTTATTACCGTCAATAATAATAACCCGGTCTAACTCACCCGGAAGTTGTTCAGGGCCTTCAAGTAATTCACCACTAGGATCTGTCGTCCAGGTGTCAAATTCATCCCAGCTTCCGTCTCGATAAGAATACCATGTAATACTTTCTGTTAACAGGATATTATCGACATAAAACTCATGCCCACCGTGAATAACGATGCGGTCAAAAGAGCTGTAATTGTTATCGGTATTACTTGTAACACTGGCCTGTTCATCGCCTTCATCATCATAAATGGTAAGTGTAAAGGTGTTGTCGCTGTCCGGATAAAAAACAAACTTATACCACTCGCCTTCGGTTCTGTCCCAGGTAGCTGTGCCGCTGGATATATTTGTGGCAGACCCCTCATCACGTCTTTCAACACGAATTTCATCTCCTGTTATTGCAAATCCATATCCGTTAAAATTATCATCCGACACAGAAATTCGGTCTTGTGTACCACCTGAATAGCCTGATGGGCGATAAATCCAACCTTTAAACAAATAATCTCTTCCTACAGAACTACCAAGTATTTTGTAACCGCCATCAGGATCATTATTTGTAGTTTTCTTTAAAGAATGAGTCCCGGTCTGTGCTTGTTCATCACTGTGTTCAACATCACCGCTACCATATATATTCCAGCCAGACCAGTCGGAAAAATCATCTTCAAAAACTAATTGACCATTAACTTGTAAAATAAACAGAAAAAAGCACATTAACAGAAGTGTTCTGAAAAATGCTTTTTTATTTTTTTGCAAGCTTTTACTTAAAATGTTCATAAATGTTAAATTTTACACCTTGCTTAAAGTGGTATTTAAAAATCAAAACAGGTTAATTATTTTATTAAATTGTTTATTAATAGAATACGATTAATTCATTAAACAAGTTATAAGCATCTTCTAATTATATTTTTTTTGTAGATTAGTTTATAGCTTGTATCCAATTTTTATATTAAACAATCTGCAAATTTAAATAAATGTTATAATATTCACAGAATAAACACAGCTATTTGTATCTTTTTGTTAATAACTAATTGCCATAATCATTAAAATTTTGTTTAATGTTAATTTTTTTATGGTTTAAGTTTAATAAAAACCGGTTTAGTTCTCAAAAAAACTGTGGTTTGTTTTATAGCCAAATAAATAAAAATCAAGCAGTTTTCCATTAATTTTTTTTAATCAATCCTATTGATTAGCAATCATTATTATAACAGGCAACTTGTAAATGCGTTAAATAATAATGGTATCGTAAGTTCAATGAGCTATAAAATTTGTAATTTTTTTGTTTTATTTTGTTATTTTATCATAATTTTGATAACTTTAATAATTGAAAAATATTAAAACATGAAAACAGCAGTGAGTTTACCATATATTTCTTATACCTGGTTTATTATTATACCTTTATTTTCCGTATTGATTTCATGTACGGGTTTTCGGGAACTTCCAACTGCTGACGGTCATTTCAGCCAAGACCTTAATATTGCATATATTGACAAAGAAAAGTTTGTTTATTATCCCGGCACACAAGTAATGATAACTGCTGCTTATAATAAAGACAGCCTCATGATTTGGTTAAAGGCTGATGATGTGGGTACAACAGCCGGGTTCATTGTAAACGGATTATCTGTTTGGCTTGACCCTGAAGCTCGAAAAAACAAGGACATTGGAGTCATTTATCCTTCAATCAGTATTTCTGAGATTCAAAGTTCTTTTAAAAGGGAAAAAGACACATTAAATAGAGAAGGCTCTTTTGTTAATGAAGGTTTTGACAACGAGAAGCTAATTAATACCTTAAAAAGGCGCAGGATAGTACTTCAGTCGGGCGACAGGGCTGGTTTTGCAGATAAGGATGCTGTTAACATTTTTATTGATGAACATAATAAATTAAATTATGTAATGACGCTTCCACTTTCATTTGCAGGCATTAAAGATCCTGAAAACACTAAATTAAGCATAGGGGTTGTTTCCGAAAGCGATCAAAAAGACCGGCAGCAAGACCAAAGAAGACAACCCGGTACTATGGGAAGGCCGGGTAGCAGGAATATGCATCCATCCGCTTATCATCCGCCACGAAATTCTAAAAAGCCTGAACAGGAAATTAAAACAGTTAACTCATGGATGATCTTCATTCTAGGAGGCGAGGAAGAATAAGCCAAAAAAAACCAACAATTACCTGAACCGGTTTCTTTGTTTGCGCAGTTCTTCTTCAGCTTCGGGGTCATCAGGGTTTTCAAGATGATTTTTGTAAGCCTCAACAAATTCAGGGTGGTCGCGAAACAAAACTTCAAGCCGTTTTTCAACGGGTGTTATCAATAAAAAAAGACAAATAATACCATAAGCTGCCGAGCGTATATAAAACTGGTACAAATACGACTTTTCAGCTTTTTTCAATCTATTAAAAAAGACAATAAAAACTACCGACAAAAAGATAAGAACAAAAGCAAAGCCCAACATAAAATTCATGTTAGAATAAAAGTAGAGGGCAAACATTACCGATAGAGTGGAGAAAGAATATATCAGCCCCATAATGATACTGCTGGATATTTTAAAAACATTAAATTTTGGGTTTTTATATTTTGAAAATAACTGATGAAACTCCACATTATTAAAAAGCAAAACACCAAACCATAAATAATAAATTGCTAACAGCACCAAAGATACCATAAGAACAACATTGACATTGGTTCCTAAGATCAATCTTAAAACAATCATTAAGGACACAATGCCTATTGCTGCCCTTTCTATTCTTTTCATCATAAGTCTTTCAAAAATAAATTTACCACAATCAAAACGTTTGCTAAATTATCAAAAGTATTTGATTATTTCAAAAAATATGAATTGCAATTGGTTTTGGTATAATTTGCATATAACGAATTAATAATATTACTAAATATATTAATTTGGTTTAAAATCATTTAAATAATGTTCACTTCTGGTTTCAATTCAATGCCAAACTTTTCATATACTGATTTTGTAATCATATTAGCTAATTTTAATATTTCAATGCCTTTTGCTTTTCCGTAGTTTACAATTACAAGAGCTTGTTTTTCATAAACTCCGGCATCACCTTTTCTAAAGCCTTTCCATCCGGCCTGTTCGATAAGCCATCCTGCCGGTATTTTCATATAATTATTACTATCAGGGTATGCAATTATTCCGGGATAGCTTTTTTTTATTTCTTCCAATTGCTGTAGTGTAACAACTGGGTTTTTGAAAAAACTCCCGGCATTACCCAGAAATTTGGGATCAGGTAATTTATTCTTTCTTATTTGAATTACCGCCCGGCGTATATTGTCAATTGTGGGAGACCCGGCCCCGTTTTTTTTAAAATAGTCATTGATAGCTTTGTAACCAAGTTCGGGTTTATGATTCAAATTCAGTTTAAAGACAACGGAGCAAATAATATACTTATCTTTCAGCCGGGTTTTGAAAACGGAAGTTCTATAGCCGAATCCACACTCTTGTTTATTAAACTGCCTCATTGTACCATCACTTATTTGCATAGCCTCGAGGCAGTAAAAACTATCCTTAAGCTCAACGCCATACGCACCAATATTTTGTATAGGAGCGGCTCCTGTACTGCCCGGTATTAAGGACAAGTTTTCTATCCCTCCCCAATTATTCCCAACACAATAACCAACAAAGTTGTCCCATTCTTCACCTCCATTAACCCTAACATAAACATGATCGGAAGTTTTATCAACCACCTTTATTCCCATAAGTGACATCTTAATAATAGTCCCTTCATAATCACCCGTAAACAAAACATTACTGCCGCCTCCCAAAAACATCCATTTATCATTGTTTGTATAGATAGAATCAAATGAGTCACTTAAATCATAAATGTCATGAATAAATAACATTTGCCTGGCCTTCACATCAATGCCAAACGAATTATATGTTTTCAGTGAAACATTTTTTAGTTTTTTCACTGGCAATTTAGGATTAGGAATTTAAAAAAGTTTTAACCATCAAACAAAAAGTGCAATTTTATAAGCATTTTTATCCGTAACAAATAAATTCCAATTTTCAAAAATTAAATGTCCAAAACAGATAAAAAACCTCATCCATGAAATGAACTAATTGGGCCAAGTGTTTTGAGTTTAGTGGTTAAAAAAACCGGAATTTATTTGCAATTTGATATTTATATTTTTTGATTCATTAATAACTTATTTTAGGATTTTAGGTCGTATAAAGAACTTGCAGCACTTTAGCCCAATAAAACCGATCACAAAAATTTATTTTTTAATACCTCTTCAAGTTCATAATATTGCGACTTGAGTATTGGTAAAAATCTTCGGGCTATTTCAAAATTTTCCTGTTTGTTATTCTTATCCATGTAGTTTGATATTTCAAAAAGTTTTGTTGCTCCAATTGTAGCAAACAAACCTTTAATAGCATGAACGTTTTTCTGAAATTTCTCAAGATGATCATTATTAATATTATCCTCCATCTCACTAATCAAATAAGAACTTTCTTTAAAAAAGGAATTAATAATTTCAGTCAAAACCTCTGGCTTTTGCTCTGTTAAAGCCTGGTATTTTTCAATATTTTGATCATTTAGCAAAGGATACTTATCAAAATCCACACTTGTCTTATTGTTATTAATAGAGTTTTTATTTTCAAACATTATAGGAAAAATTGAATATTTTACTTTATTTTACTTTCTGCCTTCTTTATATCCTGTGGTGTTTTGTATTGTAAAGATCAGTTTAACCGGTTTGTTATTATCATCATAGATGATGTCGCCTGTAAAAAAAATATTTTGAATATTACCATTTGATTGAATAAATCTGGATTCAAATTTAAGCATATTGAAATCATATTTCATAATTTTGTCAAATACTTTTTTAATATGCTTTTTATCTTCAGGGTGCACCAATTCAAGAAACATATCTTCATCAAACATAAACCTTTTATCAGATGGAACTTCTATTATATCAAAAAAGCTATCGGAGAATGTTTTTCTGTGGTTGATCAAGTCCCATTCCAAATCACCAACTTGTGCAATTTTTTGGGCTACAGCTAATTTATGATTGGTTTCCTTCAACAGTCTTTCCATGTTCTTTGATTCAATCACCTGTCCAAGCTTTTCTGCAATATTTTTCAGAAGTATCTTTTCATTGAAATGGAAGGGATCCTTTTTTATGTAAGGTTTCTCTTCAATATAGCAAACACGCAGCTGTCCCAGTTTCTTTTTTTGCACTTTTATCGGAACGGTAAAACACCATTGGGTTTCCTCAAAATTATCTGACCTAAATGCTACATCTTTAAAAATAATTTCAACGCATGTATCATGCGAGTATTTAAGCCCAAAAGGTATAATTTCAAGTGATCTTTTAAACACCTCATCAAAGGTAATTCCCGGTATACTAGTAAGGTCATATATATCATACAAACAATTCAACTGCTTGACTTTCTGATTTAAATTAGAAGTCAATTCTTTCATGCTAAAGTCATATTGCTTTCTTTGAGTAATATCATCGATAATAGCAACCGACCCTGTACAATGATTATTCTCATCAACTATCGGCGACACAGAAAAGCTTAGCCATACATAATCGCCATTTACTTTTTTCACCCTAAGCTCATGTTTATCTGCTATACTTTTTTGCTTTTTTTCACTCTTTTCCTGAAAAGCTATTACATCTTCCGGTCCATGCAAAAAATCATATAAATTTTTATTGATTATATCATCAAATTTACTACCCAGCAACTCACATGCTTTTTCATTTAGAAACAATATCTTATTTTTTGTATCGGTATATATAAAGCCTTCGTTTATTGTCCTTATAAGGCTAAAATATTTACCCTCACTAAGCTTAAGCGCTTTCGTGGCTTCTTTCTTTTCTTCATCTGATTTCTGAAGCAAAGAAAGATATTTTTTTTTCTCTTGTTGTCTTATGATCAACAAAAAAACTAAAAACAAAAAAAATATAAAAGCAGCAATTGATATATATAAAACTATATGATTAAAAAAAACAGACCCCATTTGCTTATTATTGAGAAATTTGTAAAAATAGCTGTTGTTACAAAATCCTGTTACACTTTTATTGCAAGGTTAATTAATATTTTCATTGTTCCGGGCTATTATATTTTAAAAAACTACTGATTTTAAAAAGACTAAATTATTAATATAGTTTTGCACGCTTAACCAAAAAAGATGTCAAGACCGGGTCAAAGCCCAGGTTAATATCTGCTTCAACGAAATCTATTTTATACTGCATACATTTAAGCCTGACTTTTTTATAATAATTACTTACGATTTTTTTGTATTCTTCGCGCACCTCAGTGGGATTAACCTTGATTTCTTTACCAGTTTCCATATCTCTAAAGCGATGGGGGCGGTTCCTGTAATTCAGAGATATTTCCTTATCATGATCAAAAACATTAAAGATTATAACTTCATGTTTGTTGTGCTTAAGATGTTGCAGTGCTGAAAAGATCTCATGTACTTTTTCGGGATCATCCATCATATCGCTAAAAATGATAACCAAAGAGCGCCTGTGAATTCTTTCAGCTATCAAATGCAGAAGATTTGCTGTATTAGTTTTTTTATTTAGGGTTTGTTGGTCTGGTGAAAGTATTTTTTCCAATATTGTTAAAAGCTGTTTTTGATGCACGCCTGTTGATTTGGCATGAGAATGTGTTTCTATTTCGTCTGAAAACACTGTAAGCCCGGCAGCATCTCTTTGTTTGCGCAACAAATAAATAATTGCAGCTGCACAATAAACCGAAAAAGCAGCCTTGTTGAGTTTATCCGACTGCTCTCCCAACTCCGGAAAATACATTGAAGAGGAATTATCCAAAACTATCTGACATCTCAGATTAGTCTCCTCTTCGTATCTTTTTACAAATAACTTTTCTGTACGTGCAAAAAGCTTCCAGTCAATGTGCCTGATAGATTCGCCGGGATTATAAAGCCGGTGTTCGGCAAATTCTACCGAAAACCCATGAAAAGGGCTTTTATGCAAACCCGTAATAAAACCCTCTACAACTTGCCTTGCCAGCAAATCCAGGTTATCAAACTTTTTGACAATAGTGTGATCTAACTTGGAAACCATTTATATCACTATTTTTTTTATGCCTTATGATAAATTCACAGCTTTTTTACTGAACTGTAGCATACCGGTTTATTGCTTAATTTATAGGTACCGAAACTGTAATACCATAAACGTATTATACTTCAAGAGTGTATGTAAAAAGTAACAAACATCTCCTTGTTTAAAATAAAAACCTTACTAAATAGTTTAATTAAAGAAGATCTTCAATTTTTGAAGCCAGTACATTTTTCTGAGCCACACCTACCTGCTTATCAACAACTTCACCATTCTTAAAAAACAAGATTGTAGGTATATTTCTTATACCGAACTTTGCTGATACCTCAGGGTTTTTATCAACATCCACTTTACCTATAACAGCTTTGCCTTCGAATTCGGTAGCAAGCTCATTGACTATAGGTGAAACCATACGGCACGGCCCACACCACTCTGCCCAAAAATCAACCAAAACAGGCTTATCCGACTTTAAAACCTTTTCCTCAAAATTTGCATCTGTTAATTCAATTGCCATAATTCAAATATTTTTATTTTAATATGTTAATTTGTTTATTTAATGTTAAATTTTTATTTAAAAACGCTTACCTGCAAATATCAATACACTACAAACGTACAAAATTTTGTAAAAATGAAATAAAAATTTATGCCTGATTTAACAAAACCGTTTATATCAAAGTTGGCCTTAAATACTAAATATATTAACCTTGTAAACCACGAAATGGGGTTTATATTATTTTAAAGTGAATGTTATGTTATAATTCTCTTTTAGCTGTTTTAAAAAATTTACAGGGTCAACTTTAATTTTTCTTGAAACCATTTCAACAGAGCATTTTTCTACCTGGTCTTGCAGGCATATTTTCAAACGTGATTTCCCTTTATTTGCTACAGCAACACTTTCGAGTGTTGCTATAAAATTTTCATCCACATCTGTAACAGGAACATTCAGTATAAGTTGTTCTACAAATTTATCTGCAGCTTCACTCAGAAAATCGAGGCTTTTTACTTTAACTTCAAATGCATCAGAGTTATAGCGCTGCTGCACTTTGGCTTTTACAAATAAAAAATTATAATCATTCAGGTAATGCTTATGCCTGAGATAATCTTCCGAAAAAAGAAACAGCCTGAAAGAATCGCTGTAATCTTCAATAACAAAAGAGCCATATGGTTTATTGTTTTTTGTTGTCCGGTGAGCCACAGAAGTTACTATTCCGGCAAAAGAGATCTCTTTTCCTTTAATTTCCCCGGGGTTTTTAAGCTGTGACACCGAGCAGTTACATAAGTGGTCTATTTGTACTTTGTAATCATCCAGGGGGTGTCCTGAAATATACATGCCTGTGACCTCTTTTTCTTTTTTCAACAATTCCAGTTTTGACCACTCGTCACAATTGGGTAGCTCGGGATTGGGTATTTCAGTTTCATCAACTTCACCAAACAAGTTCATTTGGAAATGATTTTCCCTGTTCTTTACATTTTGTGCATGCCTGATAACTTTATCCAGAAATGTAGTTTCTCCGTTGTCTCCTGAATAAAAAAACTGTGCCCTGTGTAATTCCTCAAAACAATCAAAAGCACCTGCCATGCTAAGTGATTCAAGGACTCTTTTATTAACTGTTCTGTGATTTACTCTTTTAATAAAATCAAAAAAGTTTCTGTATGCTCCATTGTCTGATCTTTCTTTAACGATATTTTCAACGGCACTTTGCCCCACACCTTTTATAGCACCAAGCCCAAAGCGTATTTCTCCTTTTTGATTTACTACAAAATTAAACCTACTTTCGTTCACATCCGGGCCTAATACAGGGATATTTTGCCGGTTGCATTCTTCCATAAAATAGGTAATCTTTTTTATGTCTTTAAAATTATTGGTAAGCACTGCTGCCATATACTCAGCCGGGTAATTAGCTTTGAGATATGCTGTGCGGTATGCTACCACTGAATAGGCAGCAGAGTGACTTCTATTAAACCCATACTGGGCAAATTTTTCCATTACATGAAAAATTTTCTCAGCATCATTTTTATCCACCCCTTTATCAACAGCCCCTTTAACAAAAATCGACTTTTGCTTTTCCATTTCTTCTATTTTCTTCTTTCCCATAGCCCGTCTCAGAATATCTGCTGCACTGAGCGAGTAGCCTGCCATAATCTGCGCTGCCTGCATTATTTGCTCCTGGTAAACCATTATTCCGTAGGTGGGTTCTAATATTTCTTCAAGCCATGGATGAGGATATTCCACTTTCTCCTGGCCATGCTTCCTTTTTATATATGTGGGTATAAAATCCATAGGACCCGGCCTATACAATGCATTCATAGCAATAAGGTCCTCAATATTGGTTGGTTTCAGCTCTTTGAGATAATTACGCATGCCATCTGACTCAAACTGAAAAGTACCGATGGTATTACCATTTTGATATAGTTCGAAAGTTTTTTTATCATCCAGGGGTACATTTTCAATGTCAATTGATTTATTATGCCTGGCTTCAATGTTTTTGAGGGCATCTTTTATTATCGACAATGTTTTCAAACCCAAAAAATCCATTTTAAGCATACCTACCGATTCTACCAGCTTTCCTTCGTATTGTGTAACCGGCAATTCTGAATCTTTAGATGTGCTCAATGGCACACAGTCGATCAAATCAGCCGGCCCTATAATAACTCCGCATGCATGAACTCCTGTATGCCTGGTTACACCTTCCAAAACGGCGGCGTATTTTAAGGTTTCTTTGATAACGGGGTTTTTGCCGTTTTTAATTTCATTAATAAGTTCAGGTACTTCCTTAAAGGATTTTTTGAGCTTTGTTCCCTGTTTTTCGGGAACCAACTTGGCCAGGCGGTCAGCTTCAGGCAATGGCAGTTTAAGCACCCTGGCAACATCCCTTATTGAAGACCTGGCTGCCATAGTACCAAAAGTAACAATTTGTGCTACTCTATCTCTGCCATATTTTTTTGTAACATAATCAAGAACTTTTTCACGCCCTTCATCATCGAAATCTATGTCTATATCAGGCATTGAAACCCTTTCAGGATTCAGAAACCTTTCAAAAAGCAAATTATATTTAATGGGGTCAATAGCAGTTATACCTGTACAATATGCAACTGCCGATCCGGCAGCACTTCCCCTCCCCGGGCCTACCGCAACATCTGTTCTGCGAGCTTCATTAATAAAATCCTGTACAATTAAAAAGTAGCCCGGATAACCCATGTCTGATATTACTTTCAGCTCATAATCCAACCTCTCCTTAATTTCGGGCGTTATCTCCTTGTATTGCTTCTTTGCTCCCTCATAAGTCAAATGCCTGAGGTACTCATTCTCGTTATCAAAACCCTCCGGCAAAGGAAATACCGGAAGATTTATATCTTTTGTGGTTATATCAAAATCTTCAATTTTGTCAACAACTTCACGAGTATTGATTATAGCCTCAGGATAATCTTTAAAAAGTTCCGCCATCTCTTCGGGCGTTTTTAAATATTCCTCTCCGGTGTATTTCATGCGGTCAGACTCTTCGAGATCTTTACCGGTTTGGAGGCATATCAAAATGTCATGCGCTTTGGCATCTTCAGCATTAATAAAATGACAATCATTTGTTGCCAATATTTTAATGTTGCACTTTTTTGCCAGAGTAATCAGATCATGATTTACCTGCTCCTGCTCAGGCAAACCATGTTGTTGAATCTCTATATAAAAATCCTCATTAAAAATATCAATATACTCCTCAACTATCGATTGAGCAGCATTAATGCCTTTTTCAAGTATAGTTTGTGGCACCTCACCTCCAAGGCAGGCAGAAGCTGCAATAAGACCATCACTGTATTTTCTGAGTAATTCTTTGTCAACCCTCGGGGTATAATAAAAACCTTCAAGATAACCCAAAGAACTAAGACGTGATAAGTTTTTATAACCTTTATAATTTTTTGCCAACAAAATAAGATGAAAACCACTCCTGTCTTCACGTCCTTTCTTTTCAAAGCGACTTCCCTCGGCAACATAAACCTCACAGCCAATTATTGGCTTAACACCCCTCTTTTTAGCCTCTTCTACAAAAGGCAGTACACCAAACATATTTCCATGATCAGTTATTGCAAGCGCATTCATACCCGATTGAACAGCCCTGTCAATTAATACATCAACAGGTGAAGCCCCATCCAACAAAGAATATTGTGTATGTACATGTAAGTGAGTAAAATCAGTCATCCCTGTCTGCTGTTAAATAAAAAAACAAAATTTTCATTTCAAAAATATATAAAAAAAGCTTAAAAAATAAAAGGACTTATGAACAGGTATCTGTTGATATGATTTTTATAATATCTTAAATAAATAAAAAAAATACCGGGCCAGTTTTGCCAGGTATTCTTTTGTATTGAATTTTTTAAAAAAACTTACAGGGTTTATGTAGCAACTGAATTTCTGATTTTTTTGCTCTACGGCATGAAATTAGAATTTATTTATGCTAACCTAAACAAATTTTTCTATATCCACGCTGTTAACAATTTCATCATCAACCAATATCCGTCCACAATACTCACATACAATGATTTTCTTATACATTTGAATATCAAGTTGCCTCTGTGGTGGTATTTTGTTAAAACATCCTCCACAGGCATCTCTTTCAACGGCAACCACAGCAAGACCGTTTTTTGCATTTTTCCGTATTCGCCTATAAGCACTTAATAAACGTTCTTCTATAAAATTTTGCTGCTCTTGTGACTTTTTTATTAACAAATCTTCTTCCTTTTTTGTATCAGCAATTATATTGTCAAGCTCCTTTTTCTTAACTTCAAGGTCGCCCTTCATTTCTTCCAGCTTCTTTGAAGAATTATTCACCATATTTTCATGCTGTTCAACCGAAGCTTCCAGTTCTTTAATCTTTTTTTCATTAAGCTCTATTTCGAGAGTTTGATATTCAATCTCTTTTGACAAAGAGTCATACTCCCGGTTATTACGTACATTCATTTGCTGATCTTTATATTTTTTGATCAACTCCTGGCTTTCTTTAATTGCAATCTTCAGGTTCGATATTTGCTGATTAAATTCTTCAATCTCTTGCTTATATTTATTTGTACGGGTTTCCAGGCCTTCTGTTTCATCTTCAAGGTCTTGAACTTCAAGGGGTAATTCGCCTCTTATAATGCGGATCTTATCTATTTGTGTATCTATTTGCTGCAAAGTGTAAAGCGCCAGTAACTTTTTCTGGATTACTGTTTCGATACTATCTTTAGAAACTACCTCTCCTGTATTGGGATGTACAATTTGAGATTTGTTGTCTTCAACTTTTGAATTTTTAGCCGTTTCAGACTTTACGGCAGTTTTTGCTTTTTCTTCTGAAGCTTTGGTTTTCTTTGTAGTCTTTCCTTTTTTACTTGATGTGGATTTTGCCATATATATCAGATTATTTTGTTCGAAAATATTGAACCGGATTAGTATTTATTTCAGAAATTTGAAGTGCAAAATTAATAATTTTTTCGCTAATCATTTCATATATTAAATCTTTTGTAAATTGCTCGCTTTCATAATGTCCGATATCAGCCAAAAGTATTTTATTTTGCGCATCAAAAAACCTGTGATATTTAACATCAGCAGTGACAAATGCATCGGCTTTTGCATCAATGGCTTTATCTAGCAGGTGGCTTCCCGAGCCGCCACACAGAGCCACATTTTCTATTTTTTTATCCGGAAAAGAACTGTGCTTTATAATCCCGGTATTAAAAATTTTTTCCAGCATTGATAAAAAATCTTTTGAAGAAAGCGGTTTTTCAAAACGTCCGATCATACCCGCTCCTGTCCTATCAAATACATTATCGAGCGGGTAAATATCATAAGCTACCTCTTCATAAGGATGCGAATCAATCATGGCATTAATAACATCATTTTCAATATATGAGGGATAAATAGTTTCAATCCTTGTTTCTTTTTCAAAATGAAGCTCTTTAACATTGCCCACAAAAGGATTTGCCCCTTCCCCCGCACGAAAACTTCCCAGGCCTTCTATATTGTAACTGCACCAATCATAATCACCTATTTTACCACCACCGGCTTTAAAAATTGCCATTCTTACGTTGTTGGAATGATCAACCGGACAAAAAACAACCAGCTTCTTCAAATATCCATACCGTGCATCAAGTATCCTGGTATCTTTTAATCCCATTAGGCTGCTTATCTTTTGGTTTACCCCGTTATAAATATTATCAAGATTGGTATGTAATGATATAACAGCCAGGTCGTTTTTGATGGCTTTTACAAGGATCCTCTCAGAAGGCCGGCTACCGGTAACCTTTTTCAGGCCTTGAAAAATAAAAGGATGATGAGAAATAACCACATCACATTTTTTTTCAATAGCCTCATCAATTACCTCTTCAGTTATATCTAAAGCAACCATCCCTTTTGATACTTGTTGGCCGGGCTCACCAACAATAAGCCCGCTATTATCATAATCCTCCTGCAATGAAAATGGAGCCAGCTCATTTAAACTTGTAAGCAATTCTTTAATAACCATAAACTAATAGGTTTTGTAATGACATAATTTTACTTGATTTTACTATTGAATTGTAACATCCAAAATATAATGTAAATATATAATTTTTAAACCTGAAAATCAAGTTTAAAGCTACCTAAATGAGAAAAGAGCCAATTAGCTTATCTTATATCATAAAATTATTTTTTGGTATCAAAAAATCATAACATTATTAAGACATCATAAAGTATACTATTATTTTTCGCCACCAAAAATAACTTTTTGTTTTTTACAGCTTAAAAAAAAATTCTATTTTTAACGAACAAAAACTGATAACAAAATCGATGCTATAACAACGTTTCTCGTTGCACGTTAACCGTCATTACCCAAATCAGACGAGCCAATTAATTTCTCGTGCTAAGGTCAAAAGCAGGGTGGATAATTGATAAAAAGGATAAATTTGAGCAATACACAAATAACTGAATATCAACAACAAAATTTGACGACAGTCAGAATTACAAAACTTTAAATACATTTTACAGAAATGAAAAAACTAAAACTAATTATTATATTTTTAACCGGCATAACTATTAGTCTGTTGGGAAATGAAGAGAAAAAGCCATTGTCGCATGACGATTATGATGATTGGAAAAGCTTAAACAGGCCTATAATAAGCTCGGATGGCAAATGGGTAGCTTACCAGGTTAATCCACAGGATGGCGACGGTATTTTATGCATTTACGAGAGAAGCCCTAAAGTAACCGATACTATTGTTAGAGGTTCAGGGCATGTTTTTTCGGATAACAGCAAGTTTATTGTATACAGGATTGTACCAAAACAAGAACAGGTCAGGCAGGCTAAACTTGAAAATAATCAGGATGGAGATAGGCCGAAAGATACACTGGGGATTATGACATTAAAAGACCGTAAAACATTTTATTTTTCGGACTTAAAATCATTCAAGGTGCCGCCTAAAGGAAATGATTGGATGACTTTCATATATGAACATAAAGAAGAAATCAAAAAAAACGACACAATACCGGAAGAAGGAAAAAATAAATACAACAAAATCAAAAATGATAACAAAGATTCTGAAACAACTATAATTGACAAACTGGTAATTTTTAACCCTTTAGAAGAAATAAAGCATGAATTTGAGGAGGCAACTCAATACCATATTTCTGCTAAGGGTAATTTAATAGCTTTTGTAACGGAGGAATGCAAAGATAGTGTTGAATTAGTTACACTAAATATTTTTGATACAGAAACTGAGAGTCACAGCAAAATATTCAGTGATGAGGGTAGTTTTTCACAGATTAAAATAGATGAAAAAGGCCATCAACTTGCTTTTGTTTTTACATCCGACACAAATGATATTGAAGCACATGCTCTTTATTATTTTGAGGCCGGCCTGGATTCTCCTGCAATGATTGCTGATTCCTCGTCTGATTGGATGTTCAGTGATTGGCAAATTAGTCCACATCGGCGTTTGTCGTTTTCGGAATCAGGCAAAAGATTGTTTTTCGGCACTTCTCCCATACCTGAGCCTGAGCCTGAAGACACGCTCCTGGACGAAGAAAAATACAGTCTTGATATCTGGCACTGGCAAGACCCTAAGTTGCAGCCCCAGCAAAAGCAAGAACTTTCGGATGAAAAAAGAAGGTCATATCTTGCTATTTACAAGCCCGGCGAAAATGAATTTTTCCAGATTGAAGATACGATAATACATGATGTCAACACAGTTGGTAAGGGCGATGCCCGCTTTGCTGTAGGCTACAACAGTAAGCCATACCAAATCAAATCATCATGGGATATAAGCCGCTACCGTGATGTTTATATTCTGGATATTGAAAATGGTGAAAAGAAAAAAATATTCAAAAAAGCAACTTTCGTATATGGGTTATCACCGGGTGGAAAATACCTTGTTTGGTTTGACAGTAAAGATTCACATTGGTATGCATTAAACAACAAAACGGGTGAATCAAACATAATATCGGAAGGAGTAGATGTTCCATTATACAGGGAAGAGTTTGATCAACCCCGCACACCGCCACCCTCGGGTGTAGCCGGATGGTTTGAAGACGATGAATCTATACTCGTTTATGATGATTATGATATATGGCAATTAGACCCTGAAGGGAAAAAAGAACCTGTAAACATTACTTTAAGTCGTGGCAGGGATAATTATAACACTTTCAGATATATACAAACAGACAGGGAAGAATTATATATTGATAAAAGCAAACCTATAATGTTAAGCGTTTTTAATCAAAAAACAAAGGTTTCCGGCTTTTGTCATTTATACATGGACAGGCGCCCTTTTTTCACCAATCTTATAAGCGATGACTATATGTTTAGCTTTGTAGAGAAGTCGCGCGATGCTGACAAAATATTATGGCGAAAAGGCAATTTTCGTGAATATAACGACTTATACATCAGCAACCCGGACCTGACTGATATTGTTCGTATAAGTGATGTCAATCCTCAACAAGACAAATACCTTTGGGGTGATGTAGAATTAGTAAGCTGGACTTCTTTTAATAATGATACTTTACAAGGGCTGCTTTATACGCCCGAAAACATGGAGCCCGGTGAAACATATCCAATGCTGGTATATTTTTATGAGCGTTCGTCAAACACCAAGCATCGCCATTATACTCCCACTCCGAGCCGTTCAGTTATCAACAGGCCTTTTTGCACAAGCAACGGTTATGTAGTATTTGTTCCCGATATAAAATACAAGATAGGTTACCCCGGTCAAAGTGCTTACGATGCTGTTGTAAGCGGTACAAAAAGCATGATCGAACGTTACGATTTTATTGATGCCGACAATATAGGGCTACAAGGACAAAGCTGGGGTGGTTACCAGGTAGCATGGATAATAACACGCACAAACATGTTCAATGCAGCTATGGCAGGAACTCCTGTTAGTAATATGATAAGCGCTTATGGAGGCATACGATGGGCTAGCGGA
>Ga0207421_10000708_pt1 | contig 43189 bp, 50 predicted proteins | sample SodLakKL_010_SED_4_FD_187542 | JGI IMG/M metagenome (GOLD analysis project Ga0207421, IMG submission 187542) | Alkaline sediment microbial communities from Lake Tanatar, Kulunda Steppe, Russia - 8KL_010_SED (SPAdes) (version 2) | ecosystem: Environmental > Aquatic > Non-marine Saline and...
TATGAAAGGGCATTTTGCCGCTGGGAGTGGAAATTCGGGTTTCAACTCTATCATTCGACATCGGTAAAACTTCGGCCTTCACATTCAAACCTTTACATATCTCACTCGTAACCCTCGTTAGGGTTGCACCTCTGTCCATACGAAAAGTTCTATAAAGCTTAATCGCCCTATCTTTATCGCCAATTTTAAGTATCTCTTCGTGTCCCAAGTTATCGAGCATTTCGTGAGTGTAAAAGGTATCGTCTCTAACACCGTACCATTTTTCGTCGTCGATTAATCCTGCCAGAGTGTAAGTAACTGTATCCAAATCCGGGGAAACTCTAAGTCCGGAAACGTAAACATCCTCCCCGGTGTTCACTATTACCGAAATTTCGTCCTGGGGAAGAATCTCCATAAAACCCTGTAGAAGTTTTGGAGTTCCAGTCCCCCCGGATAAAAAAGCTAAAATTTCGATCACCTGAACAAATCTGATTCTGGAGGTCTAAGCAATTCATCCGCAGACCCTTCGCCAAGCTCGAAAGGGACATCTTTGATGATAACACCTGGGGTTTTCTCGTCTGATTCACCCATCACGAGTGAACCAGCTGCAGCTATAGAATCAGGTGGGGCCGTCACGGTCGTTTTTAATTCGTTTCCATATGCATCCTTTTTACCCTTCAAACAATTCAGAGCTTTCATTCCTGCTAATCCAATAGCGAACCCGACCGCACCCAAACGGAATGGCCTTCCCCAACTATCCGAGATTATCACCGCGACCTTCGCATCGGTAGCCTCTTCAATTCTTTCTCTAATCCTCTCAGCGCTCTTATCAGGTTTCTCGGGTAAAATGGTTACATAGCCAGCCTCTACGTTGGAGGCATCGACTCCGGCATTTGCACAGACGAAACCATGCTTAGTTAAAGCGATTAAAACATGATCCATCCTTAAAATTTCTTCCGTCTCCCTCAATATAACTTCCATCTTTGATGGAGGCTCTTCCATTTTCGACGAAAGTTCCCTAGCGCGTTCGCTCGGTTCTATATTATCCAGTTTAATTACGTTACCTTCCGACTTGGATACAACTGTCTGTGCTATGACAAATACATCCTCATCCTCAACCGGAACCCCCTGAAATTCCGCGGATTGCAAAATTAATTCCGGTAGATCGTCTCCCTCCTCCACGAAAGGGATTTCTTTTAGAGGTAAAATTCTCATCAAGATTCCTCTCCTGTCCATAAATACTTTTCACACCGAATTCTTAAATTCGTCGAAGAAGGTCAGAGAACGGGGAGGATAAATCAACGAGACATTCTATAAATCTTATAGGAACGCATCTAATGCTAAGTAGATTGGTAGACATGGTCCAGAAATTTGCAGGAATATCACTGGAAAGAACAATCGTTATGGGAGTTTTAAACTTATCCGGTGAAACTTTTTACCGAGACTCGCTCGTAAAAACCGCGGAAGAAGCCGCCGCCCGTGCAGAGGTAATGGTCGAAAATGGAGCACAGATCATAGATATTGGTGGTATGTCCACCGGCCCCTCTGCAAAGAAAATTTCTCTGAAAAAAGAAAAAAAGCTACTGATGCCTGCAGTTGAAACGGTTATCGAGAGGACGAATGTTCCAATTTCAGTCGACACTCAACGAGCTGAGATGGCAGAAGAGGTGTTAAAGCTAGGGGTCGACGTAATTAATGATATCAGTGGACTGAAGGCGGACACTGAAATGCCGAAGGTTGTTTCCGATCACGGTTGCTATGCGATATTGATGGCAAACCGTATCCGCGACAGAATAAGGACTGCAGAGAAGAGTGGTAAAGATATTTCGACTATGAAGAAAGTTAAGGAAGGCTTAAGGGAAAGCCTCCAAATCTGTAGAGATCATGGAATTAATTTGGATAAAATTTCGATAGATCCAGGTATAGGATTCGGAAGGGATGCTGAAGGAGATATAAGGATAATCGCAAATTTAGTCGACCTCTCAGAACTGGAACGACCGACCTGTATCGGAGTTTCAAGAAAATCATTCATAGGGAAAACTTTAGATCTCGATGAACCTCGCGACAGACTTCCTGCCTCTTTAGGTGTAACCGCGTTGGCATTTATAGAAAGTTCTATAGACATCGTGAGGACCCACGACCCTCGGGAGACCTCCCAACTAATTCGGATGATTGAAGCTGTACAAAAGATGAAAGAGGGATAAAGTGAAGATAATTGGAGTTCAAACCCCGCTCATCAAACCGGGAAATGATTTGGTAGAGATAATTTTGGACTCAATTGAAAAAAACGGGGGGATAGAGCTGAAGAATAATGATATTCTGGTGATCGCCTCTAGCGCCGTTTCTACGGCTGAAGGAAGAACTCGAGATATCGAAAGCGTCACGCCTAGAAAAGAAGCAGAAGAACTTGCCAGAAAAAGCGGTTTGGATGAAAGACTTGTGGAAATCGTTATTCAAGAATCCGATAAGATACTGGATTACTTCGAGGATTGTATTCTAACCCTACGAGACGGTATGTTGAGAATTAACGCGGGGGTAGACAGATCAAACGTGCCAAAAGGAAAGGCTCTTCTGCTTCCAGAAAACCCGGAAGATAAGGCTGCCAAAATCCGAAAAAAATTGGAAAAATATACCGAAAAGAGACTCGGACTTGTGATAAGTGACAGTCATGTCAATCCTCTTCGTCGAGGCACTGTAGGACAGGCAATAGGAACAAGCGGAATCAAAGAGTCCTTAGACCGTCGAACCCAAAAGGATCTCTATGGAAGAGAATTAAAAATCACTTTCCAAGGTATAGGCGATCAATTAGCGACAGCTGCTCAATTGGTGATGGGTGAAGCTGACGAAAGCGTTCCCATAGCCGTAATTCGAGGTACGGAGGCTGCTTTTTCCGATAGACCGGGGAGATCGTTAAAGATTTCCCCAAAAGAATGTGTGTACTCAAAATTAATGGGGTTAAGAAAAAATGATTAAATTCCCTTCATTACTCAATGGGAAGACGAATCCTCCAGCCTTTTGATGACATTTAACTTTCTCTTCCCCACAACCTTTGAAATGGAAACTCTCTCCGCATCAAATACGAAAAGTGTATTCAAGCCCCGAAAACTTTTTCGTATATCATCAATTTCTTCCCAACCTAAAGGGCTGGTCGGGCTTTTCCTTAGAGGAGTATTAATCTGAACCTCATCAGGAGCGATCGAACAAACAATTTCCGCTATCTTTTCGGAAGAATCGCTGTTTTCCCGAACAAACATAACCTCAATAGCGAGCTTACCTGGGAAAATATCTCTAAAATCCATCAAACCTTTCACAATTTTTTCAAATGATAAACTCGGAAAAGGACGATTTATCTCTTTAAATTGGCTTTCATCAGAAGCATCCAAACTAGCCACTACAATATCCGCTTTCGATAACTCCATTCTAACGGCATGCCTATTCATCAAAGTCGAATTAGTTATAACCGCAACGGGAAGATTCGAAATTTTCTTTAAAACTTCTATCGCTTCGCCTAAATTCTGGGCCAATGTCGGCTCCCCAGTTCCGACAAACGTCAAAACATCCGCATCTACTTTGGAGAGAGCTTCTTCAACCTCCCTTTTTATAAGATTTACATCGACAAATTCTTTCCTCTTAATTGTCTTCTCCACAGTTTTCCCCAGAGAACAATAAATGCAATCCAGAGAACAGATTTTGATTCCACCCATACAGATTGGATCGATCCCCAAAGACCTACCTAGTCTCCAAGACGGAACGGGTCCGTACACTATCTCTTCCTTCATGGTATATCCATCTCCAATCCAGCCCTTCCTTTCAAAGAATTCGGAAATCTATCAATAATTTCATCCTTTTTCTCAGTACAGTGAGATGGAACAATTAAAGAGAGATCATTTAAAGTTTCGTAGTCATCAAAACTATGCATCCCTCCGACGAAACCGTAAAGATCTCCAAATCGAGAGGCAGATGAAAGTATTTTACCCACCCCGGGATGGGAACATCCGGCTACAACCACGACCCCTTCTCCGGTCTCGATAATCAAAGACTGTTCCTTCGTTTCGTTCCCTAGCTCTCCAGTAGTCCAAATCCTTTTTCTGATCCTTTCAGTACCCCCAATTTCCCGTAGAGAGTAGTAATTTCTCAATTCCCCCTTTAGATTCTTAGAAAGCGATTCTGGAACATATAATTCGACATCAACTCCATCGAGATAGGTCAAACCTCCTATGTGGTCCCAATGGGGATGAGATATGAATACGATATCTATGTCATCCGGCCGGTTTCCAAATCTCCCTAAATTTTCTATTAAAACCTTTACATACCACCCGGTGTCAAAAAGAATTTTTTCGTCCTTTATCTCCACCAAACATGAAAATCCCCAACCACTTTGAAATCCGCTTTCGGCCTCGTTATCATAAATTATTTTAAAATTCATTCCATTTCATCTCAAGGTAATTATTTCTTTGAAAGATCGAGGGAGATTTTTCTGGAAACTTTGCCGAGCTTTTCAGTTCCCCCTCCCTGGCTTATTATCCTCAAGGCCGCTTTGGCGTCTTCAACGGTCATACCTCCAAGGAAAGAGACTTTACGCTTTCGAAAAATGTCCGGTGCTAGAGGAGTTGTCGGCCCTAAAATAGCTATTTCCCTTGCATTGCTGGATAAATCTATCAAATGATCGATCGTCTTGTTTACTACGCTAATTCCCGTGATTATGGAAACATCTACCTCGGGTAGTATCCGCTCCACGGCCCAGTCCGGGTAAAATCCTTCCTCTCGACGAGAGCCCCTTTCGAAAACAAAAAGTTCTATATTCTTATGAATTCTCTCGATCACTGGCTTGAAATCACCCACCATCCCAACCTTGTCCCCCTCCTTGATCTCGAGGAAATCCAATAGCCGGCCTTCATCACCGTTAACATCGTTATTCAAGATCGCGTTTATGGTCGCTATCCCTATCGATGAATCTACGGCTCGGGGAGACAGTGCCAACTCGGCCAAATTAAGGGCGTCCCCTTCCAGATCTCCGGCCTTATCTACGACTTCACAACACTCGATGGCCTCCTCTACCATCGACCTTGCAATTCCTAGCTTTTGACCTTCCAGTAAAACGGCCGTATATCTAAGACCTATCCTCACGTCAACCGCTTTCCAACCCTTGAGGTCCTTCTCAACGGATTCAAAAAGTTCTTCAACTATCATCATACAACCTCAATAACCATCACTGATCGTTTTTCAAATTCGATTTTATATTATCCCAAACCTTCTTTATCCCTTGTGAGAGCTCTGAATCGGAATATTCGATGACAGTCTGTTCATTAATCATTGCTTCCGTCGCAGCTTCATCGTAAGGCAACCTCCCTAATACAGGAACGTCAAGATTGCGGCAAATATCTTCGATCTCCTCGGTTTTTCCCTCGTTTATATCATATTTGTTGATACACACCGACGGAATCACTCCAAAATGATGAGCGACTTCGAGAACCCTTTTCAGATCGTGAATTCCGGATACTGTCGGTTCGGATACGACAAGGACTTGATCAACCCCTTTTATCGAAGCTATCACGGGACAACCGATGCCGGGAGAACCATCTATTATGATCAATTTCTTCTCATCCACCAATTCTCGCGATTTCTGCCTCACCTGAGTTACCATCTTCCCGGAGGCCTCCTCCCCTATTTCTAACTCCGCGTGGACCATCGGTCCGAATCTGGTCTCCGATACAAATAAAGTACCCGTCTTAGTTTCCTCCATCTCAATAGCATCCTCTGGACAAGCAAAAACACAAGCCCCACAACCCTCACACTTTGCATCAATAATCCTCATCTCGTCGTCAAACGCATTAAATCTACATATATCTCTACAAATTCCACACATAGAACAATCCCTCACCCTAACCGCATTGAAACTTCCAATAAAGTCGATCTCTTCCACAACTTTCGGGTTTAAAATTAGCTGTAAATCCGGAGCATCAGCATCGCAATCCGCCAAAATGACTCTATCTGCAAGAGATGCGAATGCTCCCGCTATGGTTGTCTTTCCCGTTCCTCCCTTCCCCGAGATTATGGTCAGTTGTTTCAATCTATCGACTCCAAAATTCTCTCGTAAAGTTCGGAGAATTTTTCCCTCCAACTAGGCATACACTTGACAAACGGAACTCCCTCAGAGTAAAGTTCGGCAATCCTCCTTTCGTTAGGAATTCTCATCAGTACGGAAATTCCTTCCCTTTCACAATATTTTTCAACCCTATCATCCCCAATACCAACTCTATTCACCACTACACCATAGGGAATCTCCCGTTGATTTAGCATTCTTACTGAATATTTAAGGTCGTGGAGGCCAAACGGAGTGGGTTCAGTCACAAGAACGCAGAAAGAGGAGCCTTCAATGGCTTCAACAGCCGAACAGGCATTTCCTGGGGGAACGTCTATGATGCTGTCTATTTCAGTACCTGCGTTTTTCTTAACAGCCCTAATTACGGGTGACGCCAAGTGTTCTCCGGTTACGAGAATACCTTGATAGAAATCCAATTCCCCCTCCCCCTTCTCAACACTCCCAATTATTCTCGATTCCTCCGTAATAGCATCCTCAGGACAGCCTATCTTACACAACCCACATGACCGGCAGAGTTCAGGAAAAAGCATTGGACCGGTAGGGGGAACTACTATCGCGTTAAATTGGCAAAGTCCGGCACATACTCCACAAAGATTACATTTATCATTATCTATCTTAGGTTGGGGCAGGGTTATTTTCTCCACCTCTTCAAGCTCTACGTCAAGAAAAAGATGACAATCAGGCTCTTCTACGTCACAGTCTAAAAGTCGAACGTTTTCGAGTGAAAGCGCCATATTTAAGGCAACCGTCGTCTTACCCGTCCCCCCTTTTCCACTAGCTACTGCTAATCTCATAAAAAACCTCTAATCACCTTTTAATGTGAATGTTGCTGACAGGCCTCTCTGTCCGTGGCCTCGTCAAGCTTCCCGGACTTCCAATCTTCGATAGCCTCCTCGACCGTCTCACCAGCTCCAATGTAAACTTCGATACCCACTTTTTCAAACATATCTATTGCTCTCGGACCGAGATTTGAACAAAGCATTACGTCCACATCATTTTCAGACATCAACTCGGGAGGTTTTCCAGAGCCACCCATATGATCACTAGTGTTTGGAACGATCTCAACTTCATTCAAATCTGTATCTACTATGGTGAAATTCGGAGCTCTACCGAAATGGGGGCATATCTCCTCATTAAATCCTGAGTTCCCCATTGTGGGGATACCCAATCTCATTCGATTTCACCTCCAAGCTTCCCATTTATAAGGATTCTCAACATTCCCCATCCGCCCTCGACTTAGTTCGGTCCATGACTTCTTCCCTTATCCCCTGAGAAATTTCCTGATAAATTCGCTTTTTTCCCTCATCTTTTCTATCCCTCCACCTTGTCTACAAAAAATTAAATTCATTTTCGAAAGTAAGACATCGATAGGCTCTTTCGATATCAAACCATTTTATAATCTCCACCTTCCACTCTAAGGGCTTTGCCGACCACCAGAGCTTCCGCAATCTTTTCTCTCGCAGACACCAAGGTTCGATGAAAGGTAGGTTGAGAAACTCCCATCTTTTCAGCAGCCTCCTCTTGATTAAGACCTTCAAAATCCTTCAACCTTATAGCCTCCAATTCCTCAATCTTAAGCACGACCTCTTCAGTTGATCCACCCTTTCCAGGGCCGAAATATCTGAAATCAGGCCGAAATCCGACTCTTCGTCTCCTTCTACGTCTAGGCAAATTCTAAACCTCTATTAAAAATTTTGAACGGGTAATCTTCATTTTAATTAAGTTAAGCGACTTTCACTAAAATCCTTCGCCTCTACCTACCTCATCTTTCATCCATTCCCATACGGGCTGCCCCAGTGGACGATTCTAATTTCTCAAGTTTACCGGAGGAAAACTTGTCGATATTTCCTCTAACTGTCCCCGATTCTCCTTTGTAAACTTCGATATTCCAATTATCTAGAGCAGAGAAAGCTTTCGGCCCTACCGATCTCGAAATTAACACATCTGCTCCTTTGTCGCCGACTAGTTGCGCTGCAGCTGTTCCAGCTCCGCTGGACTGAACAGCCGCCGAGTTCTCTACAGCTTCGTTATCAATTAATTCCCCTTCTTGAAATTCCACAAATACGAAATATTGACATCGTCCGAACACGGAACTTACCTGGCTGTCAAGATTTTTCCCTTCTGCGCTTAAAGCTATCTTCATTCATTTCACCGTTTTCCAATTAGATTAGATCCACATTGTGGACATGTGTTTTCGGCACATGGAACTCCTCTTTGGTGGGGTTCTTCGTAACCGCAGTTAGGGCAAAGACAAGTGGTTACCCCACCGCCTCCTCTGCCCTGCCCTCGACCAGATCCTGACTGACCTCTACCTTGAACCATTTTCATAACCTCCATTCAATATTTCAGACCTTCAAGTGTATCTACAATTTCACTCAACTGATTCTCCAGACTTTCTATCCTTTCCTCAAGCTTCACTATCCTATCATCTTCGGAAGGTTGTGATTTTTGCTTAGATGCTGACGGCGATGACTGTTGCTGAGGACCACCAATAGGTTGCTGACCTTGCTGTGGTTGCCTTGAACTTTGCATTGGTTGGGGGCTTCTTCTCATTCCTCGACCCATACCCATTCCGCGACGTCCTCCACCCATTACCCTTTTACCGGCGGAAGTTGCATCCGAAACAGGTTCCAACTCTCCATTAATATATTTGAGAACGGCTTCTCTAACGCTCATACCTGATGCGGGAACCATCTTAATTCCGGCCTGGTTAAAAACTGAAGCGACGTTGGGACCAAAATTGCCAGAAATCACGGCCTCGGCATCCTGATTTGCTACGAAACCCGCAGCTTGGATCCCTGCGCCGCTCATCGCATTTGCATATCGGTTTTGCGTTACTTCGGCATTTTTAATTTCTCCGTTTTCGGCATCAACGATAGTATAGGTCTGGCATCGACCGAAGACGGGTGATACTTGGTCTTCCACTCCGCCTTCCTGTGTAGCTACAACTATCTTTAGCATTCTTATTACCTCTTATTCTTTTCTTTTTTTCCAAATTTTTACTTGCTTTGACTTCGCAGTTGTTTTATCCGATTTTTGATTTGTTCCACCTGATTTTCGAGAGATTCGATCTGATCTTCCAACATTCGAATCTCTTGCTCCTTTGAAGTTTGTGCCGGCATCTGTAGTTGAGGGGTGGGAGAGTAATCAGTTTGGAGCGTCGATGGTTGTGGTTGTGCCGGTCGTGCGCTGTACTGCTGGCTGAACCAGTCCATAGCCTGTGGTAACTGTCCCGTTTGTTGTAGGTACTGGGCTCCGGGGGGAATTCCACCCCAACCGGGGCTGTATCCAAATCTCATCCATCCGGGTAAACCGGTTGCGTAGAACATGTTTCTATGTCCATGCTGTCCCATTTTGATCACTTCCTTTCACCAAATTCCGTATGCCGGTTGGGCTTGGTACGATGGATACTGGTAAGGATCACTATATCCGGGGTAATTTGGTGCCTGATAGGTCACTGGAACGTAAGGGGTGGTTCGACCTGGCGACCACATCGATTGACCAAAGTTACCGTATCCTCTTCCGCGGGCATAGTTGCCAAAGCCTCTGACGAAACCTCGACCTCTACCTCCTCCACGGCCAGAACCAGTACCTCGACCGTAGAATCCGGTTCCTCGACGAAAACCCATACCCATTCGTGGGACGGGGTTCGCAAATCCAGGAGCACTAAATCCTGCACAATAACCTGCAGCTCTTCCAGTCATAGGGCCCATTCCCATGGGACCTGTTCCATCTCCTCTTGGCATTTCATTACACCTCTTATGAATATTTATTCTTTTCGATTAGGAATATATATTCATTAATATTTAAATGTTAACTATAATTAGTATGAAGTAACACGAAATAGTCCGTTAAGAAAAAAAGCAAAAGATAAACTCCATCAAAAATGTAAAAAGATACGGAAATGAGCACAAAAAAATCGTGAAAAGAAATGAAAGTCTAGAAGTTCCTAATTTTATCTATAATATACTGAGGATTTAGAGAATACCCTAGAGATGACTCTATAACGCAGGAAACATCACAAATATCGCATTTTTCTGCCCTCTTACAAAATTCCTCGTATTCTTTACTCTGAAAAATTTCCTGGAAGGAAATATCATTAATATTACCCCAATATTTATCCAATCCATCATCACACGAATTGACTTCACCGTCCGCTTCCACCTTTACGAAAAGTTTGGGGTAGTGACACACGTAATTTTTTCCGTCGAAAAAATTTCTAAGGTAAGGAAGAGAATTAACTATCCTACTTCCACTTTTTTTGTATTTAGCAATTTTAGCAAATATCCGTTTTAATTCCCCATCCGAAAATCTGTATTCTTCATTTTCCTCATTCACTTGCATAGGTTCGAAGGAAATAGGAACTTCCAAACTTTCAGATAGTCCAACTAAACCGCCTATCTTGTCCTTATTCGCTTTTGCAATGACACTATTAATCACAATCCTAGTTTCTGTCTGCTTCCATGCCTTAATCCCATCGATCGCCTTCTGTAAAATCCCATCAACTCCCCGCAATTCATTGTGAAGAGAATCGGCCGAATCTATTGACACGATAAGAAAATCTGTATTCGGGGCTAATTCGTCCCTTCTCTCCTCTAATAAATAACCATTCGTAATGATCTGAGTTATAAAACCTTCACTTTTTGCACATTCCAATATTTCATGCAGATCTTGACGTAGAAGAGGCTCACCACCCCACGCAGTGTAACTCACAATCCCCGCTTCTCTCGCCTTTCTGAGCATAGAAAATATTTCGGATAGGGACATATCATTGTTGTATTGAGAAGACCGCTTCCAAAGGGCACAAAATTCACATCTGGCATTGCACAATGAAGTCACCATATGGGACAGGAATAAGGGCGATTTTGAAACAAATCTGTTCCTAAACGCCATAGTTAGGTTTTCCAATATTTTCTCTCTCATCATCTATATCATCCTTCAATTTTTCCCCTTACTTTTATCAACTCTGGATTTATTCCTTAATTCTCAACTGGAAGTAGAGGAATTACCCCAAAGGATAATCTTCTCTTTATGAGGAAATCCTTACTCATAAAATGTTCCACTTTGGTTTGAAGCGGTTTAGTTTAACAACCTTTAAACTCTCGAGGATATTTCTAACGACTCATCGACTACTTCGACCGGATTATCACCGAGGATTACAAAGAGGGGTTCTTTTCCCCACCCCGCCGTCTCATAAAAAATCTTTGGAATGCCCCCATGAGATTCATGTAGATATTCAATTTTCCACGGCATCGACTTTATTTCTCCTTTCTTCGATTTATCCGGTTCCTCGGATCGGTCGATTTCACCAACCTTTAAAGATTCCTCCTCTGCATAGTTTTCTATTACCGTCATTATCCTATCATTAAACTTTATATTTATGCCAGCTCTGAAAGAGGGTTTGAATTTGCTTATCTCCAGTATAGCCCTTGCCATGTGGTCCGATACTCCAAATTTCGGAGAACCGGATGCCTTTGGAAACCCCCCGACAACAGTAATCCTCCCGTCTATTCCCGCTACATCCTCCCTATCGCTCGGTTCCGGTTTTGAATACACGAGATTTGTTCTGACTTCAGGTATAAGATTCGTAAAAGCGGAAGCTTCCTCCAATCTATTTACAGCCTCCGTTAAAGAACCCAGAACCTTTATCCTCTCATCATTTTCGCTCAAAAACACACTTCTTCACCCATCTAACGTTTCAAAATAGGCAGGCCAAAACGGATCGGATGCTACAGGTTTCAACTTTTCTTCCTCCCCATCCGACCTAACGAACTTCCTTTTACCGTCGTGCATCTCACCGATCTCCCAACAATCTATATCGCCATCCTCAAGAGACTTAATGGCCCGGTCTACATTTTCCGGCGGGCATGTAGCGAGTAACGTCCCCTCGCTTATCGCCTTTAATGGATTTATTTGAAAGTAATCACAAATCTTCGAGATCACTTCATCCACTTCAATCCTATCTTCGTAAATAGTACACCCTAAACCGGAAGCATCCGCCAATTCAAATACACCGTTAAGCAATCCCCCCTCGGTAGCATCGTGCATAGCGTTGACATGCTCGGACAAAATAAGAGAATCTTCGACTACGGTGATGTCGAAAAAATATTCCTTTGCCCTTTCGACCATTTCCCCCCCATATTCCTCACTAAGAGCTTTTTCCGCCTGCCTAGCTAGAGTACTCGCCGCCTGGAGTGCCGGACCCTTCGTCATTAGAATTTTATCCCCCTCACGAGCATTGGTAGGTGGAGTCAAATCTGATTCCTTCCCCTTACCAAATACCGTCGCACCTCCGTTTAGAGGATATTCAATACCTGGATACACTCCGGTGTGCCCACCTACAATACTTATTCCCAGATTATCACATTCCTCAGATATTTGTTTCCAAATCCCCTCGAACAGTTCAAAATCAATACCAGGAGGCAACAATAAACAAATCGTCATATATTCCGGTTGCACGCCAAGAACCGCAACATCGCTGGCACATATATGCACAATAGACCAACCAAAATCCGGCATAATTGCATCCATTCCAAAGGTAGGATCCTCAGCTATGACCATCACCTCATCCTCCGACTCCTTCAACCTAATGGCTGCGGCATCAACACCATTCTTAGGACCTATCACAACATTCTGATTTCTTCTTCCAAGGTTTTTCTGTATAACAGCATCGAAAATTGATCTATCTATCTTTCCTATTTCCGGCATTTTCATTTTTTTAACCAGTTGAAATATTTCTCAGGACTGTTTTAATACTTTGATACCAGTCGATCATTTTGTTAATAGTAATAACGATTTAACGTCAACATCGAAATTTATTCCCTAGCATGAGAATTGAATAAAAAAACGAGATGGTTGCTTTCTAAACTAGAAATGTATAAATTATAACTACAGTAAGCCCGTTTGTAAATATAGAATATAATTTTAAATCTTAGTCTGGAAAAAATAATGTCCGAAATATGATTTGGACAATAATATGCCGGGGTGGCAGAATCTGGTAATGCGCCGGCCTTGAGAGCCGGTGGCCCTTCGGGCCTTCTGGGTTCAAATCCCAGCCCCGGCGTCTATATATTTTTCAGATAACAAATGTCAAACAATAAAACATCACTTAAATTTTCAAATTTCGATCACTCAGGAACATAATAGATGTCTAATTTTTTCAATATCTTTACAAGAAAGCCATAAAAAAGGAAAAAAAGGAAAATCTCACTTTCTTAATACCATCTCTTCGCCACAGCAGATAAAGGAGCAGTCGTCACAAGATCCTTCCTCTTCGTGCTCACATTCTTTTACGACTTCGATCTCCAGACCGCATCCCGAACAAGAGTACTTTTGCCCTTTAGCCATTAAGGCACAACTTTTTGCCAATTCATCACCCCATTTACTCTATTAATAACTAAGATATTAAAAACTATGGAAAGGGGATCAATTAAAAACGTTAATTCAGATTTAGTACAAAATTTCGTTTTAAATAACTTAAACATAAAAGATACCATAAACTATGGTTAAAGAACGAACCAGTGACTCACATAGGTATCAAATAGGGGGAATCAAGATTAAAAAGAGAGTTAATAAGAATGGAACTTGAACTAGCTGAAAAAGAGTAAAGAGACATTTTCAGATTTTACCTAACAGATTAGAATTTTTATTACGTTTATCGGGTTTCGAACTCGTCGATTTGTGATTTTAACTCTTGAGCCATGCTAGAAAGCTCCTGAGTCGCGGAAGACTGTTCTTCGACTGCGGCCGTCAACTCCTCGGCGTTCGAAGAAGTTTCTTCCGTCTGCGCCGAAGTCTCCTCCGTAATTGAACTGACCTCCTCCAAGGCGTCGACTATCTCCTCGACGTCCTCCTTCTGATTTTCCGACTCCTTGACAATAGACCTCGCAGCTTCGAGAGTTTCCTCAATCACGGACTCCACCTCTGCAGAAGCTTCAAGAGAACTCTCCGCCGACTCCTTACTTCCCTCAGCCTCCGACTTAGTCTCCTCAATAACCTCCACCGCATCTTCAACCCTGTTAAGCACTTTATCGATAATCTCGGAAATCTCCTCAGCAGACTCTCTAGTATTTTCCGCGAGCCTCCTTACCTCTTCAGCTACAACGGCAAACCCGCGACCGTGCTCCCCGGCATTAGCCGCCTCGATCGCTGCATTGATAGCCAAAATATTCGTCTGCTCAGCGACATCCGTAATAACCTCAACAGTCCTCTCGATCTCCTCGGAACTCTCCTTCAAAGACTCCACAGTCGAAGCTGCCCTATCGACACTATCCGCAATCTTATTCATCCTATCAACCGCATCACCGATTGCCTCCTCCCCTTCCCTAGCCGCACGAGTCCCAACCTCAGCCCTCTCCTCGACCTCTTCAGCCCGTTCAAGCACAGCATCACTCGCCTCCGAAACTTCCTTACCCGTCGAAAAACTATCACTAATCTTCTCCGCCTGCCTCTGAGCTCCCTCTGCGATCTCCTGAATCGCTTCAGTAACTTCCTCAGTACTCGTATCCATCTGCTCTCCAGCAGACGCAAGATCCTGAGCAGTCTCCGACACACTCTCCGCATTACTCCTAACAGTCTCAATAAGCTCATTAAGATCATTAATCGTATCATTAATATTCTCCTTCAACTCTGCATATTCTCCGGACATATCTGACTCGACCTTTGTGGTGAAATCTCCCTCGGACATGCTATTCATCACCGTTATCAATTCGGTCAACATATCCTTCCAGCTTTTTACAGTGCCATTGATGGACTTTTTTATATCTCGGTAATCTCCACTCATTTCCGCTTCGATCTCAGCATCAAGTTCCCCTCTTCTCAAACTTTCCATGCTGTCCTTTATTTCACGCAAAGCTTTTTTCCGCTCTGTAACATCCTTGGAAATTACGGAAACTCTATCTACCTCGCCCGTTTCAGGGTTCTGGATCGGCGAGACAGTTCTAATGTAATAGCCTTTTTCGCCATGATCAACCTCCTGAGTTTGAGCCTTGCCTGTAGAAAGAGCTTTATTAACCGTTTTTTCCAAATTTTCAGCATCATCATCGTCATGCAGCTCGTGGAAACGCCTACCGACCATTTCATCCAAACTCATCTCGTGAACCTCAAGCTCAGATTGGTTGGCGAAAAGAATCTTGCAGTTTTTATCTAAAGCGAAAATAGGCTCTTCCGTTCCTTTAAGCAGAGAGGAGATCTCTACTTCTAATTTATCTTTCTCCATTGATCTTGCACCTCCCCAAATGAGCAAATTTTAGCTTAGTTAAGAATCATCCATTATTTAATTAAAAATCTCGTGAGCAATTATCTAATTTGATAATTATCACTCCATATTGAAATTTTGAAATCTCAATAAACTTTTTCTAAAACAGTATACAGATTACTTCAGGAGACCTTTAAAAATAATTCCTAAGTACCGTAGATTTTAATTATTCCCTAAAAGTCCTCTACCAAATTACAGGTGCTTTATACCGACCAGAATTCCTATAAACAAATTCATTTTTTGAACTACGGTTCATTAACCTGATTCATCCGAGACACGTACCTTAAAGAGATCAATTTCCTTTTTACCTAGAATATCTTTAGAAATATGCTCTAAATCACCCTCCGAGGCATCCTTTATCTCTCTCCAAACTTCATCTTTCAAATTCACGGTCAAGGACTTTCCTTCCTTGAAAAAAGTCGCTTCGGGACGCTCCTCATCTTGAATTTTTATGTTTCCCTTCCCGAGAGTACATCCTGTAGAGAATTGTATTCCGTCGACTATGCATGATAGAGGAGGCCCTATCCCGGTCTTAACCAAGGCCTCCATCTTAAAAGGATCTTCTCCAAGCTCTCTATTCGCAATTTCACCCATTTTCCACCCCACCACAAGATATGGACCCATGTGGCCGTGAAAATCCGTTAATCCTTTAAATATTTTATTTTCGATTTCCATATTCACCAGACCTCCCTGAGATATCTAATAAACCTTTTCCCTTTTTCCTCTTTTTAGAGAAAACGACCGAAAATACGAAAACAACTGCGGTAACTATAACTATGGACGTTCCGACGGGAAACCCGAATTGAAGGGATATCCAAACACCGAGAAGGGTACAAATTACTCCTATTATGGGGGACAAAATAAAAACCTCCTTGATATCGTAGGTATACTGATTCGCCGAAGCAGCAGTATTTACTATTAAAGCATATACCAGAAGGCCGCCGACAAATTTCAGAGAGAACGCTACAGTGAGGCCTGTCAAAAACAAAATCGTGAAATAGAACGGACGAGTGCTGATTCCGGAGGCCTTCGCCATTTTCCTATCGAAAATTATGGCCATAAACTCTTTTTTAAACAAGCCGATTATAATTACAATTCCTATCGAAAGTAAAAACAACAAAATCAAATCGTGCCATGTCAGCGCGAAGACGCTACCCCAGAGTATGGATAGCGCAGCCCCCGTCTCTGCTGGCCCAGGATGGAGATTAATGAAGATAAAACCGAGCGCCATAGTGACCGAGAAAGATACTCCAGTAATCACCCCCGGGCTCAACCTCGCCTTTTCCGAAACGGGACCCAGCAGGATAGCCACCAGAACGGCGAAACCGACGGCCGTAAGGAGCGGTTCGACGGAAAGCAAAAGACCCAGTGCGGCCCCGGCGAAAGCCGCGTGCGCCATCGAAAAACCGATCGAAGAAATGTCCATCTGAACTACAAAAGTACCCATCATCGAGCAGGTAAACCCTGCCAAAACGGCGCCGATAATAACTCTAAGGACGAGACCGGTTGGTAGGGGAATCATCCTTATCCCCCTAGGCTAAATCCGTAGACGGACTTCCAAGTTTGAGACTCGATTACTTCCTGAGGATTCCCCTCGAGAACTATCTCCCCTCCGTTCATTAAAACTATCTTCGAGGAAACCCTTGGGACGGAACCAAGGTCGTGCGTGACCATCAGGGTAGTCAATCCTCGCCTCTCGAAGATTTGCTCTATCAATTCTTGGAGTTCTTCTTTCGCCTTCAAGTCTAGATCGGAGAAAGGTTCGTCCAACAAGAGTATTTCCGGCTCTTTAGCCAATACCCTTGCCAATAGCACCTTTTGCTGCTCGCCGCCGGAAAGTTTTCCGATCGGTTTCTTAGCAAATTCAGCGATCCCGACCAAATCCATACAGTCGTAGACCTTCTCCCAGTCCTCCTCCCCCGGCGATTTGATGAGTCCAATCCGTCCCGCTCTCCCCATCATAACCACATCCTCTACCAAGAAAGGATCCTCAGTTGAAAATGTAAAGCTTTGAAGCAAATATCCTATTTCCTTTCTGACATCCGTCCCTCTCTTTTCAACGTCCTTACCCAGCACGGTAACGTCACCGTTCGTATGATCCAATAACCCATTTACGGACTCTAAAAGTGTCGTCTTTCCAGCCCCATTAGGACCCATTACGCAGACGAATTCGCCTTTATCAATCTTTAAATCTATATTCCTTATCGTAGGGAACTCTTCACCTTCGTAAATCGTGGTTACATTATTAAGTTCAATACAAGACATGGCCTACACCTCATCGAACGAAAAACGTGAACTTATTGACATCGTAATAGTAAACACCCCTAAGGTTCATAGGACTCCACTGCCGAGAAAAGAATCTCCGCGTTATTTCGGATCATCTCACAGTAAGTGTCCTCCGGGAAGTTCCTGAGTACTACGTGCTCTATTCCGGTGTCCGATGACACGCCCTTACCCACATCGGTCCCGCTGGGTCTGTTGCTTATTATAATAGTGACATCTTCGTCTTGGACCGTACCGACCAACTCTCCTGGAGACGTGTGTTCGGGAAACGAAAAAACCTCAACGACCTCGAAACCGATCCACTCCACAAACCCCTTCTGGAACTGTTGAGTTATCACCCTCACATCATTAACCCCCACCTCTTGCGCCCGATCGAGCAGGTCATCTCCACAATCCTCGACCGAAGATATCAGTAGTTCCTTTCGATCCTCGATCGTATCCTCCTTATGGGGATATACGGACGTCATCACATCGGCAATGTTCTCGATATGTTTTATCGCTCCAGGAACTGGGCCCCAGGGGTCCTCAGGTCCCACGTTGAGCGTCACGTCTGTGTTTCCCGAGGCCTCAATTAAGTCATCCAGCCATCCCCCCTCGTGCCCGAGGGTCAAAATTAGATCCGCTTCAGCAACCGCGCTCACATCGGCAGGTTCATAGTCGTGCTGTCCGGGACATTCCCCGGCAGGGACGATCGAATGGACTTCTATCTCATCCCCCCCGATCTCTTCGGCAAAGTAGGTCAGGTTATAGGCGGTGGACACTACATCGGCCTCGTAGGGTTCTCCCTGCATAAGAGAGTAGTTGGCCGTAAAAGCGACGAGTATAACTATGATAATTCCAATGCCGACCTTCACGGCATCGACCTTCCCGTAATCCCCTCTCGCTCTCTCGAAAATTTTTATTCCCATTTTCGTAACACAATTACGAGTGAAATCACACTTTCTTATAAGCATTTCGGTATAAGTAACACGCTCGTCTCTTTCTTATGTCACTAATATTCGTGAACCGGAACAATTAGGAGAAACTCATCACGGTTTAGAAACCATTACTTCAGTAGCTTTCACCACGGCCTCTATCTCGTCTCCCTCTTTCAAATCCAAATCTTCCGCCGCCTCCCTCGTAATAAAGGCAGTCATTTTCGACGGCTCAACTTTTAACTTTATCTTCGCTCCCACTTCCCCAAGTTCCACTCCCTCTATCTTTCCCTTCAGGTGGTTTCTGGCGGATAATTTTGTAGACACGTTTTCCCAAAATGTCTTTTCCTTTACCATATTATTTAAAACATCACTCATCCACATGTATCTCTTTACAAGTCTCATTCCGCGGTCCGTTAGGTTCGAACCTCCACCCCCAGCCCCACCCTTCTCTGTCTCGACTAATTTCTGATCAAGTTTTTCTTCAAGTTTCTTTATTATTCCCCAAGCATGTCTGTAAGACATCCCTAACTTCTCCGCCGCCTTGTTCAGGGACCCCTCCTCCTTTATTGCTTGAAGAAGCTCTATCCTCCCAAGGCCACCTAAGTCCTCCCCTCCCTTTTGAAGCCACAATTTTATAGTCGGTTCTATTCGATCCTTTCGATTCATTTCTATCTTTAATTTACCGTTTAGGCCTAATAATAGACAACCTAGAAAATTAACTCTCCCGAGATAAATTTCTCCGTCTTTTCATTCCTCGGATTTTCGAAAAGCTCCTTTGTCCTTCCTTCCTCCAATATCTCACCATCGTAAAGATGGGCGGTCCGCTCGGATAACCTCCTGGCTTGAAAGAGCGTATGGGTGGCTATCGCCACGGTAGTATTGCCATCTTCTACTATCTTCCGGATAGCCCTCTCGACGATCTTTGCATTCCCAGGGTCGATGTTTGCCGTAGGTTCGTCCAATAGCAAGAGTTCAGGGTCAGTGACAAATGCCCTTGCAAGTGCAATTCTCTGTTGTTCCCCCCCAGATAGGTCCTTTGCGTTTTTCTCCGCGTGATCTTGCATCTTAACGAGTTCTAGAGCTTCCGAAACTTTCCCCTCAATTTCCAACTTTGGAAAGTTTCGCATCTTTAATCCATAAGCTACGTTTTCTTCGACGGAAGAATTAAACATTGTCGATTTTTGAAAAACGAGGGTAACTCTTTTATTTAGCTTGTAAAGTTCATCTATCTCCTTACCTCTATACAGGTATCTCCCGCTAGTTGGAGTGTCGAGAGTTGCCAATATACGCAACAAAGTGGTCTTACCGGAACCGTTATGTCCGATAAAAGCTAATAGCTCCCCCTCTTCTATTTCAAGAGATATCGATTTCAAAGCTTCAAAGGAGTCGAACTTTTTCGTAACTCGATCTAATTCTATGAAAACTATCGTCCATCCCTCCTGAAAAGGTTTAATATCATACTGATGCTGAAAACTATCAGAAGTAATATTATTCCAAGAGCTATGGCCACACCGATTTCTCCTCGAACTGTATACATCTGGATCGAAGTGGTTAGAACTCTCGTGTTGAGAGCGCTGCCAGTAACCAAAATATTCCCCCCTATCATCATTGCTATACCTAGCTCCGCTATCGCTCTGTTGAAACCTGAGACAATCGAGAGAATAATGCCGTTTATCCCTTCTTTAAGAACAGTTATCGTGGACTCTAGACGGCCAGCTCCCAATGTGATTGCTAATTCTCTGACGTCTGTTTCGACCGATTCAACTGCACTTGCAGTAAAACTTACCACGATAGGGGTGATCAGAATTGCTTGACCTATGCTGATTCCTAGAGGTGTATAAATAAGGTTTAGGAAACCGAAGGGTCCTCGCGGCACCAGCAAAAGATACAGGATCAGTCCGAGAACAACTGTCGGAATACCGATCAAAGAATTAAAAAGACCTCTTACGAAACTTATTCCTCTAAACTCGTACATGCCCAGAGACACTCCAATGGGAATGCTCCAAACAGAAGCGATCAAGGTAGCAATCCCCGAGACATATATCGATCTAAGAGCGATGCTCATCACTAGGGGATCACCGGTAATGATAAGGTGTATAGCCCTTCGGATTCCCTCTAAAATAAATTCCAACGACATTTTATTCTGCTTTTACTTTTTCATTTTTCTTAATTTTCGTGAAACTCGATATTATATTCGGACGCTTGATATCTGTATTCTTCTGGACACTCCGTTCCATCTATTAATCCGAATTCTACGAGCCAACTATATTCTGGATCTGCACTTTTCCCACCGTCGAGAACTTCCACAGCCGGATGGAATAATGTCCGTCCGAATTCTTCGACACCATATTCGCCGATCAATTCTTGTGCTTCGCTAGAAGTAAGCCATTTTGTAAATTCCATTGCTCCTTCAAAGTCTCTGTCGTATTCCTCTGGGTTGACTGGTATTACTCCATAGACGTTCGTCAATTCCTTTCCTTCGTCCACGAGCACTTCCAGATCTATGAGGCCCTTCTCCCTGTACGACAGGTACGTGCCCATGTCTGCGAGCGTATAGGCGTCTGCGGTGTCACAGAAGTTTAGGGTTTCCCCCATTCCAGATCCTGTGCCTCTGTACCATTCCATTCCCTGGACATCCTCTTCGTAAGATAAGTCAGCAGACTCCCACAAGTTTATTTCCTTTACGTTTGTGCCTGATCCATCCTCTCTGGAAGCCCAAACCACATCTTCCTCGTTCCTTTTCTCATATATCCTTTCCAGTGCATCCGCCGGTGGCATCCCTTGTATTCCTGCAGGATCCTCAGCGGGCCCCACTATAGTGAAGAAATTATAGGCGATTACCTTCCTATTTACTCCGTAACCATCTTCCATGAATTCTCTCTCTGCACTCTTAGCGTGAACCAAGATTAAGTCAGAGTTTCCCATTTTTGCATCTTCAATCGCTGCACCAGTTCCCTTAGGTATGAAATGTAACTCTGTTCCAGTGTCTTCTCTAAAGGCCGGCCCCACAGCATCCTCAAGGAGACCAGTATCGTAGAGACTCGTCGTCGTCGAAACAGTCAGAATCCTCTGTTCCTGCCTGTATAGAGTCTGATAATACCAAATTGCGCCGGCGATCGCTGCTACTCCTATAATCACTGCTAAAACTAATACCCTCTTATCTTTCAATCTTTTCACCTCGGTAATTGTTGAGAATATTTAATTTATAAGCTTTATGTCTATGTAAACATAACGAATATATTAGTCGTGATAGGGTGCTGATTCTTCCCACTAAGTGAAACTTATCCGCAAAAAAATAATGTAATCCCCATCGCCCTGTTTTTTTTAAAACTAATAGTAGGAAAGGAGGTGGATCTACTTACATCACCTCGAATAATCCCTATCTCTCCCGCACTTCTTTCTCTACATGCTCTACTACAAAAAAATCCACTCTATGCATTCGCACTCAGAACATTCGGAAGATTCAGGGTTTTCGTAAACGATGCCGAAAAAGCTTCCAAAGGGTAGAAATAGGCGTATATTTTTCACTATTTCTTCGAATTTTTCGCTTCTCCATTACGGCACCAATAATATCTCCTTTATCTTTTTTTATTTGAAGTGTAATCTAAAACGTAGTAAACGATGTTACGGAACCTGACGTCGCTGATTTTGACAACATAGAAATCCTCGATAAGGTCCTTTCACTTCCACGATATTTTACCTTCCGGTATAAAAGGAGAGCTTATGGGGGCGTGAATATAAAAGGACCACTCTCAGCACTCACCAATTGTTAAATTACTTCATTGTGGCAAACCAGCAGACATAATATGTACGAGTACACTTCACGAATTTCGAGGTATTAGATTTTTTTCAGACAGACATCGACTCTTACACCGCCTAATTCCGAATCCTTTACCTCCACATCAGCTCCATAAATCTCTGCAATTTCTTTAATCAAATACATGCCTAGGCCGGACCCTGCATTTTCACCTTTTCTGTAACCTCTTTGGAAAATATCATTTTTACAGTCATCAGGAATTCCCTCGCCGTCATCCTCCACTATTAATAAACAATTTTCATCCATCTCCAAAGTTCTAACTCTTATCAAATCCCCTCCCGAATGCCTTACCGAGTTCTCAACCAAGTTTGAGATGAGTTCCTCAAGTAGGGATCCCCCCCAAACCATAACCTCCGAAGTTTCTAACTTTACACTAATATCGGCCTCTGACAATTGATCACGTTGTTTATCAAGGGCATCTCTCAATATTGGATTTAAATCGACCTTATCTGCCTTTTTCTCACCCTCGACATCCCTGAGAGTTTTAACCTTTTCTATCAAGTCGATACTCTCTTCGATCATATTTTCCATTTTTTCGACGTATTCTCTCTCAGCTTCAGAAATATCTCTTTCTAGTAAAAGCTCGACATAACCCCAAACGATCTCCAGATTATTGAACAACTCATGTCGCAAGAGTGAATGCAAAAATTCTTCTCTCTCCTCAGCCTTTTTTCGCTCAGTAATATCACGGGCAAACCCGATCACACCCTTAACCTTTCCGGCATCGCTTTCCTTCGGAAGTTTATCGGTCTTTCTCCACCTCGTCCCGTTTTCAGTCTGATAAGGTTCTATAATATCAAGTTTAGACTCCCCCGATTCTATAACCTCCTGATTATCTCTATTCATTTTCTTCGCCTGCTCTTCCGGAAAAATTTCTTCGAGATGTTTTCCCTCAATCTCTATTTTAGGAACTCCCAGAAAATCCGCTAGAGTCTGGTTCACCTTAATAATTTCACCATCCTTATCCGTAATGAAGACCATAGCAGGGAAGTTATCTAGAAGTAATTGCGTCTCTTCCTTCGATTTTTCTAAATCCTTTTTCCTCAACCAACTTTCTACCTCTTGAACTATCGCATCTGCCAAGACACTGTACTGCGTCTTCGGGTTCCCACCCTTCTGAAGGTAACGGTTTGCCCCCAAGTTTAACGCCTCTCTCGCCACTTTCTCCCGGCTATGTCCGGTAAATATGATGAAAGGAATATCGCTATCCTTTTCACTCCTTACAATTTCCAGAAGTTCGAGTCCGTCTCTCCTGGGCATTTTATAATCCGAAACTATAGCGTCAAAATCTAACTTCTCAAAAAGATTTAAGGCTGTATCAGCGGAAGTTGAGGTTTCTATATTAAAATCCTCTTTTCTTTTCAGAAAAATTTTTGCCTGTTCTAGAAATCCAGGTTCATCATCAACGAGTAATACTTTCAACGTTCTAACCTCATCGAACTAAGGAAACTATTCTTTAAACCAGCTCACTTCCTTGATTTTATCGAGTATTTCCTTCTTTTCCTCTGCTCGGAACCGCATCCGGCCTTGGAAATACAATTCCACATCGTCCCCAGACCTTTCATATTTTTCTACAGTCGAAAATTCCGCAAAGTCCGGATTCACGACCCTAGCAATATTCTCATCCGACGTATTCAAACTTACCTCCTCGACCCCCTCTAGACTTACAATCTCGTTATCCTCCATCTGTATAGTCATCTCGTCCCCTTTGATCGTGACCTTATCAAAAGATCCCTCCGCAGACTCCGAAGCCTTATCAAAATATCCCGAATCTACAACCTCCTTAGGAATAGGCCTGTCACAATAAGGACAGGTATAATCCTCAGAAATTTCATCGGAAGATATACCATGGTTACAATATCCACAAATATATCTCGGCCTTACCGTCCCCCCACAAGTCCGACATTCATCACCCTCCAACCTCTTCTCCGGATTAATTCTCTGACCACAATTTTTACATATATATTCCCAAGACATTTTCATCGACCCAAACACAATAGAGATTTTTATAAAATAAAATTAAGGGGAGGAATTATCGAAACTGATAACTTGAGAAAGCTTTAATTTACTTAAATCTCAGATCTCGTTGTATTTAGATACTTCAGGATCGATTAACTTTATCTAGGACCTCTATTTTGCTGAAAATCTTACTCATTAAACTTCAAATGGATTTCATACAAATAGGAAAAAGAGAAGAGTTCCCTAACAGAGGATTTATAAGAGTTTCTATCCATCCGTAGAGCTATGATTCGAAAACAGAACCCCAAGTCTTTGAAATAGCGAAATCTTGACCTTCCTTCTTGACTACAACTTCCATTTCCTTGCTACCGTCTAACCCAAACCTCTTCAAATTATCAAAGTTTGACTCATCCAGGAAAACACTCAAAAAATCGAGCTCTTCATCTCCCTCAGATTTATCATCTTCTTTCTTCTCTGCCTTCAGCTCTTCATATCTTTCCCTAGCTGCGGTCTCGATGTCCCTTCCATCTCCTAACTTCAATATTACATTCAACAGGATTAGCCTCCTTTTCTTTGAGATACGAAACTCATAGACATGTGTCTATATCTTTCTTTCAAACTTTTTTACTCGTTCCGATTTAATTCTCCCTTATGATTTTTGAAAATGATAATTAGGATAAAAATTATCTACTAGAGGAAAAAGAGATGTCGGATTTCGCCAAAAAGGAATAAAGACCCTTAAAGGAACAAAAAAGATATCGAACCAAAACAAGTTAATATTCTAAAAGACATATTCGTATCAAAATGTGCCTAGTTACCTTTTCAACCCTACAATTTCCGAAATCTAGTAAGATATGATAAAAAATAGGTTAGGTCCAAGAATGAATATACTATTTATCGACGACCAACCTGAGATCCGAGAGCAGGCGAAAAAGTTTCTCGAAAAGGAAGAGAAAAAGTTCAAAGTGTTTACTGGTAGATCTGCCGAAGCAGGAATGGAAGTCTTAGAAAATAGAGAAATCGACGTTATAGTATCTGACTACAGAATGCCTGAAAAGGACGGTCTGGATTTCTTACGAAAGTTGAGAAATAGAGGAATTGAAATTCCATTCATCTTATTGACCGGAGTGGGAGGAAGAGGAGTTGCGGAGAAAGCCTCGGCAATCGGGGGCGATCATTTTCTATTAAAAGGTACCGATCCAAAAAACACGTACAAAATTTTAGCTGATTACATAAAGAACGCCTACACCGAGAGAAAAGAAAAAGTCGAAACTTCGAATGAAGAAGAGGAACCTGAGAAAACGACCATAAAGATCCTGTTCGTCGACGACGAACCTGCACTAACGGAACAGGCCAAAATTTTTCTTGAAAAAGAAAACCATAATTTGAAGGTTATAACTGCCAATTCCGCAGATAAAGGCTTCAAGAAACTTGACAAGGAAGATTTTGATGCCGTAGTTTCCGATTATAAAATGCCGGAGGTGGATGGTCTTGAATTCCTGAGAGTTTTGCGCGATGAGGGTAACGACATTCCCTTTATAATCTTTACCGGAAAAGGTGGGAGGGACGTGGCACTACAAGCAATGAAACTGGAAGGGAACCATTTAGTTTTGAAGGGGGATGATCCAAAGTCACGATATAATACCTTGGCTGAAAAAATAGTCGAAATTGTCGAACGTCAGAAATCCAAGTAATATTCATAACCTTATCAAAGGTCATTATTCATTAAATTGGACTCAATCAAATTATCTCAATAATACCTGTGAAATTCAAGCCCCTTCCCCAATTTTACTTCGTTCTGACTAGTAACAATTCTCTTCTTAATCTGAAGGAGGCGCTACCTTGAAAAATACGAATATCATTTTTGGTCAGATCCATCTAACTTTCTGCTGATATTCGAAACGACGCTCTCAAGTTGTTCAGCAGAATCTGCCAGACTCTCAACGGCCGAAGTATGCGACTTGAGATGCATAGCATAGTCCGTCATAGCCGCGAAGAGGTGGCGATAGAGGCTTTAAACTTGGGTGCTGATCGATACCTTCAGAAACGAGGAAATCCTAAGGCACAATACGGTGTCTTGGCGGACGCGATAATCCAAGAAATAGAAAATTGGAAAGTTGAAAGGGAACTAAAAAGGATAAAGGGAGGAGCTCAAGAACTTTTAGATACGTATCCAAACATGATCTTTTTCTTGGACAAAAACAACAGATTTCTCCGAGTAAATAAAACTTTAGCGGATTCTCTAGGAATGCCAAAAGGACAAATCGAAGGTAAAAAATTGGAGGGAATATTTCCCAAAGAACAAGTGGAAAAAATGAGAAAAACTAATCGGGAAGTCATAGAAACCGGAGAACCTAAGATAAACGTAATTGAACAATTCGAGACTTCAAACGGAACCAGGTGGAGAAGAACCGATAAACTTCCCCTTAATGATGAAAATGGGAAAACTCAAGGTATTATAGGGTTTGCTCAAGACATAACAGAGATAAAAGAGCTTGAAGAAAGGGAAAATTTCCTTCTTTCACTGCTCCGACACGACCTGAAAAATAAGAACGAAATAGCTTTGGGTTACCAAGAGGTTTTAAAAGAAAATAACTTGCCCGAAAATCTAGAAAAGTACGTTAGTAAAACGATCGACGCAATTAAAAAAAGTATAAATCTGATCGAAAAAGTGAGTATGCTTCAAAAACGAGAGAGAAGAGAAGAGACGGGAAAGGTCGACTTAAATTCTTGTATAAGCAACGCCATCGAGGATTGTAATTCTCAAGCCTCGGAAATGGGCATCCAGATAAAGTACGAAGGGGAGAATTGGAAAGTTCAGGGAGGAGAGTTTCTAGAAAAAATATTCTCTAACCTCATAGAGAACTCAATATTCCACTCAAAATGCAGTATCATTAAAATATCCGTCCACGAAGAAAACCAAGAATGCATAATCTCAATTGAAGACGACGGGAAGGGAATTCCCGACGAAGATAAGAACAAAATTTTTGAAAGAGGTTACAAAAAAGGGAAATCTGGAGGGTCCGGCCTAGGACTATACCTAGTGAAAGAAATAGCTGAAAGCTACGGTGGCAGTGTTAAAGTCGCGGATTCCGATTTAGGTGGGGTGAAATTTGTTGTTTATCTAAAAAAGGCTTAAAAAGGTCTTGAAGGTTTTGACTAATTCTATTACACATCCAATACATTGATACATAAAATCCCCCTTCAGACGCAATTTAAAAGATTATACTAAAAATAAATTTCAAATATACATTCATTTATCCTCTCCACAGATTTATCAACTGAAATTTTCTAATAATTAACACCCACTCTCCACGAGATATACAAGAGGTAAAAAATATTTCTGATTTCTATACCCGTGCTTCTCTTATAACCATCAGATCAAAAACCGCGTATTAAAGAATTAAAATTAAAAAAAAGATTTTCATCCCATCGAAAGCCTATATTTACTGAAAATAGACTCTGATCTAAAAATAACAAAGGGTTAAATTATATCGGTGGTATAATTTAGGTAGACTGATTAATGCCTTGGAGATATTTGTGCGAAGAATGCGGCCAGGAGCTTAATCCTGAAAAGAAATTTAAGGAGGACAAATGCCGTACCTGTGGAAAGCCTGTGGAGCCTAAGTATATTTGTCCCAATTGTGGCCATCTATGGTGTCCCAAAGGGAGATCACTACGGGGGAGATGCCCTAATTGTGGTAGCCAAATATCCGACGAGGAAGTCGAGTCAAAATCTTACGAAAAAGTTACAATGAAAGACGGCGAGATGACTTTGAACGTTAAAGGCGGCGGTAAAACTCAATTGGAAGCCGTCGAAAAAATTAGCCTAAATATTTGGGGAGAAAAAATAGCGCGCATAGAGAATCCCGACTATGCCGAATTTTCGATAATCGAGGATTTTGAGGAAACCGAGGACGGCGTCGATCTACATTTTCAACCTCAAGAAATGGATAAACTTCTCGAAAAAATTAAACAACTGAAAGAATTGAAATCGTCTTCAGACAACTAGATTTTGAACCTTTCAACTTTCTTATTAAGAAATAAACAGATGACCAACTCTCAACTCCTGACAACATACATTAACCAAAATAACACCGCAAATCGGCACTTAAATGGTAAAATATTAAATCCTCATTAAATTCCCTGTAAAATATAGACCCTGTTTGAGAGTTTTAGTCGTAGATGATAACCTCACTTCCACTCCTTCAACTTTCCAAGGAAAGGGTGAAAAAACTCATATCAACCATGTCACCTTACAAAATGGATCCTTCAACCATCATTTGGAAAAATGAGGAACTAGATTACCAATCAGAGAACTGTCAGTTCATCGAAAATTTCTAAATCCTTATTAATGATTTACCTTAAGATAACGTAACAACGGGTATTAGAAAAATGACTGATGAGGAAAAAAAAGAAGAGGGATTAAAGGGAATCGTCCGCCTTGCCGGAAGAGACCTAAAAGGCGCGAGAAGGCTTCAGACCGCCTTGACCGACTTAAAAGGAATAGGACCTTCAATGGCGAGGGCGGTCGTCAAAGCTTCCGGTCTGAATGGCGATAAAAAGATCGGAACTCTCGAAGACGACGAGATCGATAAATTGAACGAAGTGATTCAGAATCCGATAGATAAAGGAGTTCCGAGATGGATGGCCAATAGGAAGAAGGATTATAAAACTGGAGAGGACCGACATTTACTGGGTGGAGATATCGAAATGACTGAAAGAGAAGACATATCTCGGGAAAAGGACATTCAAAGCAGACGAGGGATAAGACATCAACGAGGGCTGCCCGTCAGAGGTCAGAGAACCCGCTCCACGGGTCGAAAAGGAATGACCGTCGGTGTCGAAAGGGAAAAATTAAAGGAGAAAGCAGAAAAAAGTGAGGAGAGCTGATAGAAATGGGAGATCCTAAACAACAACAGAAACAATACGCGACGCCGCTCCGCCCCTGGGATAAGGAACGAATCGATCTAGAAGCCAAACTCATTAGAAGTTACGGATTGGAATCCAAGAAGGAACTATGGAGGACCGAGACCACACTTCGAAGGTTTCGGAGACAGGCAAGGAACCTTATGGCCGCTACGGGGGAACAGGCGGAGAAGGAGTCAAAACAACTTCTCGAGAAGCTGAAAAATTTGGGGTTGGTAGATGACGACGATAATATCGTGGACGTATTGCGATTAGACATCGAAGACGTGTTAGCTAGACGGCTACAGTCAGTCGTATTTACAAAAGGCTTAGCCAGATCAACCAACGAGGCCCGGCAGATGGTCAACCATGGACACATCGCTATAGGGGGTAAAAGAGTTACCGAGCCAGGTTATTTGGTTTCTGTGGAGGAGGAAGAAGAGCTTGATCATCATCCAAATTCGTCTTACAAGGACGCTATAGAACCGGAAAAGGTGAGATCATCCAGACCTGCGGAATTAAATCTTGGTGGTGAATAATTTGCCTGAAAAGGAAAAATGGGGATTAGCACACATCTACGCTTCCTTCAATAATACTATCATACATATCACCGACCTGACCGGGTCGGAAACTATAGCTCAATACTCTGGAGGAATGGTCGTGAAAAGCGATAGGGAAGAATCGTCTCCTTATGCAGCCATGAAAGCCGCAGATCAAGCCGCGGAGGAAGTCATGGACAAGGGGTTCACGGGGGTCCATATAAACGTTCGCGCACCCGGCGGTAGCGGTTCTAAAAGCCCAGGACCCGGAGCTCAAGCGGCCATTAGGGCTCTCGCCAGAGCTGGGCTCCAGATAGGTAGAATAGAGGATGTCACCCCGATTCCACATGACGGAACTAAAAAGAAGGGAGGAAGTAGAGGGAGACGAGTCTAAAAGAGGTGGATTGATATGGAATTGGAATTAAGAGAATCGGAAGACGGAGTACTTAGATTCCTGTTAACAGGAATTACTCCGGCCTTTGCAAACTCCATAAGGAGAACTATCCTTCAGGGAATTCCCATCTTGGCAATCGATGAAGTTGAAATATCGTCGAACGATTCGGTAATTTCCGACGAGATTCTCGCACATCGCTTGGGGCAACTTCCACTGAAAACCCCTGATGGTTACTATCTCCCCTCCGAGTGTGACTGCAGGGAAGGACGTTGTTCGAAATGCAGCGTCACTTTCGATTTATCCGCTGAGGGACCGGCCGTCGTAAGAGCAAAGGATCTAATTTCCTCCGATCCCGAAGCTATTCCTGAGCAAGAAGAAGCACCTATAGCTAGACTTGGAGAAGGCCAAAAATTGGAGTTCACGGGCATAGCGAAACTCGGATTTGGAAAGGACCATGCAAACTGGCAACCCGCTATCGCTTCCTACAAGTACATGCCCATAATCGATATCGACCAGGAAGCCAGAGACGACTGGAAGGATTGCATTGAAGCTTGTCCCGAGGACATTCTTTCGGAAGAGGACGGAAAACTTGTCGTCACGGACCTAGAAAAGTGCACGATGTGTGGGGCCTGTGTCGATGCATGTCCCGGCGCTATCAGCGTTGACGGTGATCGTACAAAATTCATTTTTAGGATAGAATCGACCGGTAGTCTGAAGGCCGACGAAGCCGTGTACAAGGCGCTAGACGTTCTTAAAAATAAATTTGAATACTTCTCGGATCAAGTAGACGGTTTCTGACGAATTATGATTCTTTCCCTCCTTCAAACCTGAAACGGCTGGAATTATGAAGAAAATCGACGCACATGCTCATATAGGGCGCTATGAAGGGATCTTCGACGTCGAGATAGATGCCGGCGAGTTCGTCGAAGACATGGATTTACACAATATCGAAAAGGCCATAATTAGTTCACTCGATAACGAGAAAATAAGAGAGGCAATCGAAAACTACCCCGAGCGTTTAATCGGAGCCGTTTGGGTCGACCCGACCGAAGGGAAGAATTCGGTCGAAAGGATCTTTCACTACATCGAGAATCATGGATTTAAAGGAGTTAAACTACACCCATTGCTACACTCATACGTAGCAAATGCCGACGTAGTCCACCCTATTATCAGGGCAGCTGGAGACCTCGACGTCCCGGTTTTTATCCATTCGGGTCACCCCCCGTTTTCCCTCCCCTGGAGTATTGCACAACTCGCCGAAAATTTTCCTGAAGTCGATATCGTTATGGTGCATATGGGTCACGGCCATGCTGTCTACATACAGGCGGCGATCGACGTGGCGAAGGTATCACCAAACCTATTTTTAGAAACTTCCGGAATGCCCATGCATACTAAGATAAAAGAAGCCTACGAAGAAGTAGGTTCGGACAGAATCGTATTTGGAACGGACGTACCGTTTCATCATCCATCCGTCGAGATTCGACGAGCCGAGGTTTCCGGGCTTAACGAGGAACAGTTGAAAGATCTCTTTTATAGAAATATAGAAAATTTGATCGATATTTAAAATCGAGGCTATTCCTAAATACCAGAGGCTTTCCTAAAACTTTCGCGGGCTGCACACACTCATACGGCAAGTTTTTTTAGATCTCATTCGAACCATGGAAAGAAGGTAGAACCTCGGAATAAATCAATCCAAATCGAAATCCTTTAACTTTTCGACGATTTCTTCCTTTCTTCCTCCACCGATATGTATTATCTCGCCCTCCGCTTCAAGCACCGGTATTCTGTTTGCATTACCCATTTTTTCGTCCAACTCATCTCTGTACTTCGGCTCCTTATCTATATCCAGTTTTTGATATTCGACGTCCAAATCTTCAAGTATCTTCTCCATATGTGTACACCGCGGACATCCGTACGATGAGTAAAATTTCAAAGTCATTGCATATGGAAATTGGTTTTTCTTCCTAAAAAACTGATTCCGGCTCAGATATAGAGCTCAGAGATGATCGTACAAACAATGCGTCATAATGTGTCTTCTTTAGCCAATATATCGGGTCGATCTATGGGAAATAATACCCTAAAAATAACAAGGAGGAAGAATATAGAATATCAGGATGAAAGAAGAAGCCGCGGAAAGAAAAGAGGGAAAGGAAGAACTGGAAATAAATTGTCCGGTCTGTGGAGAAAATTCGGTGGTCAGGGACTACAAAAGAAATATCGAAGTTTGCGATGTATGCGGGAGGATAGTAAAGGAAGATATCAAGGATAGGGGTCCCGAATGGAGAGCTTTCGATCAGGAGGGTAGGGAAAAAAAGAGCCGGGCGGGCCCTCCTTCCACCGAAACCATTCACGACAAGGGGCTCTCGACAAAGATAGATTACAAGGACAGAGATGCGAAAGGCAATCAACTTTCGCCGGGAAAACGACAAAAGATTTACAGACTTAGAAAATGGCATAAACGAGGCAAAGTAACGGATTCAAAAGATCGTAATTTAGCCTTCTCATTGTCCGAGTTAAACAGAATGGCTTCACAGCTTGGATTGTCGAAAAGTGTTCAGGAGATAGCGGCAAAGATCTATCGAAAGGCGGTCGAGGAAGGGCTCATCAGAGGGCGTTCGATGGAGGGATGCGCGTCAGCCGCCCTTTACGCGGCCTGTCGGGAGGCCGAAGTTCCGCGAACTTTGGAAGAAGTTGCCGAATCCAGTCGCGTGGATAAAAAGGAAATTAGCAAGAGCTATCGATTCATCATCCGCGAACTCGATATACATCTTCCCCCTACCGACCCTGTCAGGTACGTGGCTAGATTTGCCAGCGAACTCGAAATTTCGGGAGAAACCCGTGTCAAGGCCATGGAGATAATAAGAAAGGCTCAAGAAAACGGACTAACTTCCGGAAAAAGTCCCACAGGGACAGCTGCAGGAGCGATATACATTGCTACTCTGATGGAGGGGGAGAGGAGGACTCAGAGGGAGGTGGCCGAATCTGCCGGCGTGACCGAGGTCACCGTCAGAAACAGATACAGCGAAATTGTCGAGGAGTTAGATGAGGATATAGAAGCTTAATCAATTATCAAATAAACCTCTTGAATAAACCGTTAGAAAATCGAGTTAAGATTTCTTTAGCTAAGGTGGAATATTAGGGGATAGGCAAATTTATGAATAGTTCTTATCCGGAGGGATTTTTCATGTTTATTGACTTTATACTACCTGAAATTAATAGACGGGACGGGCATCGGTCCATAAAATCGAACAAGAATGTAGAGGCTTTTCACTAGAGAGACCAATTTTTTACGTCGAGTTCAAAAGTACCGGGAAGAACCAGTTTTACTTTCAATCCCCCCTCCCGATAAGCCACTTTTATTTAAACCATTAATTAGGAGTTTGATGAATGCCGCGAAAACAAAGGGAAAGGATGATCGGAAGTTGAAACTTCTGAAAACTATTTTATTGGATGATCTGGGCTTGACTCAAGAAGATTTAGACGAAGCGTGGCAGAGATATAGAATAAACCATCATCAAAGTACATAGTTCCGAAATATCCATTGAATGAAAAATTTTTGTCAAATAGAATTTAATTAACCTTTCAATTCTAATTGACGAATATCTTGACCAAAGTAACGGCAAGAAGATTTGAATATAGAACATTTATACGTACCCGATTTTAGTGAAAGGGGAATCGAACTTCATCACCAATTAAAATCTAAAAAAGCTTAGCTGAAAGAAAGCTTTGGATCGGAGAATACCACGTAGAGTTTCTGTTTCCGACCTTTTTTACTATTGAAATGACTTTGTTAAAACTACGACGTAATCGAAAACTTACAACAGGAGGAAAAAAGTTGAAAGATAACTTCCAGGACCCGACATCCCAAGCGCAAGAGAGGTTAGAGGAACTTCAGGAGCAGAAGAGGAAACTTCGTGAAATCAAGGAGAAAAAAATCCAAATCGAAATGGAGAAGAAGGAATTGGAGAAGGGTCAGGAGACACTTGAAAATGTCGAAGTAGGAAAAGAAGTCTTTAAGTCGGCCGGACCCGTCGTGGTGAAAACAGAAAAGGAAGAGCTAATGGAAGAGATAACGGATAGAAAGCAATCTATAGAAGACAAACTAGAATCTTTAGAAAGTGAAGAAGAGGAAATTAAGAACAAGGCTAAAGAAAACCAGAAAGAATTGAGAAAAAAAGCTAGGGATCACCAAGCGAAGACGAAGGATCAAAACTTAATGTACACGTAAAGGTTTCCGGTATCTGTTTACGGGTAATTAAATCAACGAATTCTTTCCGCTCCACGTTAAGATTTACACACAAGTAATGCTACATAAACACAATTTTCTACCTTTAGTTCTCACAGCATTAATAGATCTAGAAGAAATAATAAATGGAGCTAAAGAGAAAGGAGACGTTTTTCTCAAATATCTGCTACTTTTTGGATATTCTTTCGGCGACCTCTTTAGGGACTTCCTTTATAGACTCTTCCATTACTTCCATCAAATCTTCGTTTATTTCTACGTCGATAGTAACTTTGAGGTGCCCCCTCTTTTCTTCTTCGTTCATTATTAATCACCTCCTTTTAGAAATGGGAGCTTTTTTAAAATATTTGAGAATTCATTCTTCGCCTGTTCCTCTGAAAGATAAAGTTCAACTTCGATTCGATAACGGCGCTTTTTAATTTTCTCAATTTGAGCCTTGAACTTAGAAATTCTCCCTTCATGTTCATATTTATCAAGTTTCCGATTCAGGAGATAAGACGCGACAATATGATAAGTCGATTCAGGGATCGAAAAAGGTAATCTCTCAAAAACTTTAACGAACTTCTCAAAAATCGGCAAATTGGCCCCCACATAATTATCTTTGTAGAGCAAATAATAAAACTTGATGTAAAAAATTCCTGATGTATATGTCCAAATGAACTATCCTTTCAAGGAAAAAGCGATTAAGAACGGATAACGATCGTTTTCGGGTCATCACCCATTATTAAAAATTTTGTATTCTAATCTCGGCAAACCTAACCGAAGAGAAGAGATTTTTTGGCTAAAAAGATTATTAAAAAATTCAGGAATAACCACTGTAGAGCAAACAACGAGTTAAAATTATATTTCTAATCCCACACCACTTCGGAAAACTCTAAAGAATAGGCATCTAAAAACTATTGGAAAATCGACGCGGGGGTCGCCAAGTCAGGTCAACGGCGCAGCGTTGAGGGCGCTGTCCCAAAGGGGTTCGTGGGTTCAAATCCCACCCCCCGCACCATTAATTATATCTGAAGGTCAGTTTCGCATTGCTCTCCCTTTAAATAGGACGAAAAAGGTAATAGGGGCTGGACTTGCTTATCGCCCAGCTTTTGATGGACTCCAATTAGGGTTGAAGTTACAGTAGAGCTAAAATTCCGAGCACCAGCGCGATTATCCCTATTGGAACTTGGAATCCGGCCAGTATTTTGGCTAATTTTTCCAGATGTTTACCCATAGCTGGAATTGCAGGCAGTATCCCTATCATTAATACTAGACCAGCGATAATCAACATAAGTCCGCTTGGTATTGACCATCTCCAAATACCGAGTATTAAGGCGATAATACCGATAATCGTTTGGAAGGATCCTAACCATTTCCCCAGCTTTTCCAAGTGCTTTCCCAATGCAGGTATTGCTCCTAAAACCCCGGTTAAAAGCACTAGTCCAGATATAATTAACATTATTCCTACAAGCATAGCGAACAACCAAGCAATATCTTTGGCTTTATCATTAATTAATATTTCCTATCAGAAATTTAGCAGAGGAACAATTTAAATCTTCAAATATAGAAACCGGTTCTGAAAAACAGGGTTATCAAAAGAAACCCTCATTTTCATCCTCTTCATCTTCTTCCCCTCCTTCTTTATCTTCCCCTTTCAACCCTTTTCCAAAACTTTTCGCAGCACCGATACCTTTATCTGCACCTTTCTTAACCGTCTCCCCTGTTTTTTCAGCACCCTTCTCTACATCCCCTTTTTCTTCCTCTTCCTTCTCTTCTGCCATACGAAACACCTCCTCTTTTAAGAGAAGTATATTAAATCGTTGTTATTTTATTCTTTCCCTCTATTCCCAGCGAAGGGTTGAAAATCAGGCCGGAATACTATCTTATTAACTATCTTATTAGATAAACTCCCCTCCGCCAGAGTAAATACACTGATCTTTAATTATTACCCGCTTCAAAACCCCACCAAAAAAACTCCAAACCATCAAAAACTCAAAACCTAAACGTAGACTCACCACACAAAACTGAAACCCTCCAGAATCAAAAAAACCATAACCAGCCAATCAATTCCTATTTAAATCCTCATATTCCTACTAAACCATGTCTAAGTAACAGAGCGTAATAGATCTAATAGTGGTTTAGAGATTTCCTTTCTTTATCTCCCCATCTAGTTACCCAACTCCATTGAAGTTTTCCCAGATCTTAGATTCCTTCCAACCCGTAAATCCGTTGGTTGGTTTTGGTTCAGCTGGTGTGAATTTTAATAATATCATTCTCTCTGATTTGGGTTCGATTACTCCAAGATACATAACTTCAAACCTCTTGTCTTGGGTTATTTCAATATCTGCAAAAGGAAGGTTAGTAGATAGTTCAAAATCAGTTTCCTCACCTACGATATGAGTGTGGAAAAAACCAATGACATCTCCAGGAAGATCAAATCCGATATAGAAATTATGGTTGAAACTAAGTTCAATATTATCTCCAATTCTAAGGTTTTTCCATCCGAGAAGGATTAGATCTATAGTCGGATTTGGCCGTAGATCTACACTTCAACCTTCTGAAACGCTAACAAATACCGCTAGAAAAGAATTTTAAACCCGACTTATAATATGGGTAAAGAATAAATTTAGGAAAACAGAAAAGGATTAAAATGGAGATGAAAATTTGGAATTATCTGAAATAAAAAGTAGAGTTAGGGATAGAGAAGAAGATTACGTGATGCCTATATATCTTCCGTTTCTGCCGATGATTTTGTCTATTGGCACTATTTTTGCCGTGGTAGTATTTATTCTCGGTAGTTTAGCAATGGGTTTTATTCCAGGAATGGGATTTGGAGCAGGCCTTGCCATTCTCACAGTCTCTCTAGCGTTATTTTCGGCGGTTCTATGGATTTATGTTCTATATAAGTGGATTGATAGAAGAAATAAGCACTTTAAAAGAGTTTCGCTTTTATATGAAGACATTTTGGATTTCCTAGAAGAAGAAGGAGTGGAAGATAAAGTAAAGAGAGCTAGAAGGACACTTCGGGATTTTAAAGGAGATATAGATGAAAAATCCGCTGTTCTATGGGTTGTCTTAACTATAGTGTTCAATCCGGTGATTCTCTACATATATCATTTTCTCACACGAGACTATTACAACCACGAAACAAATGAGAACAAGGTAATAGAAGACATAGAAGAAGCTATCAAAGAATCGGGAGGCGACTTTGAATTTGAGGGCTACGATACTGTCGAAGATAGAAACACTGTTCTATACATCGTTCTGACAATAATAACACTAGGAATATTCGGTCTATATTGGATATACACTTTGACAAATGATCCCAACCAACATTTCAACAAATCTAAATCAGTAGAAAAGGATTTAATCGATTCTCTAAAAACGATCTAATGAAAGAATAAGTGACCGAGTTTGAATCAATCCAGTGATTTTTAGAAACTGGGGGCTCGTGGGTTCAAACCCCACCCCCCCGCACCATCTTTACTTAATGACTGGAAATATAGTCTAAACGTAATTTTTAACTAATTTGTTTAAATTCAACTTTTTTTATAGAGCGGTTAGTTACTCACCTTCATGAGACATCAGATTAATATTTTCCAGATTAACACTGTAATTCCGGTTGATTGGTCCAGTAATTCTGCCGGGGAGATTTTTCCAAAGATAGTATTTTTTATTCCCTTCGAAGCGAGTTCATAAGTTAGGGAAGTCATGCCGGGACCTATAGTTCCCGAGATGATCTGCTTAGAGCAGGTAAATATTCTATAAAGCCGGGGTGTGGTAGATGCCGATTTGCTAAGAAAATACTTGGTTTGGTAAATGGATTTTATTGGTCGGTTATTATTTGGTTATGTTCTATTATTTTTTCGTATTCTTCGACTGAACCCTTTTTTAGGAAACATTCGATTATTTCTCTTCCTTTTGGATGTAGCCGGTCAGTTAAAAATTTTTCGACTTCTTTTTTGAAGAACTCAGTTAGTATTTTCGCTCCTTTGTCATAGGCTTTTATCCCGACTTCTTGTTGACGGGAGACGTCTAGCATGTATTTTGAGATTTTGTGTCCTTCAATGACTAGGTCCTCTACTATATATCCAAGTAAGCTGCATCTGGCTGGAGATATTTCGTTTTCTTCTAGTCGGCCCCCGCGTCGGGGAAGGTATTCTCTCATAATCCATTCGGGCATGAATCCAACCTCCCATGCTCCTACGTGTTGGACGGGTACGAGGACATTTAGGACGTTTGGATTGTTCATGAACTGTTTTAATAGTAGGTTGGCGTGGTCGATTTTTTTTCCGGTGGCGAAGGGCCAGTAGGATCCTACGCCTTCCGATTGTATGCCTTGGGTTTCGACTATACTTGGGTTGTCGAATCCTCTGGGTGAGACTAGGCGCCATAGCCAAGCTAGTGCCGGTGGGAGTACGTGGAGCATTCCAAGTATTCCGTAGCCTGGCTCTTTTTTGGTGCATGGTGGTGTTCTAATCCCGAAGCTCCTGACGTCGATGTCCAAGGTTTTGTTTCTGATGTTGGGTACTATGTTGCGCGGTAGAACAAAGCGTGGGTTGGGACAGGGCAAGCCGGGTTCGTCTTCTACATGTTCCCATAGAAGGGCTGTGCTATTGGGCTGTGTATGGATGTTGAAGAATTCTAACGGTTCTTCGGGTGAGATGGATCGGGACTCGATGTCAGGGTCTGTTCCATAGTTTTCTATATGATCTACTCGAATGAACCAGGCGCTTTCGGCGTCTGCAGTTGTTAGTTTGCCGTTGTCTTTTTGGAAGTCTTTGTGACAATATACCATATCATCGGCACCTGGCATTAATTCGTTTACCTGGGATATTACGAGGTGCTTGTCTTCTCCAGTAACTATATTATGGCCTAGGTGGATTGTTCCGTCTCTTTCTCGATGCATTCTTTCATTCATTTCGCTTTTTCCACCGCCGCTAGCGGCTTCGTGCATAAACACGCATTTCATATTATATGGGGTTCTTGTTTTGACAGTCGACGCGTGAGTAGTAAGCCATCCTTCCATCCGGCCGAAGTGGAGAAGAGCTCCGTAAACACCCTTTTTAGCACTGGGGCCAGGATATAAATTATAGCTAAATATTTCGTGTTCCGTTTCACTACGGTTGTGAACTACTCTTTGTTTGCCATCGAAAACAGTGTGACGAAATGGAGGAGCTACATTTATATATACCCTAGGTTTGACAGGATGATCCATTTTTTTAATATCCCTGACTCCTTGCAACAAACCCAAACCAAGAGCGAAAAACCCTGCATTATCCGGAGTTATAGCTATAGCTGGTATTCCATAATCCTCATGACCAGCCGTAAAGGGAAAAACAGCAAGTCCCCGTTTAGAAAGCCAATCAAATGTTTTACCCCTCAACGTTTCAAAATCTGCCCCAACTTCATCCTCGAAACGCCTTTTATCAGTAGGGATATTATCCCCAATCAACATAGCATTCGGATCTCTCCGACGCATATAAGTTTCAGGATAGTTAACCGCAATACCATTTTTCACTCTACAGACTTTAGCTTCAACAATTTCCTCTCCATCGGCCTCGTAAGAGACTTCAAACCATTCGTCAGGATCGCCAGGAACTGCTAATTCTCTCAAGTCTTCCACATTTCTGGCTAATGTAACTTCAGGAGCACTTTTAAGTGCACGATCGATGCCCTCGTTAAAATCAAAATATTTATCTATCTCATTGTTTCTAAGCATCATGATCTCAACAACTCATATAACAAATAAGTTAAAAATTTAATGGTCTCTTAACAAAATGTAAAAAATATAATCCTCCTGTGTAATCATCTAATCTGATCCGATCATATACTTTCCAGATAGAACTCGTGCTTTGGCCGTGAAAGATAAAGTTTACCAGTAAATTTGCGTTCAAATCCCCCCTCTAATCATTAATATACAAAACAGTAAGTTTCGCGTCATTCTTTATTTAAATAGGTTGAAAAAAGTTATGGAAGCTTAGATTGCCTAGATCATCCGTTTCAACCGTTATTTTATCCTCTTGTTATCGTAAAAATTCATCCCTGCTAGAGAGGATACAGAGGAGAATAAAAGTTGCTAAGAAGGTTAATTCTGTAACTTAGTTCTGCGATTTAGTTCCAGAACCTAGTTTCTGCTCTCCATATATATAATACTTCAGATATTGATGATAGATGATATAATGGACAACGTCATCCCGAGCAAGTGACTTTAGTTTAAAATTTACCAAAAATAGATGGAGGTGCAACTTAATGGACAAAAAAACGTTGACTAGTGTGTCAGGAAAGAAAATAAGGCATAAAGAGAGAAAGGATTCGACGTTAAAATGGTTTATTTTTCTTTTAATACCAATTATAAATATATATTGGCTGTGGAAGGGCTCGGAATCAATTTCAGGTCATGCAAAACAATATTCAGGAAAATACGATACCATTGACCATAAAAATGAAAAAGAATCGACAATAAAATGGTTTATCTTTGGAATAATACCAATCGTTAATCTCTATTGGCTTTGGAAGGCTGCTGAAAAAGTCTCAGGACATGAAAAAATAATGGCTGGAGGACATGAAAAAGTTGACCACAAAAATAGAAAGGAATCTACTGGAAAATGGTTTGTTATCGGGATAATACCGATCTTAAACCTCTATTTTGCTTGGAAGATGAGCGAATCTATTTCAGGACACGAAACTATAACTGAGTGATACGACCCAAAAAATGGGTGTAGTACACCAATGGGGACCTAAACTTACCAAAGAAGGGGGGTCTAGACGAGCACGTTAATACCGGCTTTCTAGTAACCCTCTTTCAATCTCTCTTGTAAATGATACGTCTGATACCTCATTCTGACGGAAAATTTAATTTGGATTAAAAATTATTCTTAGTTAAAAACTTGAGAAGTGGATCTACATCATTTTTTGTAGATGAAGGTAATGTTCATTTAGAGGGAAATTAAGGAAAATTATTCAAACCTTGTTATCTTTGGAAGATCATATTTAGAGGGAAATTTTGGCCGAAAAATACGGAAAATGGTTTAAAAAGGCTTTAAACCTTGGAAAAATAAAATTAGATTTTTCAACTTCTCTAAGTTCAGAATTGGGGAAAAATTTTTAAATTTGTATCAAATGCCAACTCTCACACTATTCTAATCTCAAAGTAGTTTAACTGAAAATTAGGAGGATATATAATACTCTTTATGTATTTAAGTAATTTCAAAGTCTTTGAACTGAATTAAATCTTGTAGATAACAGGTTTTTTAGTAAAACCATGAGCCTTTAATTCCAGGAGAAGGTACTTAGGAAAAATGATAACGGTTTTTGATCCAATATTCTTTATTCGCCATTTTTAGCCTCAAATTTTTCGATATACTTCTCCGTCGCGAATTTTTCATCGATTTCCTTCTCTTCAGGTTTTCCTTTTGCCTCTCTAGACGGGGAGGCCAAAAAGAAATACAGGGTCGAGAAAGCTATAAATCCCATTATCGCTCCGAAAATAAGGATTCCAATTGACGTTCCTAATGGACCGGAAATCCTCTTGAAGAAAATTCTCAAGCTGATCGCTCTTTCTGGATGCATGTAAACCTTAGCAATCCACACAGATGTAAATACAGCTATTAGCCAAACATATATCCTCTTAAGTCTCCTTTTAACAGCTTCTTCCCAACAAATCTTGTATTTAGGATCTTTAAAGTCGTCTGAGAGAACTTTTTCCCAAGTTTCGTTTATTTCCATGTCTCGGTCGAAGAACTTGGCTAAAAATAGCTCCTCCAGAGCCCTCACCCTTCCCCTCCATTGGTCGTAATGTCTATATCTTCTCGCTTCTGTGAAAAGCAAGATATAGGCCAAGAATAAACCTGTCAGAACTGTCCAGTGGGGGATATTTGGCCGGGAAAGCGAGAAAGTTATAATACCGGAAGCAACCACTATTGCCCAATTAGTGGTCCTATCCATCCGCTGTCTCCAGTTGTTAATTCTCTGGAGTTCCCCACGGTACACATGCATTATGACGTTGGTGTCCTCCGGATCGATTTCGTCCCAGTTCATTCTAAATTAAAATCTCTCTGCGGGATACCCATTTATACTTTTTCTTTCCAGAACAGGTAAGAATTTGTTTGAGATTTTTGTTATATCAAGAGTTTAGTTTACAAAATTCGTGAAAATTTTCACCCTACTAGTTACATATCTCGAAAAGTCAGACTATCATACTAACGAGGCTAAAGCCCCTATTCTCTTTACGTATTGACATGTTATCCCAAAGAACTCCGAAGAGTTGAATAATTCAACTAATTAAAAATTGGCCAAGAATCGTTTGTTTCCTCAATGCTAATTCTCACGTTTTCTATAAAGTAAACTTGTTCAGTCGCCCAGGTGCCCAGACACCCAAAGTGACATAGATCTCTCCTTCAAAATCCGATTCGATCGTGAAATCGAATTCTTTATTCATCAATTTAAACCCAATATCGGAGTCCAGATCGTTTCCAATATCGCCTTGGATTATCAGATCGCCAGCTTATATAGGTGTAATCCTGCTAAATCCTGTTATGACCGTCCAGAGATTGAAACACCCCAATACTAACTATTAAAACCGTATGAAACATCCATACGGTAACTAATATTTGGCTCTACTTCAAACGGTCACTCAAGCCAGATTTTATCGGCATCATTGCATTCAAGAGATAAAAACCTCGCTGATGAATCTCCATGAGTAGCCAAGTTATCCGATACATCTATTGACCATTCAACTGGAGGCGGCAGATCCTCCAAATCAGTTCCGTGACTCGCCCAGTTCTGAAAATTGTCTCCAAAAGAGAAA